>VTLG01012447.1_pt1 | contig 16974 bp, 23 predicted proteins | sample 4694571 | NCBI WGS metagenome assembly VTLG01 (sample SAMN12604809, study PRJNA352737) | marine metagenome | biome: ENVO:00000447; feature: ENVO:00000209|ENVO:00000569|ENVO:01000036; material: ENVO:00002151; isolation source: viral sequences binned using virsorter ...
CTTATTGTGTTAGCCATTAAAAGTTACCTCCATCGACTAAATTTTCTACAGTACGAGTTGAATCTGCTTTAAATGTACCACTTGCCGAGTCAAAAAACACTACTGAACCATTTACTTTGTTGGAATCATTTAAAGTAGTATCTGTATTAGAAAAACTAGGACCCTGTGGCCCAACTGTAGTTAGCTCAACTGTAGTTACATCAGAAACTTGACTAACAGTAACAGAATTGGAATTGCTCATGCTGTGTAGCCCTCACTTACAAATAGTTTACCCTCTAAATAATAATTTTTGCTACCACTTGGTTCTGTTAATAATACATCATAAAAAAGAACATTAGGAGTAAAAGTTGCAGTAGCAGTATCAGTTAAATTCATATCAATTATTCCATTACTTCTATCTGTATAAGTTATCGCCCAATCTGCATATTTTGTGGAACGTGATTCATCATAAACTTGTGCAGCAACAGTATACCCAGATAAATTTATTGCTGATCCTGTTGAATCTTTAAAGGTTAATTTTATCGGAAAATCTGCCCTACGTTGAATAGTAAAGTTCTTTTTTCCAGGGATAATTGCCAATTACTTGCCCTCCAATGTTTCTATTCTAACAATAGCTTCTTGCAATGCAGCCACAAGTAAAGGTACAAGTTTAGATTGATCTATTCCTTGATACACTGGATCGCCATTTTCATCAACCTCATCTTTTGTATGAGATATAGCTTCTGGTACGGCTGAACTTACTTCGTGTGCAAAAAATCCATCAACCTTTGTAGAAGTATTATCATTTTTAAAATTAAATTTATAAGGCTTAAGAGTTTTTAATCTTGTAATTCCATCTGTTATAGCAGTCTCGTTTTCTTTTAATCTGTAATCAGAAGATGTTAAATAAGCTGTAGCATGACCACTTGATCTAATAGCACCTACAGTTGATGCGGTGTTATTCCTAAAAGTAATCATGTGTCGAAAGTTTTGATGCTCTGCTCCTTGATGTCGCAATGTTAATAAGTTTGACGATTCAAGCGTTCCACTGTGATAAAACTCAGCTATTCCTTGGTTTGCAGCCCCAGTACCAGTTAACGAAAACTCATTACCATAAGTATGCTTTGATGTTTGATTAACTAACAACAAGTCTCCGATTTGTGCGTCATTTCCAACCTCAAGATCATTAGTAGCAGTCATATCAACTGCATGAACATTTGACCATTTAAGACTTGATGTTCCTAATGTATATGTATTATTAGTCTGTGGTGCTATTTGGTTCATACCAGATAATGCTCTAATAGTATCTCCTCTAGAAACAGACGTACCACCTAATGCAAACAAAACTCCTGAGATGTTTGCAGCATTTAAACCTGTGGCTGATGTTAATAATGTTCCATCTTCATCAGGTAAAGAGATTGTCCTATTACTAGCGATTGAGTCTGGTCCTTTAAAACTGATGTGATTACTTCCATTACTTGTTAATTCAAAAAACCTTACAGATTTTGAATTATTGATATTAACAGCATTTTGATCGAAAAAGAATCTTTCAGTACCTCCAACACTTAAACCAATAACATTAGCAGATTTTCTAAACAATCCAGTATCTGGATCTCCATCAAAAGATAATGCTGGTGTAGAAGCACTTGTTGAGTCATCTATTTTTAAGACACCTGTCATTGTGCCACCAGATTTTGATAACAAACCTAAATTGGCTTCATTTATACTTCCTATTTCTGTAAAAGCACCATTACTAGAATTTCTTATTTTTAAAATATTTGTAGTAGTATTTAAAAAAGTCATACCAGCTACACACTTACTTGTAGCTAAATCAGAACTTTCTGCACTTTGTCCTTGTAATGCTTTTAAACAAGCGTCTATATCTTCTCTTACAAGCCTTCCAGAGTTATTTTCAATAGTGAAATTACTTACAGATAATCCCATGATTTAATAAATACTTTTTTTCATGTTAACCTCCTTTACCAAAACCAACAGCACTATAGGTAAAGTTCCTATCAATACTAGCACCACTTGAGTTCTTAAAATGTACTGTAAATCCTGTTCCAGATACGTTAGTTAGTTCAAAATAATCTCCTGTAACCATGACTTTACCAGAAACGCTTTGAGGAGAAATAACAACAGAAGGTAAAAAATTATTTAGATTACCTAAACCAGATGTTCCTACAAAAAAAGAATTAGTAAATGTTACATTTTTAGCTCCCGATCCAGACGCTATAACTGATGATTGTTCAGTTCTTGAAGGCATTGTTGCTGTATATCCTAGCTGTTGTAAAAGCATATTTTGAGCAGCATCGGTAGTTTCTAATGTCGCTCTAAACTGAAATCCTCTGCCTTTAAAAGTTCCATTAGTTAATTCGTTAAAATCTGAGTAAGAACTCATATCTGTAGAAGTTCGTACCGCTAGTTTTGCATTAGCTCTTTCAGCAGAATCTCCATCCCAATCATCAAAACTATCAACAAGTCCAACTCTGTCATCCCATAAAGCAGAAGGAAAATAACCAGCACCTTGAAAATGTCTTTTAAGTGTCAATGAAAATACACTACCGAGATCAAGAGTCTGTGCAAAATCATACGTTCCTGTTTTTTTAGTAGCTGGACTTGTAATTGTAGTACTTACTAAATTAAGACCACCTCTTGATACGTCAAATTGAGTATTGTTAAATAAACTGCTTGTTGTGTTATTAAATGGAGGAGAATCGTTGTCCTCTCTATCAGTTTTTACAGTAATTGAATCTACAATATCTACTAAAGATAAACTCACACTTGCTGCATTAGTACTAAATCTACCGCCATCATCTTGAAATTTAAGGAGATAAGTTCCTGCCAAAGCAGGAGCTATAACTTCTGTGGCATTACCAGCAACAGCTTCAATAATGTCTTGAGCACCTTGAAAAGTTGCTGAACCTCCTGTCTGATTGCTGTGCCTAACATAGACTCGACCACCATGTAAAACATCAATAGCAGTAGCTTGGGCAAATCTAAGCCTTACAAACTGTTCATTAATTGGTTCGATAGTAAGTCCAGATACATCCTCTGGTAATGCTGTTTTACCTTGAGCAGAAAATGTTTGTGTTGTTGGATTTGTAGATAAAATTAAAGCAGCATTGTAAGAAAAGACTTGGAATGTATATTCACCTACTGGTGTATCTAGTAGTTCAAAATCAGAACTAAAGACAACTTGTGAAACATAATTACCATTTTCAAATTTATAATTTACTAAGTACTGAGTAACTCCGACAACAGGTTGCCAATCTACAATTAATTTACTTCTTGCAATGTTATTTATAACTATTGTTTTTTCAGTAATAGTAAGATTACTTGGAGGACTTGCTGGTTGACTTAATAAAGATATAGTTCGTGTTGGAAGTGCAGTTCCATTTTCAATAAACGCATATTTACCCTCTACATAAGATAAACCTGAAATTACATAGTTAATGTCATCTTGCTCTTCTACTTGTATAACTCTAAATAACTGAGTTTGTAATGTAGTACTAGATATTAGATAAGGAGCATTTACATTTGGTGCTGAAGAAAAAGCTGAACTTACAGTTAAGACTGCACCTGATATTGCTGATATAGTCTTAGACTCTACAGTTCCATCGGCAAGAATTACACTTAATATTGGATTATCTGTTAAAGAAGGTAAAGTAGTTTGAGCTTCAGCATCAATAGTGATTGCAGTGGTTGTAGCAGATACCACACGACCACCTCTTCTAGCTCCTGCTCTTACTGGATCGTTTATTTCGATAACAGAACCAGGTCTGACAACAATTCCTGCATCTATTGAAGTGGAAAATGTAACAGTTTCAGATTCATTTTGTTCAGCGAAGAGGATTGCACGGCCCAATCTTGCAGCCTGATTACGAGAAGTACAGGCAAACGCTTTTACCTGTTTTACTATTGTTCCAAATTTTGATATAGCTGTTGCATCTTCTACTACTTCAAAATCTACTTCTTTAGAATCCATATTGAAGTAACTAACAGAAATAACGCTATGCCTAGTTTTTAAACTGCTTCCTGAGTATGCAAATCCACCTTCTCCTACGTTAGCTAGATTAAACAAGTAACTTGCTGTAGTTTCTTTATCTTGAGATATGGTTATAGAACCAGCAGACCATATTGGCATACATCTCATGACACCAGCTAGATCATTTATTGCTGCAAATGCTTCTTTAGGACTTTGAATATTTACATTGCAACTAAATCTTGCCTCTTGTCCTCCTTGCCCATCATCAACTTCTGTATTGGCATATTTACTCGCAGCTACAAAACTAAATAAATCTAAATTGTTATCAGTAACATGGTTTCCTAATCCGTATCTAGTGTTTGTAAGTAAATCTAATAAACACATGGCAGGGCAGTTTGTATAAACAGCAGCACCCATAACTCCGTTAAATATGTAACCAGTTGGGTATCTTATTCTTCCTGTCTGAATATCAACGTCTGGAGTACCAGAATTGTTAGCTCCTGCTCCTGGTATTCTTACTTTAATGCCTCTAATACGAAATTTTCTTGTGGGAATACGACTAAATTGTTTACTATCTAATCGAAGAGCTACATAGGCACTATTAGCATAAGTTGAATTGTTATCTATGACCTCTTGAAAGCTGGTAAATTGAAAAGCATTTACTCTGTTTGAACTTGAACTATCTGCTGTTACACGAATAACCCTAACATCTACAGATGTTGTATAAGATGTTAATTCTATCCTATGATCTCTAGCGTAAGCATCAGCAGTTCTACCAGATACTTGTACTGCTCCTGCTGTGCCTCCAATTTTATCTACAAAACCACCTGAGTCATGTTGAATTTGTATTTTATATTCAACAGTATCTCCTCTAACATCTCCATCATCTTCTAATACTTGAATTTGAGGCCAAGTTAAAGTAACAATTACAGCATCTACATTTGGACTTGTAATCTGCCTAGTAACAGGAGCAGAGGTCGTTACCTCAACCCCAACGCCAGTGGGTGATCTGCTTTCAGCAGGAATACCACTCATGGCAGTTTGGTTTGACGTTCCAAACTTTGACTTAAAAGTTACATCTTGAAAATTAAAATCAGTATCGGCAGGACTACTGTTTGAGGCACTTGCATTTAATATTGGGGTATCGTCAAGAAAAACATCTTTTAAACTTGCGTTATCGTAATCAGTAGTTCCTTTATTAAGCTCTGCTTTTGATGCACTAGCAAAACCTTCTATCTCTCCTTCGGAAATTAAATCCTGAACAGTAGCAAAACTTCTACTATGTAAAGTATCAGGAGCACGATAAGGAGTTGGGGGTGGTGGAGGTGAACCTCCAGATCCTCTAATAAGTTTTGTTTTGTCTGTCATGCTTCTACCTGATTAGTGTCAATCGCTGCACTTATTACAACACTTCCTGTAATTATTTCACCATAAACTATCGGAACAGGAGTACCTGCTCTTGATGTATTTTGAACTCCACTAAAACTAAAAGATAATTGTGGATCTTCTTCAGAACTAAATTTTTGTGGTTCTGGAAGTGGAAAAAGCATCTCACTCACACCTGTTAACGCTAAACCTATTCCTAAATTCATTGCAAATTTGCCCATAACACCTAGTTCTAATCCCGTTCCTCCAAATATCTTTAATGCACCAAATCCTCCTCCAGCCATTATTGCTCCTGTAATTAATAATGCTCCTAATAAAAACTTACCTACACCTCTACCAGCACCACTTATAGCTGGAATAAAATGTATATCTTCTTGTCCTACAGGATATGCTAATTCACTTTCATCAATATCATAATTACCAACTTTTACCTGATAATATTTTGGATTCATATAAGATTCTACTTCTGGAAAATTATGTATTAAAAAACTTACAGCCTGTGAAACACTATTTACTTTTATCTCGAACTCTTTATGCCCGATAAATTCTGCTAATTGTCCGTATAATTTTAATTTACGAAGCATAGCGATACCTCTTTCCTGTACATTTTAACAACCATTCAGAGTAAGGCTCTCTACAAGATAGTCTATCGGTTAAATGATGAATAACATCACCATCGAAAAATAATGCTACATGATTTAAAGTTGGGTGCAAAATGCTCATAAGTAATACATCTCCATTTTCTAGTTTCTCATCTGGTCTTAGTTCTCTAAAGTTAGTTCGCCATGCACAATCTTCAAACAAAGGCTTATTATTAAATTCTTCTAATGTTGTAGGTCTTTCCCAATCTTTAAGTTCAATATTTTTTTCTTCTTTATACCAATCTCTTACTAAACTCCAGCAATCTGTTATGCCCCATACCCATTGACGACCTAATAATGGTGGCTTATATCCGCAGGGTTCTAAATATGCCCATTGCTCTGTTTTAGGGTTAACAATATACCACGGTAAATTACTATCTTCGCAACTAATTTTATCTGCCTGACTAGGATTAGGTGGGGTAATAGGGTGGCTATGAACTACTCCAACTATTTCTCCTATATTATCCGCTTTTATATAATCTTCTGGATCTATGATAAAACATTGATGTTCTGTCATTGATAAGTTGCGACATGGATAATATCTTTCCTTGCCTTTTACATTTAGTAAAAGTCCACAAGATTCTTTTGGATCTTCTCTTTTTGCATGAAGTAATGCTTTATATTTCCAACTCATTGAACAAACGTACCAATAGAAGGAAATATAGACCTAGTGCATTGTCTTTTTGGTATTCTTACACCTGCTAAGTCTGTAGGAGCAGCAAGTTCAAATTCTACAACCTCTCTATTTTCTGTAGATTTACGATCTATTGCATACTTTTCTTGAGGAAACTCTGCGGTTGGATCAGGAGTTCCAAATGGATTTGTATTTCCTGGAAAATTTACAGCATCAATAAATTTAGCTAATGTTCTTATTCTTGTAACTGTAGCTCCTGTTAAATCGTTGCCAGTTGTTGTTTCGTTTACAGTTAAAAGAATTGCAGAAATCAATCCTGTAGCATTACTGATAATTATTTTTGGTCTTGGTAATTGGCCTTTTTGAAAAGCAAAACCTGTTGCCTGTACTGGAAACCTAAGATAAGCATTACTATTCCAAACTATTTGACCATTAGCATTAAGATTACTACCAGCATGAAATCTATATATAGTATTTGCACCATGTAATGCAGTGTCTAATTGAAGAGTAAATAATTCAATAATTGACGATGGATTTATTGATTGTAAATCGCTAAATACTTTTGAATTTACTGACATTAGGATGCTGGTTCAAATACTTGTCTAAAAGTAGCTTGAATAGTTGCTCTATTTAAATATGGAATTGATTTGGACCATCCTTCACAAACAAACTCAGAAGATGAGCTTTCTCCAGGTGGGGTAAAAGTAAAGCTATCACTATCATTTGCTCTTGCATCTAAAAATGTTTCTATAGTATCTGCATCTGTTTCTGACACATTAAAAGTAAGTTGAAAAACTTTTGGATTTTGATGTTGTGCTAATCCAAATAAAATTCTATGTTCATAACCATCAGCAAAACGAACTGTTCTAGTATTAGGTGCAGATCTTTTTTGCTGTCCATATGTTGGGGTAATTGAAGGGAAAGTAGCCATTATGCAAGCAAACCTCCTGGTCTTTTTTGTTCTATTATTTCAGATTGTACTGCAACTGAGATAAGACGACCAAGTTCTCTACCTTGCTGTTCATCACCTTCAACAGAAGAACCAGAAGCATCTACATTTACTACAATACTTGTTGAACCACGAAGCATTTCATTTGGTGTAATCATTCCTGAGACACCTGGACTAAATAACTCAGGCCCACGTTCTCCAACAATGTAGCTACCACCTTTCATAACAGGACCACCATCTGCCTTTCCAAAAGTGAAACGTGATACCTGTTGAGTAGGGGTTAGAGTTGGGGTTGCACTTACTGCACTTCTAGTAAAATTATTGCCAAACATACCGCTAAATAAACCCATAATTCCTGATCTAATCTGTGCTGCTAATATTTGTGCTGCCATATCCAAGAAATGATCTGCTGTACGTTGAAATAGATTTCTTAAGGCATCTTGAGCAGACATAGAACCTCTGACAATACCTTTGAAAGATTCTGCAAAAGAATCTCCAATACTTTTACTTAAAGAATCAATCTGTCTTAAAGGATCAAGTAATTTATTTAGTTCATCAACAGGAGCTTTAATAATTGCTTGTCTTTCTAATTCCTCATTAAATTCTCTTTGAATTCTTAATCTTTCAAGAGCAAGATTATTTTGTTCCCTTTGTTTTGCTAAAGCATCTTCACCTCGTTTTTCACCAGCTTCTTCCATAGTAAGAGAACCGCTTATAATAGCAGATAATCCTTTACCTCTTAATGGATTTAATTTACTTAGTTGCCTTTGTAAAAAATTCAATTTTACAGCTTCCTGTTTAATAATTTCATTGTTTTTATTAATAATTCCTTCTAATAATTGATCTTCAGCAGCAGTAGCTCCTTTTGTTTTTAAAGTTTCTAAAGCTCTTTGAGCCTGATTCAAACTTAATTCTTTAGATAATCCAGGTAAAGCATTTATTAATGAAGCATTATCTTTTAGTCCTGCAAAAATATCAAAAGTAGCTTCCGATCCAAATGTTTGTGTTAATGCGATTCTTGCTGATGCTTCAAATTGTTTAAATGCCTTTAATGCTTCAAGTGCTTCATCTTTGGTCATTCCAAGAGACTTAGCAAATTCAGCTACTTGTTTTGAAGAAAACAAGGAAGTTCCACCTGTAGCTCGTATTGATACGTTTAAGTCATCAACAGCTTTGTTGAAAGCTATAGCTTTTTCTATCTGAGCAGCAATAGCAGTAGCAAAAATAGAAGCTGCAAAACCACCGCCAGGTGCAAGTGCTCCTCCAGCACCACCAGCTACAGCACCGAATGCGGAACTTATACCACCAGCACCAAATAGGGCAGGAAAACCTCCACCAATTAATGCACTACCAACACCACCTTTTATTCGACCTCTCATGCCACCTGGCATACCAAAAAGTCCACCCTCTTTAAATTGTTGTCTTAATCTAAATCCTTGTGGCAGTGCTGGTCCTATTTGACCACCTGATACTCCAAATGCTCTTGTTGATTGTTCAGCAGATGCTATACCAAGAGATAGTTTTTCTACTTGTAAAATATTTTGTCTTACTTTTAATTCTCTTTTTAATAATTTTTCTCTTTTTTCCTGATTTCTTCTTATTGATTTAGCTACAGGATCTCCAGCTAAACCAAAACCAAAATTAGTATCTTGTCTTGCTGCTTGACTCGCAGCAATATTTCTCATAATTCTTGGATTATTATTTACTGTCATCATTGGCATCGGACCAAATGGAGTACTTGATACAGTTGCAGGTCTTATGCCTCTTTCCGCTAACTTTTGCATTTTCATTTCAAAAGTTACTTTTTCTAAAAGTTTTGCTCTTTTTTCTAATCCAATATTGAATTCTTCATTTGCTTTTACAAGATTTCTAGCTGCCTGTGTAGCTTGTGGAGTGCCTAAAGTAGATTTATTAAAAGCTGCATTAGCTTTAGTGACCACAGCAGACAAATCATTAAAACTTTGAGTTAAGGGTCTAATACTATCTGGAATTAATGAAGCAAAACCTTTTATTTTTGCATTTGCTTTATCTATTTTGTCATTAGTTTGATCTAAAACTCTGTTAAAGTTAGTTAATTTTCCTGCTTTTATCTTTACATCAATATTTATTCCGTAATTAGCCACTTGCTATAAAAAACCAAATATTAAACCTATCTTACCTTCTTTTGCCTTTTAAAGCACTAACTCTCTGTGCTTGTTCTTGTCGTTTTTCATATTCTTCATTTTCTATTTCTGCATACGCAGCCCACGCTATCATCTCTTCGACAGTTAAAGTTTCACATAACTCAGCTACAGTTTTATGTAACTGTTTAGCTAAAGCAAATATAAATCTCCAATCGCCATTAGCTTTTCAAATCGGCTTTAGCCTCTTTTACCTCCCGATCTGCACCAGCACTAATCATTGCTAATTGAATCTCTTCAAGAACATTTGCTTCTATTTCTCTTCTTAATGAAGCCTTGTCTCCATCTTGAAAAATACGCTTGCCTTCTTTATCTAATGATTTTTCAATCATCATCTGTAAAGCATAATCGTTTGTATCATCACTAGTAGTTTTCTTTTGTATTGCCTCTCTTTCAGCAATAGTCAAAGGATGCCAGTAAACAGTAAGAATAATTTCATCATCCTGTTTAATATCGTGCTTGTAAAGTTGTGAAACTCCAAACCTGTTTTTGAGTAGGTCTACTGCTCTTGTCATATCAAAATTATATTACTCTACTATATTAAGCGTTAGCGGTAAATTGGCAAGATATTACACCTACAAAATGACTTCTATCCTCGATATTTAAAGGAGTTGGACCAGTAATATCTAAAACTCTAGGTTTACAACTAAAAGTATCTGTATAGCTAGAAGCATTAACAGAAGTAAGTCCATCTACTACAGCTTCAGATATTTCAGATAAAACTGAAGTTCCTTTGCTCTTTGGACAATAAACATTACATTGAATAACTCCAGCATAATAATCTGAAGAAGCTCCTTGATTTTGTAAAGTAGATTGTCCAAAATCTATGGTCATAATTATGTATTTTTTTGTCTTACCAGGATTTGTAAAATGCACATTATCGTAAACCATTAATACAGTTGGATCTACATCTGTAACTGCATCTGTCACTGCCTTTTCAAAAGCTGCTCTTGTGTTAACTAAAGTCATAATTAAAACTCAGAAGTACCAGTATATTTTCTACCTTTTTTACTACCTTTACCAAAGTAAACTTTTTTCTGAACAGAACCAATTTTAATAGCACCACGTTTTTTCTCCTTAAAATTTTCGTTAATAGTATTTTTTACATCACCTTTTACATATTTTGCTATTCTTGTATCTTCTACAACATAGCTTGAATATTCAGCTTGATTACCAATAAAACATCCTTTTCTGTAATCAAAGGTAGGAGGAGAAAATCTAGGTTCTATAACTGGATTAGCTGGTTTTGATCTTGTTCTTGTCCAATCTTCTCCACCTTTGGGTAAATTAAGTTTACTATGTTCACTTTTTATTGATGCCCAAGGTTCAAAATCTTCTACTCTATCTTTTTGTGCTACTTGACTTTTTTGTGCCCTCCAACTTGATGCTAAAAATCCTGTAAAAACTGGACTATTAGCTTCAGTTGCAAGATCAGCTAAAACATCTCCAATCATTGAGTTAAATGCTTCGTTTAATTGAGCATCTAAATCTGGTTTTACATTTTTAATATCTCTAACCATTAGAACCTCACTAGTAAAGTAAATAAATAAGTTTGTCCACCTTGTTTTGTATCAATATTTGTTATCTGTCCAACCCTTGTAGATCCAGCAAAAGTTAATTTTACTTCATCATCAAGTGTTGGTTGGTTATCTCCAATAAGATCAGGTGTTATATAAATCCTTGCCTCTCTCATTTCTTGTTCACCTTCTTCTTCTGATCTAACAAATTCAACGGGTGCTTTTAAATCAGAATAAGTAGTATCAATACTAATTTGTTCTCCTGTTTCTACGTTATAACTTGATACTCCTTTTTTTACATAAACAATAGTTGAGTCAAAAGAAGTTCCTAAATCAGCAACAACCTGTTTAGCAACACTTTTAAATAGACTATCTAATTGACCTGCCATTATCCTCTAACTACCCTCATTTGAAAACTTCCTGCTCCACCTAGCATATATGCTCCAAGATAACTCTGTAACCAAGGGTAAACATCTAGAATATTATTAATAGAACCAGTTCCCTGACTTTCAGTATTATATTTAACTTGAAGATCACCTAATTTGACTTCAGAAAAATTACCATCTTTACCAGTAGTACCAGTAATTGCACCTGTATCATTTGCTAAAGCTCTAGCTAATTCATATTGTGCATATTTGATATTTAAAGGAATAGTAGAACAAGCCAATTCAACACCATCTACTTGATAATTATTTCTTGGAAACTTAAGAGCCTGTCCATCATCACATCTATCTCCATAAAATACAAAACTATCAATCCATCTAGTAGCTGATATTAATGATCTATTTTTTTGATCATCAGTTTTATTAGTCCAAGTTGAAGAATCTGGAACTGTTTCAAAATAAGTATTAGCTTCTGTCAACGTGACATAGCTATTAGCATTAGCATCTTTTATAGTTGCATTTATAGTGGCTGCCACGGTAAGAAAGTAATTTTAGTTTTATTGTAGCGTAAAGAAAAAACCCCACCAATAATTGATGAGGTTTATGACCACTAATTAGATAGTACTAAGGATTAGTACCTGTATCAAGTGGTGAGTTAACGATAAGCTCGACTATAGGAATTAAATCAGCATCGTATGTAATTGCCCAATTGTTATCGTTAGCCAATAGAGCATTAGTTGGGTTGTCAGCAGCATTAGTCCACTTAGTTCCCATAACATGATAAGCACTATGGTAGTCAACAGACATAACATCTTGCTTAGATAAGATGTTTCTATCTGATTCAATGCTTAGTGGAGATTGTTCACCTTCAAGAATTGTTCCTGACTTGATCAAGTAACAACGGAACTCTTTTTGATGACCTGTTGTACCAGGATGAACTGTATTAACTTGAGAGTCAATAACAACATTCATACCAGCAAACTGACCGATGCTTGTTTCATTAACACCGACACCGCCACCACCCCAAGTTACTGCACCACCAGTTGTGAGAGCAGATGTTGAGAATGTAAGCATACCAACTTGATATAGATAGTAAGCAACAGATGGATGAACAACTAGAGTATCTAGCTCATCTCCTCTTGATCCAAGAAGTGATCTTCCTCTTGCAACAGTAGAAGCTGTTAAGAAGTTATCAGTATCAGCACCAGAAGCAGCACCTTTACTTAGATCAAGTGAGTTTGCACCCAATGGTCCGAAAGTAGATCCAAACAAACCATCTAACAAGCTAAATAGTCTTGCGGAGTTTAATTTGTTGATAGCATCTGCAATTTGGTTTCTAATATGACCCATTGGATCTTCACCAGCAGCCAATACAGCTATATCATCAACAGCATACGCAAAACCTCTATGACAGATAGTTGCGATCTGTGTATCTGTACCAATCTTCTGTGGTGTCAGATAACCAGCATTACTTGTACCCCATGTTGCTGTACCATCTAAAATTTCTTCAGTTGGTGTGATTGGGTTAAATTCTGGAACTTGTATTCTTGTTCCACCTTCTGTTGCATCAAGAAGTGGATTACGCACAACAGCACCAGATTTTAAAAATGCACTACGTTCCTTGATAGCTTCGGAAACATATGTGCTGAGATTATTTCTCTTAACGATGTCCGCTAATAGGACACCGCCAGAATAATTCTGAAACGGAGCAGCCATTCAGATTACCTTGTTACTTTTGCGATACCCTAGTCACGGACAAGGGGATTAGTTTCACAGAAACTAACTATTTTTGAGCCTCTTGCTTGAGCACTGCTGCAAGCTGTGGATCTTGCTCTAATAGTAGCATTTGTTGTGTTAGGTTGCCCGTTTTCCACGGATTTGGTTGCCCACTTCCTGTATTTGATGTTGGACTTGGTTTTGCACCCATTCCAGCAGCAGAACTAGGCTTGAAATGATGTTCCCATCCACTTCCAGGATTTTTAAGACTAGACAAGTAAGTATTTAAATCTTGTTCAACTCCACCATTAAGAACTACAACTTTTCCCTCAGTATTTTTTTGTAACTTACTTTGTAATAATGACAAAGTTTGTTCTGCATTTATAGCACCTAAATTACTAATAGCTGCAAGTGCTGTAGTTTTTGTGGAAGCCATCTCATTAGAAGTTTTTAAATCATCTAACTGTTGAGATAAATTCATTATTTGTTGCTCTCTTTCTTGAGCAGTTTTATTAGCTTCTTCCCAAAGAGTTTTCCATTGTCCTTGATCTTCTAACTCTTGTTTACGTTGTTCGTCTTTTTGTTTATAAACATCATCTAATTTTCCCTTGATGCCTTTAAATTTTTCTTGTGCTTCAGTAGCTTCTTTACGAGCAGCAGCTAATTTTGCTTCATACTCTGCTTTTACTGCATCAAGATTAGGTGCTTGTGGTTGTGTTGGTTGTGAAGCAGTTTCAGCCACGGGCTGTTCAGCAGGAGTCACAGAATCAGGCTGAATTACTTTTTCTTCGATTGCCATTTTTAATTAAGTTGATGGATTAAGTTTTTCTTCTAGTTCTTTAATAAGAACTTTTTTGTTTTGCCTTCTATCTAGTTCAATACCAATAGTACGGCCAAAATCTTCAAGTTGTTTTTTTGTCATACTTTCAAAATCATTAGTTTGTTTAATTACTGATTCTTCAGTAATAACTACTTCTTCGGGTTCTGGTTCAACTACAGGTTCAACTACTTTACCTGAATGTATAAGTTCTGTTTCCTGCCATTTATAAGAACCATCAGGCTGAAGCACCCGATCTAAAGATTTAGCCATAATGATGCAAGTATTTATATATCATTGTAACACCTTATTCTGAATTGGCTTCATTTGCTGATGGTAACACTTCACCTTGGACTAGAATATCTCTAAATTCATCTCTATCAATTACATTTTGATCAAATAATGATGTTAAAGCTGTAATATCTTGACCAATTAGTCTTTCAATATCAAAATCTCTACTAATTTTTACTTCTGGTGGTTCAATACCTACGTATTCAGCAGATAAATTAAATGCTTTCTGTAATTTTTGTTCAAGTTCCATAGAAACCATTGCAAGCATAGAGTTCGTATCAACACGATCTAATCTTCTTGCATCAGCAGATTCAGCTACAAACTTTTGCTGTGATAACGTGCTGATACCTAAAGTAGCCATCTGCATTTGTAATTCTTTTATTTCGGCAGATTGAGCATCAAAAGCACTGGAAGCTGGTTCTACATAATAAACTTTATTGCCAGGCTGAGTTGCCATCGCATAATTTACAGATATTGCTAGATCTTTAGTCTGATCGTCATATCCTTCCATTACAAGCATTGGTTGAGATGCAACGTGCAAACTATGTATTAAATCAGCTTGTCTTTGAAAATGTGCAAGATTAAGATACGCAATATCAAGTAAAGGTGGTTTGCTTACTAAATTATCTGTTTTACCAGAATAAATTGTTACTAAAGGTATTTCTCCAAGAGAAAAACTACCAGACTCAACTTGTTTATAATCTTTATCTGCTGAACCCATTTCAAAATTTCCTGTCACACTGTTATCAGAGACATCATACATTTCTTCGATTTGCTCTTTTTTACGAAACACTCTGTACCGACCAGGTTCTATTACTCTTATCTGGTCATAAACTTTTTCACCAAAATCTCCATCAGGCAATACAGCCTTTTCTGCAATTCGAGCCTGTATAAGATTCCCATAATTAGATTCTCTATCTAATCTCCAACCATAAAGATTTGTAGGATCTACCTCAATCCAATAAGGTCTACGATTTTGTTGCCTTTCTTCCGCAAGACTTAATGCTCCAGAAGGTGCAGGATAATCAACAAGAATATGACTTTGACCATAAGTAAGAGAACACATCAATATTCTTCTTGCATATTCATCTAAATCTGATTTACAACCATCAACATCCATTTTAAACATTTCTGTCCAATAAGGATCTCCAATTAATGTTATAGGTTTTCTTAATACAAGACCTGTAGCTGCTCTTATTAATCTCTGCGTAAAAGGACTAAATACTGATCTATTTACTCTTGCAATATAAGCATCATAATCTTCTCTTGGTTCTAAAGGTAAAAATGCTTCACTATTTTCTCTAAGATATTCAGTACCTTCAGTTACAGCTTTCATAATTTCCCATCCTTTCATCATATCTAGAACTGCTCTTGTTCTAGTAAAAGGACTATCAATACCACCTACAGATGTAGATGAAACAATATTAGTTCTAATATTACCAGGAATTGCATATGTCATTAATTAACACCTCCATCGTTTTAATGCTAACGCTTTTCTAGTGGGTCGGCCTTTTTTATCTTTTAATGGACCAGGCATTCCTTCCATTCGAGCACAAAAACTCTTTCTTCTTTTCTTTTCTGACTCAGTAAGACCAGATTTTTTAGTAACAGGTGCTTTTAAATTACTACCTGTAGCACGATTATATTTAGCTCTACCTTTAGCAGTCAATCCTCCCTTCTTAGACTTTTCGCCTCTACCAACGGATAAACTGACTCCTTTTTTTCTTGCCATTACTTTCCTTTTTTCCTCATGGCTATTCTATGTGCTTCCATAAATGTTTTACCTTTTAACATCTCTTCCTTCATTATTGTCATATGTTTTGCAGTATGAGTACCCTTCTTTTTATGATTTGCTAAAGCAGTCTTTTGCCTAGCTGTAAGTTCTTTTTTAACTTTCATTTCTTTTTCCTTTTTTTCTTAGAACGTAGCTTTTTAAGATCAGCAGCAGTGATCTTATCCCGTGGTGGAGCAACAGCAGCAAGTTTTCGTTGCTTAGGTGAATAAGATCCTTTAGGCATTAGACAGCAGAAGTAATATCGCCATTAGTTATAAAACTAACTGATACTGTAGAAATGTCTCCAACAGTAGAACTAAAGGAAGTTCCTGTAATAATTCCGTTAAAACTTAATTTTTTAGAACCTGATGTATCTAAGAAAAGATTAAATGCAGCATCACCAGCATCTTCAGATGTAAGCACATCATTAATTATTTCAGCAGTATTATCACCAGATGTTGCTGTGTAAAGAAGATCAACTGTGCCTGAAGCTGATTTTAAAGAACCTACATATTTTCTAGAGGTATCTCCATGAGCAGTACACTCAAGAGTGTCTTTTGTTACATCTAATGTCCAAGCTGTTGTAGAAGCTATAGCTCCAACTGTTCCAGTTCCGTTATCAAATGATACAGAGCCTTCTTCACCACGAAAAAATGCCATGATTCTAAGAAAATTTTACTTATAACAATATATTACCTTGAAACTGCAACTTTCACAGT
>VTLG01016809.1_pt1 | contig 16973 bp, 30 predicted proteins | sample 4694571 | NCBI WGS metagenome assembly VTLG01 (sample SAMN12604809, study PRJNA352737) | marine metagenome | biome: ENVO:00000447; feature: ENVO:00000209|ENVO:00000569|ENVO:01000036; material: ENVO:00002151; isolation source: viral sequences binned using virsorter ...
AGTGTATGTTCCACCAAATTTTATATTTCCATATCTAAGATTACTATTTGAATAATAAATAGTTGCACCACCAAATACTAAATATTTTCCAGCTTTGTTTGGACAAAAAGAATAAGCTGGAGCTGATAATCCATTTAAAGTAACAGTGCTTCCAGTATTATTGTAACAACCACCTTGATCAAATATTTCATTATTACAAGGAATTTGTGTATAACCACCACTTGTTCCTAAACCAACTGCTCCTGATGTTAAACCAGCTCTAAAAGCTGGATTATTATTTTCTCCAGCACCAGTTATGGTCCCTGTAAAATCGTAGTTTGAAGCCTCGTTTAATTGAGTTGGTCCTACTGCGTCTGTTGCTATCGATGCTGATACTACTTTATCTATTGCCATAATTATTATTCTCCTGGTTTTGTTGGAAATTCTTTTGCTTCAACTTTTTCTACTGTATCTAATCCAGATGGTAAATCTCTTAACTGTTGTCTATAAGTTTTCCAATCATCACTCATAGTTACATCTGAGTTAGCCATCCAATCAGTTTCAGAAAGTAATCTGTTTCTTTTAAATCTTAAATTAGTAATGGCTCTATCAAAAGCAGAATCATTCCATGCTTTTTCTTCAGCATCTCTTGCAATTTCTTCTTCTGCTGTAAATTGTATTTTAATTCCATTTTCTATTTTATATCTTGGCATAATTTATCCTATTTATTGTATCCATAAAATTCATAAGTGTATTCTGCAAAATCCCCTGATGTCATGTAAAGTAAAAACCCACCATGTTTTTCTGTTCCATCATTTCTTCTTGCAGCACCAAATTGAAATGTAAACGCATCACTATTATTTGCACCACCTATTTGCCATTGTGCCATAGTTGGAACTGTATTACTTAAAGGTGACATAAAATCTAAAATTAAATTAAATCCTTCATTTGTATTATTACCTAAATAATGTTGATTTGTAATTTCAATTCGATTAACTGAAGTTTGTTTTGTATAACTATCATTAACTCCTATATCAGTAACATTATAAGAATAAGGTGAAGTGATTGCTGCTGAAGCAGCTTCATTTTTGTACCTCATTCTAATTCCAGTATTATCGTCAGTTACTTTACCCGACATGAGTAATCTATAATGTCGGTGAGTTGTTGTTACATAAGTTGTGTCAAAACTTAATTGTGAGGTTGTGCTTGATACACTTCCAGAATTAAGCAAAGTCATTCCACCACTAGCTTTAATGTAACTATAATCAATTCTTTTCAAACTTCCTGCGTCTGATACAAGAAATTCGTCAGTGTCTGCGGGCTCAGCCGCTAATTCAGTTTGACCAGAGATAACATTATCATTAAGGTGTTCACTTTCAACAGCGTCATCTGCAATTTTTGCTTCTGTTATTGCATCTGCTGCAATTTTTGCGGTCGTCACATTTAAATCTGTTATCGCTGCAGTGTTTACTGATCCTGCACCTGGTGCGTTTGTTGCAGTTGCTCTACCTAAGAACACACAATACATTTCGTCCGTACCATTAACCAACGCTGCGGATAGTGTAAGAGTTGTGCCCGATGCAGTATATGCTTTACCTGATCCTGGCTCTTGAACAATGTTGTTAATTACAAGTCTGATATCGTTTTCGTTATTTACGGAATGATCTAAAGTGTACGCAGTTTGAGAGTTGACAATAGTAAATACTTGTCTTTCAAAACTTATAAAACTTCTTGCTGGTGCGTTTCCTAAATAGGCCATGAATCTCCTTACGTACTAATTGCATCGACAACAGACATCCAAACACTTAACGAACTTGCCGTGTCGGACTGTGCTTTTACCACGTCTCCCGATTCAATTACTATTTTACTTCCACCGTCTATCAGCTCTAACGATCCGCCACTGACAATTGGTGCATTTTTAATTAAGTAGTGGTCCTGTGAACCACCTGTTACTGATGATGTAATAAACACACTTGCACTTATTGTTGATGTAGTTGTGTTTGCTAAACGGATGGAGATAATTGCATCATCTGAGTTACTAGTATGAATAGTAGCTGCCGATGTTCCTACATCCTGGTCTCCATATCTTTCAAAATCTTGTGCCATATATATCCTTTACTATAAAGCGATCGCCATTGCAACCGCAAATCCTGCTGATATTCCTGCAGATCCACTAGAAGCTGCTGTTACTCTTCCTTTCGCATCTACTGTGATTGATGAATTTGTATAACTAGCTGCTGATACTCCAGAGTTAGCTAGTGTTAAAGCTCCGCCAGATGCAATGGTTGCGTCACCTGACATTGCAGATTCTTGATAACTTGTGCCATCTCCTATCAATATTTTACCTGAAGTATTATCAGGCATTCTTAATTGTGATCCTACAGTTAAATTTCCATTTGCATAATTAGATATGGTATTTGCAAAGTTACCCATCAAAGAGTGTGATGAACATTGATAGTATAAAACGTTTGGTGTATTAACATCAACTGCTATTTGTGTATATGCACCAGATGATCCTGCTGTACCATTTGTAGTCACACCTGTTGTATACGCTGTAGATTTGTCTGCTTCTAAATAAAATCTTAATGGGTGACTTGAGTTAGTAGAATCAGATTGATCAAATCTATAGTAATATTTGTATGACGAATCTGCACCTGAAAATGTAATTGCAGGTGATTCTAGTCCATCAAGAAAATATGCGCTTGAAGATCCTTGACCTGAATACGGATGAGCAGATGTTTTAGTACCAACTTTAACTGTAATTATTTTTGGCGCTGATGAAGAACCATATTCTTCTGGTTTAGGTAAACTAATCTTTGCACCAGGCACTGTACAGAATACTTCTGTTGCACCTGCAAAATTTACAAGAGCATCACTATTAGAACTGGAGATAACATTAGTTCTAGCTAAAGTAGTTGCACCTGAATTTAAAGTTCCAAAACCAACTTCAAAGTTATTTGTTCCTGTTTCAAAAATACAGTAATAAGTAGTGTTGTCTCCACCGATACCAGCAGAAAAAGATTCAAAACCTGAAACTGCTCCACCAAGTGTAAACGTACCTGTTCCAGTAGTTGAACTGGATTCTTTTACCCTATCATTTAATTTAAACGCCATTTAAAATCCTACGATGATGTTAAACTAATTATTGCATTACTAGCAGTAGAAGGATCAGGAAACGAAACAGTAAAATCACCGTTTGTTGCTGTCTTTGTTCCACCGAAATCTAAAACTACACACAACTTATCAGATTTATCGTCATTATAAATCGCTGCAAAAGCAGCAGAAAAAGTTGCGCTTGACCACGTTACATCTGCAAAATCTACAGATGAAGTAGCAGTTGAAGCAACAACAGCCTGACTAGCTAAATCTTTTCTAGCATAGTTTGAACTACCTGCTGAAGAAACTTCATTTGTAGTCAATGCTACTGTGCTAGACGTTGAGTAAGGATTAGACGTGTACAATGCTATTTTAAAGCCGTCCCCACCAGTAGCAAAATTATGCGTTCCAGAAAGAAGTTCACCTTTAAAAGAAAATGGTACTATATTTGCCATAAATTATCTCCTTAATATTTTGATGGTGATTCAGATTTTAAAGGAGTACGAATAGCTCCATCTTGATATTCGTCTCGGCGTCTACGACCTTGTTGTTCGATCGCGTACGATTGAAGTGCTTTTTGATAAGCTTGCAGGTAGTATTGTAACATATCTGCAGGACCTTTCAAGTACCCAAATGCTTCTACCAAACATCCATACAAAAGTAAATCTTGATATTTATTTGATACATAAGTTCCGTTTGTAGCTGCTGGAGCTGCCGTTGGTTGTGTTGTATTTGTTATACTTACAGGTTGTTTTACATAAGCTAATGTAATTTCAAATGTGCTATTTGGCGTAGGCGCAACCACCCAAAAATTAGCGTCCCAATTACCATAATATTTTGGAAGCCCTGAAGAAGTTCCAGGTGTATTATAATATTCAGCCATAAAAGATGTGTCTCTTTTTTCTAAAAAGATTTGGTTACCTGATGAATCTTTTAATTGAACATATCTAATAAATCTTAAATCAGATGGTATTGTAACATATCTATTTCCAGAAACTAAGTTTGATGTAGCATAAAATCTATTATCATCTGAATCTGCTTCTCTATAAATTTTATTTTCTGTATTTTTAATAATTGTTTCTAATATAGAATCAGATAGCACACCACTATCAACCTCTGTGTAATTTCTAATATCACTTCTTAAATTATCTAAAGTATATGCCATATTATGCTGATACAGTTACAGGTCCTGCTGTAACTGACATGCCTCCCGCTTTTTCTGTTACCGTAGCGCTTGATCCACAATTAAATACATAAGTATCTGTTGCTACACTACTTATACTAAATCCAGATGAATTTTCAAATACTGTATATGCTAAACCTCCTGGACTACCATTTACATTTCTAAATCTAACAGTATCTCCATTTGATCTACCATGATTTAATTCCGTGACTGTAACATTTGCAGATCCAGAAGTTAAACTAAAAGGATTGCCACCTAATAAATTTTCTGTAGCTGGTTCAGTTCTACCTGGTCTTGCTTGTGGTAAACCTTGAGCATCTCCACCATGATTTTTAGGTTCTAGTTGTGGATGTTTTGCTTCAAATTCTGAAATATGAACAAACGATCCATTCCATTCTGTAACCATTTCTTTGTATGGAAACTCCATACCAGATCTGTCTGATATTGCTTTTGCGTATTTACCTTTACTTAAATTAGACATTATGTACCTGGATAATAAGTTTTTGGTGTTATGTAAGAACTAGAAGAAGAACCGTCTTCTTGTAATGCTCTATTTAATTCATCTTCATATAATAATTTTAACATTTGCATTCTATCTGGTGCATATTTAATTGCTAAATAATATGAAAGACCTGCAATCATACAAGGTACAAATCTGTAAGGAACATCAGCATCGTTTGTATATGCTCCTGCATCTTGAATTCTTTTTACATAATAATAATTTATAAATTTTCCTGCTTGATCAGTTCCTGGAGTTAAATATAAAGTTATAGTTACTCTATCAATTAATCTTTCTACATAATATTGAGTTGGTTGCCCTGTAGATGATTTATTTGATAAAGATTGATATGTGGATCTATTAATTTTTGTTAATGGTGAATCTACATTACTATTTCTAAAAGAAGCCTCTAATATATCATCAACACCATATACAGCTGTAGCACTTGAAGTGCCATCATCTGTAGATCTAAACATTGTATAAGTTTTTTGATCTGCAACTAATGTAATATTATTGTTAGCAATTTCCCAGTAATGCAAACCTCTGTTTGCCCATTCTTGAAATAAAATATTTAAAGATCTTCTTGCACCTTTTAATTGATAACCAGAAGCGCCTTGAATGCCAATTCTTTCATATGCTTCTTCTACAATGTCAGCGATAGAAAAACCTTTTTCAAAGGTAGAAGTACCTGAAGTAGTATTAGCCATTTACCCTCCTACTTATCTATAATAACAGTTACAGTAGCATTTGAGATAGCAGAAACTGTCATTCCACTTTCAAATACAATTCCGTCTTCTGCAAGATTATAAGCAAACACATCTCCTGCTGGTACGTCTACTTGAAACTGTGTTACTGAGTTTCCATCCTGTAAAGTAACTGAACCTGCAGAACCAGATGAAGCTAAAATAATTCCTCTTAATCTTGTTCTTCCTGCAAATACTGAACCTGTTCCTGTTTTTCTAACTGCTCTTACGTCTGATTTCATTATCCCGTATATCCTATTGTTACAGAATCTGTTTGGTCTAAATCCAAATAGACTCCTGTTCTAAATCTTATGCCAGAACCAGGAACCATTAGATCTAATCCTTCAGATCCAAATTTAACTTGTAATTCTAAAGAACCTCCTGTTCCAGTTCCATCATGTAATTTAACAACACCATTAGTGGCTGCATGAGCTTGTATATATGTAACTCTACATGGTCCTAAATTTGTACTACCTCCAGTAATAGTTTTAAAATTACCGTCTGCAGTTAATGTTGTAAACTTTTGATCACTTAAAAATGATCCACCGCCTGCCATAACTATTCTCCTTAAAATTTATGTGGGCCCGAAGGCCCACACTAAATTAATTATTAACTTACTGCCGCACTAAACGGTGTAGCTAAGTCACCAGTACCACCAGTAACTACTGAAACTAACCATTTACCTGAAGCAAGTACAGTACACTCAATTGTTGCATGAGTTACACCACCAGTTGTTGATCCGTTTAAAGTGATCGTGTCTGATGCCGCCGCAGTCATAAAACCTTCAGTGTTATCGTTAGTGTCTGTATCAACAATAATTGCTGTACCAGTCATAACGTCTGTAGCGTTTGCAACTTGAACAATTAAACTTCCTGTTTTAGTGATAGAACTTACAATTGTAAATTTAGCACCAACATTACTTAAGTTGTTTAAGTCAGCTCCTGGTCCTGCAACTGCAGAATCAGAGTTTGCATTTACCGCTGGTAATGTGTAAGTCACTGCGCCTGCTGCATCGTTGTGTACTATTCTACCTGAGTGAGTAGCAACTGTTAATGCAACACTAGCATCAGCGTCTACAACATTAGCTGGACCTGTAGTAATAAATCCATTTTTGGATGTTACTGGTCCTTGAAACGTAGTGTTTGCCATAGTGTTATCCTCCTAGTATTTCCGAACATAGTCTCTAGGCCGTCGACTATACGCGTCTATGTTCTGATTAATTGTATAGTGATTATTTTATATACTAGATTTAAAAAGAGTGCAAGAGGTCCCGCAATGTGAATTGAATTTATTCAACGATGTAGCTTTTTATTAAGTAGCTACTGAAACTTGGGGCGCAGATTCTTCAATCTTATTTTGCAAATGCTCTTTTTGAGCTTCTGCCATTTTAATATGGCTAATTACGTCTCTGACTTTTCTGTCAATCTTAACCATATTGAGAGTATATCTACCCTCTTTAAGATGCTCCTGCTCCCATTCGAGATCCAGACCCTTTTTCTTCGTGTAAAGGTCCTGTAGATGTTGCATCATGTTCTCCATCTATAACCTCCTCATAGGTTATTCTATTTACCTTGGGATCATTCATCTCTCCAAGATATTCCCAAGTTATATCATTTTCTCCTAACTTGTCAAGGATAGCGTTTTCCAAACTTTTTGGATTGTCTTGGGATAAAACTTCAAATTTTGCGTGATGTTTATATGCGTATATGTTTACTAAAAATTTTCTCATAGTCTTTCTATTATATGTTTAAAATGTGGCGGAACTATGTCCGCCACAAATTTTATAGATTACGCACCTGGTGATGCAAAAATACCTCTAAAGTCAGAAACTCCGAAAGAGTATCTTTCTCTAGCTTTGTATCTTACGTTACCAGTATCGAAGTCACCTTCCATAGCAGTTTTAATTGCTGCTCTTTGGAAATACTTCATACCATTAGGCACGTCTGTAATGATATAGAACGCATCTGGGTCAGTTAAGAAATTGTTAACTCTATAACCTTGAGGTAACATTCCCATAGACGCAATTGCATTTATGTCATTATCAGCTGTTCCAACTCTACCTTGAGATTTCATTAATCTCTCAGCTGTGAATTGAAGAGCCGAAGGAATAATCATTTTCACTCCTCTTGAAGCAATTTTCAGACCTCTTTCGTCTGTCATTGCAGCAATGTCGATCATTGATTGTTCCAACGATGTCTCGTTCAAGTCAGCTGCTGTAGATAAAGTGTTAGAAGTAGTACCTGCAATTGTAGTGTGGTTTGATGCAAATAATGCAGAACCATCACCTGATGTGAAAGTACCGAATCCATTAATTAATGGACTCACAGCTTTAACTTGTTTAGTGTTTGCCATTGATCTAGCTAACGCTTTTGTGTATCTAGATGCTAATCTGTCATACAGATTATCTTCAATAGCTTCTTCAGTAATCGAGAATGCCAAAGCCACTGTTTCGTGAGTGTATCTAGCTGTGTAAGTCTCTTGAGCATTGTCAAAAGTTACTCCAGAACCCTCAGGTTTAACTTGTGCTTGAGCAAATCCAGATAACATTACTTCCTCTTCAAACGCTCTGTCTGATGATTCAGTAGTGTAAATCTCTGCATGTTGATTCTCGTACTGTTTGTATTCCAGGCCGAATAAAGCATTCAAACCTGGCTCTAGTTCTTTGACTAGCTGTCCTCTTGATATCGCCATAGTTATTCTCCTTTATTAGATACCTGCTTCTTGTTTCAAGAAGTGTTCGTTGATTGTAACAACAAAGTTTACGTTTGCAGAACTTAAGTCATTATTATCAGGATCTTTAGAAACACCGATAACCTTTAATTGGCCATCAGAAGTTGCTAGATCTGAATCATCTAACTCAACTTTTGAAACGTAGTTTGGTGAACTTCCAGCAGCGTACTCAATATTAGCTACATTACCAATATCAGTTTGTGCAGAAGCACCTGTGTTGTTTGATTGTACTTCGAACCTTTCATAAGGATCATCTGATACAAAACCGACAATGTCAGTTGCTGTATTAGAAGCCTCTAAATGGTTCGCAAATGTTGGTTTGCTTGTTGAAGCGTGAGTAAAGAAAACCCCATTAAGTGGTCCTAATAAAACATCACCTGCTGCTGCCACACCAATTGTACCAGTAGCTAACATTTCTACTGGATCACCTTGATAAATAGCTGTTGCAGAAGCTGCAATGCTGTACTCGGATAAACCCTGGTTGTCTTTATTCTGACCAACTTTTCCGATCGGTCTTAGACCGAACGCGCTATCTTTATTAGCCATAGTTGTTGTCCTCCTTAGACATTTATTGATTTATCCTTGGATGGTTAGGAATTGTTAAAAAATTAACTTTTCTTTGAGCCACCGAAGGTTACACGAGACTGCCTATCAATATCGATTGGCATACTCTGATGCTGTTCCTTCATAAGATCGTTGTCAACCGCTTCGACTTTATCACCATGTTGTTTAACATAATATTTTGTCCTTTGGTTTGCGATCTCTTCAGGCACCCTAGTCAGCACTAGGCCCCCAACTCCGATGACACCTGCGTATTTCCCATCTTCTACAACGGGGTAATCCGACTCAGGATATTCGTCTGCTCGTACTAACTCGTATCCTGATCTTATTCTTCCAGAGACATTCTTAGTGTCTTGAAAGCCTAAGCTCTCGGCCCTTACCCATCTGTGTTTAAACCCAGTAGGCGCAGGCGGTGCATCTAAAGATGACGGTGGAGACCAAACTTTTTTTTGAGCTGTTTTTTCTCTAGTTTGACTCGCACGAGAGGTTCTTTTATCATTTTTATTTTCCATATGCTTATACCTCCTTCGTGATATTTAATTGTTTTGCATATTCTTCAAGTGGCACACCTAATTTTTTAGCAATTGCTACCTGTGAAGGCGTGAGACGTACAGTTTTGCGACCAGTTTTCGTACTTCTTTTTGCAGATGCAACTGTCTGTACAGGCTTGGCCGTTTCCGTAGGTTCTTTTCTATCAAACTTATGCGGAAATTCAAGTCTTATTCTCTTATCTATTTCCGAATAATATTCGTCACTTGCAGGATCAAATCCTTCCTCTTCTGTTAACTTTTTATGAAGATCAAAGGCAGTATACGTCATGGCTGTATCTTGTCCAAACCATGCATTTTTAGAAGCCCAATCCTCTGCTTTTGGATCAGGTGTTCCTTTTGCTGCTTGTTGTCTTCTATCTAAATTAATTTCAGATTTTGATTCCTTTTTCTTGTTGTACTCTTCTTGAGCAATTTTTGCTTGTTCAAGTTGAGCTTTTTTATAACCTAACTCAGATATTGTAGTTAAAGCTTCTGCTTCAGCTGCTAAATCGTTATTGTCTCTAGCCGCTGCAAGTTTTGCCTGAGCTGCCTCAACACCTGATTTAATAGATGATTCAGTAGATTCTAAATATCCTGGTTCAAGTTTTGAAAGTTTTTCTTCGGCTCTTGTTTTAGCCAAAATCATTTTCTCTGCGTATGTCAAAGCCTCTTCTCTTTGTCTTTCCGCTTCTCTCCACTTGTGAGTTAGTTTAGATATTCTTTTCTGAACAGAGTCAGAATATTTTTCTAATTCTTCTTCTTTCTTATCTTCTTTCGTATCTTCTTTCGTATCTTCTTTTTTGTCCTCTTCGACTTTTACTTCACGTTCGTTTTCGTAAGTTTTGTCTTCAGAAGGTTGTTCAACTTTTTCTTCTGGTTGTTCAACAACTTCCTGTTTCTTTTCTTCTGGCAGTTCAACATCTACCGCTGGACCAGAGGTATCGATGTCTACTGTTTTATTTTCTTCTTGCATAGTTTTACTCCTCTATGATTAGTATTGATGAAATATATCTTCTGGGTTTGCGATTGTAGCGAGTACTTCATCATCGTTGAGTATCCTCACCTCACCACCATCGATTTGTATCCTAGATCCTGCATAACGTGCAAAGACTACCCAGTCTCCGACCTTGCACCAAGGACCTTCAGGAAATTTTTCTTTATCATAACAATGTGGACCTTGTGCTAATACAAGACCGCAAGTAGATCCAACTTGTTGTCTCTCTAAAGTTTCTTGACCTAAATATAAACCACCTTTTGTTTTTTCATTTAATTTAAATGGAAGAATTAACATTCTCCATCCAGTTGGTTTAGGTAATTTTTCTGATTCTTTTGTTTTTAAACGTTCGTATCCTTCAACTTCTTTTTTATTTTCTTCTTGATACTTTTCTTGTAATGCTAGTTTAATTTTCGGGGTTTCCGAATTTGATGACGTTGTTTCTTTGCTCATTTTTATCCTCCTTCTTTGGATTTAGCAGGTTTGAGATTTCCTGTAATATATTTATATAGGCGTGTGCCTGTCCCAACATATACTTATATTTTTCCATATTGTCAACACCACCCGCCATCATATTCTCACCTATTGAATGATAATTATCTTTTAAATGTTTTTGTATTTTACTTACGATTGTTAGTTCGTCTGATAGCATCTTTGCCTTTCTTAAAAATTGCAGCGACTTTTGATTTACCCATAACTTTGGCACGCTGTTCTCCAACAGTTAGGATTTGAATTTTTCTAGCAAACGGTTTATTAACTTTTTTAACTTTTGCAACAGTTTTTCTCGCGTCCGTCGGCGTGGCGAATTTGATCGAAACCGTATCTCTAGGATTCTCATCGGTATATAACCTCCTACCAGAACCTTTTGGTTTTTTACCTGTTCCCTTTTTTGGATCTGCCATAAGACTTCATTTCTTTTATATGTTTTTTTATTACTTTAGATTGTTTTTTATGTAACTTAGAAGCTTTATTTAATGCTTTAGCTACCTTATTTAGTTTTTTAACCATTTAACATTTCCATCTTCTACGAGCTTGACGAAGTCTTGAATTAGGATCAGCTGCAGCTTTAGGAAATTTTTTCATTTGGCCTGCACTACGTGCACAGAAGGACTTACGTCTCTTCGCAGCTTTTGATCCTGGTTTGACCTTGCCAGTGACCGCTGTTTTTAGTTTAGAGCCAGGATTTTCTCTTCTATATCGGGCGACCCCAGCTTTAGTCATCCCTGCTCCAGACTTTGTAGATCTGAAATACTTTTTAGTTTTAGGTGGTTGATTGTCTCTTTTTCTCATCAAGATTTTTTCTTTTTAACGAAGGTTGGAACGTTAGTCGGTTTGCCCCCTGGATTCCCCGCAGCTCTCTTTCGTTTGACAGCACTCGCCTTTTGCGACTTTGTCATCCGTGTGGCTTTTGCAAGTGGCACGCATTTTGGATATTTTCTCTTTGAGCCTTTTGACCTCCCGCATGGTTGATACTTTCCATTCTTCTTCGGAGCTCCAATATCGACCCATTTTTGTGCTACCCATTCTCGTAGTCCTCCTTTTGAGTAGTAGGCTCTCATTATCTTTTATTTGGTCTTCTAGCCTTACCAAAACCTTTTATTTGTGCACAGGCTTTTCCACCTGATCCATAATTTACTCTGCCACCTTTAGCCATCTTTTGAGTTTTAGCTTCATCTCTAGTTGTAGCTGTTTTCTCTCTGTATTTTTTAAAAGCTTTAACTTCGCCTTTATGCGATTTATTTTTTCGTTCTTTGAATTCTTTAGATTTAGTAAAGTTTTCAAAATCTCCTGGAAATACTCCTGCCATTATAACACTCCTTTGTAGTAATTATCCATTGTCATCAATCCACCTGCGGCAGCTTTTTTTCTATTTTTCTTTTTGCCACCTGGTGTTACTTTACCTGAACATACTGCTGACGCATACATGTTAGCATATGCAGACGGGTAAACTTTAAATTTTCTTTTAGCTGCTGCTTTACCTCTTGGACATAATTTAGCCATTATGATTTCCTTACCATTTTATCCATAGGTGTCTTAGCCATTTTTCTTTTCATTTTTTTCTTCTTTTTCTTTTTTCCAATGACTCCTCTACCCATTAAAACATCTGCTTTAGTTATTTTACCATCTTTGTTTAAATCTGGAAATGAACCTTTTTTATAATATTGTCTCATTATTTTTTACCCTTTTTCATTTTCTTTTTTTTAGCAAGATATGCTTTTAGACCAGCATTCATCTTGCCACCTTTTTTAGCTTCTACTCTGTAAGCCTCATCAGATGTCATTGCTTGTTTTCCCATTCTTCTGCTTTGTTTTTTAGCAGCTTCTTTACTTAAAGGTTTTTTTAACATTATTTTTTTCCTCCGTTTTTAAAAATTTGTGTTCCCTTTATACCATATATACTCGCGACGACAAGTATCCACAAATTTGTGAACCATGACGGCAGCTGCTGGAACTGGTCAAAGAACTCTTTTATCTTGGCAGAAGCGCCAGGATCCTCGCTAAAGACTCCGTAAGCAATAACTAATATCGGGAGCGTAAGAACGACCAACACGAATTCGTCTTTCCAGTCCGACTGTCTAGCTTCTAGTAATTTTCCTTGATATTCGCTCTCTCCTCGGGCCATCTTAGAGGCATGCATGTGCTGTGCGTCAGCCATTGCCATTTTTGTCTCTTGTTTCTTCTTATAAATGTGCGTTGCCGCGTTTAATCCAAGTTTTAATGCTGAAAACCACATAAATTAATTTCCTTTTCTAATAATACTAATATCTGGCATCATTTGATCAGAGTTAGGAAGAGTTTTTCCTAAAATTGTCTTCTCAATTGACGTATTAGCTCTTAATTTAGCTAATTCTTCGTTTTGTTCAAGCTTTTCATCTTGATTTTGTTGATTCATCATGGTTCTCATCTTGTCAAGATCCATTCTTTGCTTGCCTTCTCTCTCTTTTCTTTGATTTTCCATTGCTCTTAGGTCTAATTCTCTAGATCTTAGCTTAGCAATTGGATCATTATCAAATTGTGAAGTAATTTTTTTCTCTTCTTGCATAAATTCTTCCATCATTTCTGCAATTAAGACTGCTTTTCTGCCTTCTATCTTCTGTTGTAGCTGTTGTGCTTGCATTTGAAGTTGCGGATTCTGTTGTGCCATCTGCATCATCTGTTGTAGTTGTGGTAATTCTTGTGCAAACTCTAATTCTATCTGTTCTTGAGCCATTAAACTAATGTGTTCAAAAATATTTTTCTCTAATGCAGCCATTACCATTGGATTATTTCTAGCCATATTAGTTGCCATAAAATTTAAATGAGCTGTCATGTGTGCTCTATGGTCTTGACCAGGGAAAGCTTGAAATTGTGCACCACTCAAAGCTCTTATGTGTTCTAATGCAGGGTCCATTGGTGCTGGTTGTTGTGGTTTAACCAAAACTTGATCAATATTTTTTACACCTAAAGCTTCATACATATTTCTGTACGCTGCATACATATTGTGCATTTGTGGATTTGAAGTTGCCAGCTGCAGTTCTGTTTGAGCGAGTGAGATACGCTGTGTTTGAGAGAAAATGTTGGGGTCAGCAACTGGCAATATATCTACTCTATCATCAAAGTCTGTTTGTTTAATCATTCTTTGACCCCCAACTACATCGTATGGATATTCTTGTGGTAGATATAACTTGAATACTCTAGCTAATAATTGAAATTCATTTTTAAGAGCTGAGTAAATTCTTTTGTGTATAGCAGACATTGTTCTAGATCCTCTTTCAAGAAGAGCAACAGTTGTACCAACAGCCGCCTGTTGATTACCGTCTCCGACCTGCATATCAGCAATCGATGCAAATCTTTGACCTGCTTGAACTACTACACCCATCAACGCTAATAAAGTTTGTGATGGTTCTTTGAAAGGTAACATCATAAATGAATCTCTTAAATTACCACCTGGTGCATCAACATCTCTGAACTCACCTGGTTGTATTGATTGAGCGTCATCTCTGATTCTGATGCCACGCATCTTGAAACCTGCTGGCAGATTAGATAACGTTCCCGCATCTAAGAGCTGTCTTAAAGCAGCGGTCGCTGTTCTAGACAGTCCACCTATCATGTGGATTAGACCGAACCCATAGAAACCTAAACCTGGAAGAAATTTAAAATGCACAAAATATTGTATTTTATTTTTCTTCGGATCACCTACTTCGTAATTTCTTCTAATAGATAATATTTCTCTTGATCCTTCTTCCAAAGTTACAATGTATGGAAGTTTAATTCCTGATGGTTCGTTAGTTTGTGGATTGATATCTTCAAAACCTTCAATGTCTAAATTTACATGACACTCTAGTAAAGTAAATAAATCTTCGTTTTTAGTTTTAGTTACACCTTCTAATTCTCTTTCTTTTTTTTCAACTTCAGATTCTTTATCTACAGGTTTTCCAATATCTACATCTCTATAGAAACCTGCAACTTGTTGTTTAATTAAATCGTTTTCAGAAATTTTTACACGATGAATAATCGCTTCCGCATCGTCTAATGAGGTAGCCGTATACGGAACGATTAAATCATCTGCAGGGACAAACTTAGATACAGCTCGTCCTTCCACCTCATCATAATAAACTTTTTTAAAAGTTGATCCTGATAAAGGTAAATGGAATAACATCGAATCAAATTCTGGTTCATATTCTTTCATCTGATCCATGATTTGGTAATTCATGAAATCTTTCACACGAGAAGCTTGTGAAACTTTTTCTGGACTTTGTATTCCTAAAATTTGTGTGCTTACTGGTCCTTCGGCTGGTAAGAGCTCTTTATAAGCCAGCGCCTGAAACTGCGTAACAGCCTCAGCCAAAACGGGATGTGTCGCCCCCGACGCACCTTGGAATGGTTCTGTTCTTTGATCATATTTAAATCCTAATAAATCTAAACCTTGAGTATACGTTTTTTCCCAATCTTTTCTAGACATAGAATAGTCCATATATTTCTGATTTAAATCAGAACCTAATGAACCTAAAACTTCGTCTGGTAAAAATTCTGCTAAATTTGCATAGTGGTCTTGTCCACCTTCTTGTGATCCTGCTTTCGGATCAAAATTAATATCTACTGAACCATCTTCATTTTCAACAGTTTCAATATCATCAGGTTTCTGTAATTCCGATTCTACTTCTTCTACAATAGTTTCTTCTATCTGTTCTTCTCCAGGAAGAGTGATCTCTTTTCTAGGCTCGTTTGGTAAAGCCTTGTCTATTTCTGCCATTAATTTTCTCCGTTAATTTTACAGTTTTAACACTGTTATATTTTAAATTCAACCCTTGTGACTGCGGTCCTTTTTCTGGTGGTGGTCCACTCTTTTTACCCTTAATTGCCATCTTTAAACTTTTTTATTGTGTCTGAAAATTTAGAAGGGATGCTAGATAACATAGATTCAAGTCCTTCTCTTCTCTCGGTTGCTTTTTGCAACATTTCTTTTTCATCTCCATAGCTTGTCATTTCTCTTAAAGCTAAGGGTATGTTGACTGCTTTACCAAAATATGGATCTTTAGCTAAATAAGAACCTGCACTGGCTGCGGCGTCATACACAGGTGCACCAGATAACATACTCATTAAAAAATCTGTAGGAGCTAATGCAATTGATCCACCAGGAAGTCTACTAGTAAATGGTCTAAACAAATCCATTTTACTTTTTATATTACTTGCAGTTCTAGCTGACATGTCTTTTATTTTTTGAAATCTGTCTTGATCAGTTTTTAAATCAATCCCTGTTTTTTCTAATAATTCTAAAAGAGTTCTATTAGCACCTTTTGGATTTTTACCTAACTGAGCTAGAATATCTGGACCAATAGATTTGTAATAAGACTTCACGGCTTTTTTCATAGCACCGAATCTTTTTTCTCTCTGCTCTTTTGTGTCTTGAGGCAACGCACTGGCTCTTGCAAAATCTGCATCGTAAGTTTGTTTTAATTTTCCTTCAGCTACGTTTTGATCACCAAAGGTTAGATGCACCCTAAAAGGATTTTTATCAAAACCTAAAAAATGATGTATGTGAAATACACTTTTTCTTTGGCCAGAGTAACCATATAATTTATTTAGTTCTGCAGTTAAACCTTGATTATTTAAAAAAGCTCTTTGATCATATGTATTTTGATATGCTTTTGCTTCATTTGATCCTCTATGTTTTTTTATATCTTTAAACAAACTACCTCTTTTGTACTCATTACCATCTTGATCAACGAGAACAATTTTTTTCATATCATCTGCACTATAAGTCTTACCTTCTTCAATAGGTTCTTTAAATTTAAAGAATGTGTCTTTTCCTATTTTAGTTTTGTCATAAGTTCTAGCTACTAAATCTCTCCATGCCATATGTTCAGCATTTCTTCTATTGGTAGCAAACTTAGGTTCATTTTTTCTTACTCTATAATTATATTCTCTGGCTCTTTCTAAATATTGTTCTCTTTTTTCGTCAGACAATTGTTGTCTATATATTTTTACTTTTTCAGATCTTTTCTTCATAAAATCTGGATTTTTTGGATTTTTCTTTTTTTGTTCAAACTCATATCTGTTTTTTAACTTGACTGGGTTGTTTTTTAATTTTTCATATTCCTCTGCGCCTATCATTTCTTTATATTTTTCTGGCGTCAAGGCTCTATCTGCTGAAGAACCTTTGTATATGAAATCTTTAG
>VTLG01001172.1_pt1 | contig 16972 bp, 40 predicted proteins | sample 4694571 | NCBI WGS metagenome assembly VTLG01 (sample SAMN12604809, study PRJNA352737) | marine metagenome | biome: ENVO:00000447; feature: ENVO:00000209|ENVO:00000569|ENVO:01000036; material: ENVO:00002151; isolation source: viral sequences binned using virsorter ...
CCCATGCCGGTAGTTGCATAATCGTGAATAGCTTGTTTTAACTGCCAGTCTCCATCGGAGTTTCCCCAAACATATCCCATGATAGTTCTCCATACAGAAGCAACCTTTACATCTGAATCTTCTCTAGGAGTCATTGTAAAAGCAGGAGGTCTGGAAGTTAATACAGCTTTAAACTTCTCAATAGCTGGCCCAATCCTATCCATTGGTACATCAGCTTGGTTGCGGGATTGTAGTTCATCTACCTCTTCGCTGGTAAAATGATTCCCATGGTAAAAATCTACGTCATATCTGGCTTCCGTATCCCAATCCTTACGGGCATTACGCCAGCGACGGTATAAATCTTGGTTATAATCAGCTCTTTTATCTTTTTCTAATACCACTACTCATCCTCATTAGCTAGTCGTTGCACTAAAACTCGATTGATTAATCCTGTAACTGAAGGATTCAAAGTATCAGGAGTGATACCCTTTTGATGTAAAGATGCACCTTGTTGCTTTGAAAGCGGTGTTTCCATACCAAAGCTTTGTAAATAAGCGGTGCTTAGTTTAGGTATCTCCATAGTAGAAGAACCTTCCTCTCCTAATTTTGTAATATAAGTATCTGGTGTTAATGGTCTAATTCTAGCATCGCCATTAGCTGCTCCCATTAACGAACCTTGTGGAACTGGGCCCATAGCCTGTTGTTGTTCAACCATTCCACCTTCTTGGTATTTTCTCCTTAAAGGCTGTCCTTCTCCTATAATACCAGCCTCTATTGCACGTTTCAATGCAGCCTTCTGAGAAAATGGGCCACCAATAGAATCATTAACATCTCTCATCATTAATTGATTCAACATATGCTGTAGGTCATTCCCAGTTGTATCTGGCGCAGGCCCCATCAATTCAACGGGAGGGCCATATACTTCTGGATTACGCATTTCTTGTTGTTTGCGAGGCTGCATCTGCCCACCGTGCCCGTATTGCTTAATTGGGCCACCTTCTTTTCTAGCATCCATAGCCTTTAAACCCATTGTTGGCAACCTTCTAGCTCTATCTTCTACTGCTGATGGGGTAGCGGAAGTTAATGTAGTTCCCCCTGTCATCGCTGCTGCACCGCCTCCAATTCCTCCAGTTACTGGACTAGAAGCAGTATAGCCTCCAATTCCTCCAGTTTCTGGACTAGAGGAAGCATAGCCTCTCGCTCCTCTAGTTGCTCTCATTGCTCTCGAGGGAAAACCCCTACTCATACCAGCGCCTAGTTTTCCAACCCCTGTTTCCGATGCGAACGACATGGGTGCTTGTGCCATTTCGGCACCATAATCTCCAAAGCTTGCCCCCATTGAGGCAGCCTGAGAAGATGAGGGTAGTGCTCGTGGTAGGAATTTTGATTGGGCAATAGGCCCCTGTGCAAATCCACCATTTTGATAATAATCTACTGGGCCACCTTGTTGTTTTTGTTTTTCTTTTGGATAGTTTCTTTCGGCACTCCCTATAAGTGTACGAAACATATCCCTAAGCTCACTATCTTCCCTCTGCTTTTTCATGTACTCACTCATATTTTCTAAAGATACCTTATCGCCTAATCGTGAGTTTATCTGAGCAGCTCTAATATCTTGTAATATAGGGTAAATACCAGTAGACCTAGACGTTCCCAATTTTTCCCCTCCAGCATCTAAGAACTTTAGTGAGTAATTCGCTGGACTACCATAAGCCAATGTATCTATAGTAAAACCCTCTGGAAGGCCAAATTTTCTAGCATAACCCTCTTTAGAACGCCCACCTTCTGGAGTGTAATCTGCGGGGTTTAGCTTAATTCCCTGTTTTTCTCCATATAATTTTGCCAAGTCGGCAATCTGCTCAAAGCCTACTTCCCCACCTTCTTGATACATTGGAGACTTAGGTTGAGACAACCCAGTTTCCATAGAAGCTGAGGCAATTAAAGCGTCCATAGCTGAATTGCCATTATCCATATTCTGGATAGCGCGACCTTCATTAGTAATTTGTTTTAAAACGGGGAGATAATCAGGAACGACTTCTTTTGGAATTATCCATTCGCCGCCCTCTAGTTCAACAGGCTGTTCGCCAGCAACAACGCCAGCTACTCCGCCATGCTTATGAGATGGCCCCCGTACTAGACCGTAACTGGGGAACCTGCTTTTTTGTTTAGCCATATGGTATGTGGATTTATAGCTTTATTTAAAATGTTTATAAACAGTTGGATTAAGATAGACTTAACACCTTCTGAATCTAAGAAGGAATTAGTCAACGATGCAATATATAAATGATTAATTTCTTGCTCCAGTCATCCAATTGTATTTTTTAAGTTTAGGTAATAGTTTACCCTTACGGTTTGAAGATTTAAAATCCTCTTTGGAAGAAGCTTGAGATTTAGGAGCGCGGGCAAAGTAATCAGCATAGTATAGAGCATCCATGATATCATCATTCCTAGGCTTGGGATGTTCAAAGAACTCATCTACTATCTCGGTCATCTCTCTTCTGATATATAATTTCTTAGAATTAACGATAGGGCCGAGCGTTGTTTCCAGTCTATCTTCCTTCTTTATTCTACCGGGAGGCTTAACACCTTTGAATATCCCGGGCATTAATCTTTTCTCGTTTGCACTCATACGAGTTACCATATCCCTAACCATCTCTTGTGCTGCTACTGTTTCAATCGTTACTCTCTTAACGGGACTATACTTCTTTGCCAGCTCTATTATCTTAGCTGGAACATCAAATGTTGGTATTCTTTCTCTAAAGTATTCCAATACATAACGATTATTCCTCGAATCAATACCCATAACCAGTATTACCTGATAGTCAGAAGTTGCTGTAGCTGTCGCTGCAAGGTCAACCCCCAGATAAATGTTAATAGGAATAACTTCATCACCCTCCATTATGTAATTAAAACCATTCATTAGCTTTCGCTCGCCATTATAGTGCTGTATTCTATCTATCTTAAAAGCGGCGTTGGATATATCTCGAGCATCATTCATATACTCCTGAGCATACTTATTAACTAATCCAGCTTCTATAAACTCTTGTTTCTTATGGTTTAATTTAGAAAGTGGGAATTGTTCAGGCCATAGAGCTTTTCCATCCTCAACCGCCCTATGAAAGAATACATCCCATGGATAGGAGCGGTCATCCTTCTTTGCTTTCTTATATCCATCATATGTCATCTGTAAGAAACTATCATAGTGAACAATAGTACCGGCGAGCCATATCCAGCCTTCATTCCCGGGTGACTCTTCTAAAGCAGGATAGATTGTAGATACTACCCACTTCTTAATCTCAGAGCGGCGCTCCGGTGTCTTAGTATTAAGCTCAGATTCAAAGTCATCCAAGATAATACCCGTATATCTAACATCTACCTCAGCACGACCCCTAAGTCTCTGACTAGTACCTTTAGCTATGATTCTATCTCCTTTAGGAGTAACTAGGTCTTTCTCTGTCCATCTTTTACCTACAGTTCCACCATCCATGTTTCCAAAGTAGTATTTAATTGTTTTATTAGTTTCTAAGTGATATCTTAAATATTTTAAGTGGTCAATAGCCTGACCCTGTTCTTCTGATACCCATGCTATGAAATTCTGGTCATCTTCACCAGAGAAGCATAGTTTATGTAGAATAGCTGATTTAGATAGGATTGATTTACCAAAACCCCTAGGGAGGATAATACAGATACGCTCACCGGGTTTGGTAGAGATAAGTCTTTTTGATACGGTATAGTGACAGGAAGGAGATGCACTCTTGTGCATAAAGTCTTTAGGTAAGAAAGCCCTGCCAAAGAATAAAAGGTCTTGATACGATTTAGTTAATATTTCATCCCGGCGTGCCATTTCCTCGGGAGGAGGTATAACACTAAAGGTTTCTATTGGCTTTTGTTCCCCACTCTTTTTGGGCAATCTTTCTAGCTTTGATAATTTCTCTTTTACGTCTTTTGTTTTCAATTGTTAATTTTGCTCTTAAACGCTTGCGGGCTTTCGCGGCCTTATTGGGCATGGTTATACTACGTCAGGTTGAGCTATAGTATAAAGCTTTATCGCCTCTGGGTCTAGCTGTTTACCGGGTTTACGTTGTTGCCCCTGTTGTCTCTTTAATTTCTCAAACAAGGCTTCCAATAATAATTCAGTTACAGGATTATACTTGGCCTGTTCCATATCTTCAGGGGACTCCCCATCTACGGGCCAAACGATATCTAATTCTTTCTTTTGAGGAATCTGTAGAACCTGTCCACCGTTTTGATAATCTACTCCCTTAATTGCGTCTAAACCCATAGATTCTGGCATAAAAGGGTTCTCTTCGTATTCTTTTTGTAGCTCGTAATACTTACCACCCTCTTCAAAGCTTGGAGACTCGTACAAGGGCCAACCCTTTATCATATGTTTTACCCACTCTTTACGAAAAAGAGTTCCCAATCCTTCTCTCTCAGCAAGAGTTAATTTCTCCTCTGGTTTTCCTATTCTCTCCATGATAATATCACTAATAGCCTTTTCATAGGGAGATACCCTTCCGCCAGCCTCTTCAAAAGGCAAATCTTTATCTTTATAATAGTCCATAGGCCCTTTAACCGGCGCTGGTCGCGCTGCCACCTGTCCACCCTCTTGATATTTCTTTAAAGTGGTTAAGGCGATTAACTTATCTATTGCTGAGTGTCCGTTTCCCACTATTTACCTACTTTTTTCATAGCTGTCTTGTGAGATTGAGCAAATGTCTGCCCTTTTTTCATTGCACCCACCATTACCCTTAGGTGTTTAGCAGTATGATGAGAAGCATGACGACTCATCGCCGTCTGCTGTCTCTTATTTAAAGCGGCTGTACTCACTCCCTTGACTTTAGGCATGATTACTCCTAATCAGTTTAATATTATAAATTATAGTACCCCAGCGTATTTGCTTAGGATATTGCCATATTTCTTTATCTACATTTATATGTTCTACTTTTTTAGCTCTAGTCATTAATCTGCACCCACTAGATAATCATCCATTGCATCCCCTATCCCCTGACTTCGAAGATTTTTTAAATAAAAATCAAAAAGTTGTGGTTCAATTTCTTGATGAGCTTCGTGCTCTAAAGATTTAGGTCTAGAGTATCCTGCCATCCATTCAGCTGCTTTTTGAAGCTTTGGAGCATTGAGTTTAGATGTAATACCATACAAAGGTTGTCCTAATGCCGCTATAGCCAAATGCAAAGGATTCCTTGTTCCTTTTTTCCATACCGGTGTATTCTCTTTATGTTGTTTTCCATGAGCAATTTCAGCTATTATGTGTTCTTCTATAGTATCATACGGTACGTGCATATCATCTACTAGACTACTTCCCCATGATTGATGTTTTGGCATTTCAACAGAAACCCTGCGATTAAAAGGATTATAGCGACTCCTACCAATTTTAGCCGCACGAAAACCTTCAATACCATGTTCGCCAGCCAACCTTGCCAAAGCATTTATTCTTTTTTCATCATCCTCTGGAAGAAACGCTTTCTCCCTGTAAGGACTTCTTTTTTCAAAAAGACTTTTTATATCCCCTCTTAGTTTTTCTTCACGACTGACGAGCCCACCTTCTTGATAGCGTTGTAAGGTAGCGTTCGCTATTAAACTGTCTATGGCAGAGTGAGCGTTAGCCATTTTCGCTTCCAGATTCAATTAGACCCGACTCAAAGGCTTTAAGTTTATCTTTTGAGAAACCAGTGAACTCTTGTATAAGCGCAATTGAGTCTGTTTTCTTTTCGGTAGACAATAATCCTGATATCTTCATCAATGTCTCTAAGGCCCTAAGCTTGTCTCCGTCACGGGCATCTGGCTTATCTACCACTGATTTCGCGTTTTCCAGTAAATAGGTCTTGGTAATACCCAAATCATCCATTAACTGCTCAACTTCTTTATTAATCAATGTTCTTATCCTCTTTTGTCTTAATAAAATCTTTGCCCGGTTTAGAGCATATCTTCTGTTAGTGGTCTTATATACAGCTAAATAGGCCTCGGTTGCGTCCCGACCCATTGCCACCATCTTCGCAAATAACTTTTCACGGGCAGTAATGTATTTACTGGTCTTATAACGAGTGAAGGTATATATGTCTTTGGGGGGTTCACCTTCTAACTTCGACTTATCGTGGGCATAAGCCGTACCCAGTAACGTCCGCACGTAGTCAACATCACTATTGTATTGCCGACTAAACATAACCGCCCGCCTTAAAATACTAAATACTTGTCCATCATCACTTCTGGCCCACTCCCCTTCATTGGCTTTACGCCAGTTATCCTTTACTTTGGCCTTTTTATGATGTTTTCTAAATTCTTCTTCATCTTTGTATAAGTGGTAGTCCACCCCACTTATGGTCTTTATATACATTTTATCAAGCCTCGGCTGAAAACTCTTTGTCAAAGACATCAATTAGCATGGGAGATTCAATTTCATCTATGATTAACAGTATCTCCATCATGTATTCATAATCACCAGTTTCGCGGAACTTACTCGAAAGAGACTTTAGGTCATCTATCGCGGGAGCCAAGTTCAAGATGTCTATTGAAGGACTAGTTTCCATGGTAAAATATACTATTGTATTATGTTTTTAAACAAGATGAAAAAAACTATTGACTCGTATAGGTCAAAACAAATAAATTTAAGTGTCGGTTGAGACAGAAATAATATTATAATACTATTAATACTATATACTATATACTATATAATACTATAGTACTATAATACTATAGTACTATAAAAAAAGAAGAGAATAGTATATACTAAGTATAGTAAGTATTAAGTATAGTAAGAATAGTACCGCGAAATATTAAAGTAGTACCCGCGAACCATCCCTCCCCTAAATTCCCAAAAAATTCTAAAAAATAATATTAATATGCGTGTGGGTCTTTTAATTATACGGTACCGCCCCCCTAACCCGATTCAGGTTGAAAAAGCTAGGTTGAAAAAGTGGATTCCGACTGGCTCAGGTTGTGAAATCCAGCCCAGTTTCACAATTTATTTTTTCCAGTAAACTTAACTACTTTTAGATAAATGGAACTTGTATACCCTCTAATGCGTGTTAAGGGTATAGCTTATTGACAATGTGATGACTTGGAAGCCCTCGAACGAGGGCGGGACTGAGAAGCAATAGTCTTCTCCCAAGTCTTGAGGGTGTCCCAAGGGACAGCACCCAATAAAAGATTTTAATTCTAATTAGGAGAATAAAATGAAAGAAAATGAAGCAACTGCTATTTGGTATGCTGAATGGGAGAAGCAGGGAAAGAAAGACTATGGGACTTGCTGTGGTGGTAAATGTATACGAGACAGGGCAACAGATAGAGTATTAGCCTCAAGCCCTCCTGTTCAAGGTAATATGTCTGCTTATGACTCAATGAAGCCCGCCCTTGATTATTTGATAGATAAGGGATTTGATGCATATTACGATGATGGATGGATGGACTAAATGACCTCAAAACAGTTAAATCACAAAATACGGCAAGTGAATGAAATCCTAGGCTATCCATTAAAAGCATATGAGATGACTAAGGATTTCAAAACAAAGGCGAATGTTAATACATACTACATTGGAAAGGCTTACGGTGGGTACAGGATTGAACAAATATCCAATGAAGGTGGTGGCTGTAGAGATATCTCAGATAGAGGTACAAAAAGAGAATGTTATATATTCGCAAATGGAATGCTAGAAGCCCTCCGAAGCGTAAAGAGGTAGTAATTAATCAATAACCTAATAAATTGAGAGATTGGGCGGTTATCCGCCCATCTCTCGGAAAGTAAACTAATGGGTAAAGAAGACAAACAAGGTATAATAGCAGGATATAAGCCTAACCGCTTATCTCTCTATATTGTATTAATACAGACTGGAAGAATTGATGAGCTACTAAAGGCGCTATGGTTGGATATGGAAGAATACAAGATAGAAGAAGAAAAGACTGAGGCAAAGTAAACTGGGACATCCCAGTTGACCTTGAGATTTAAGGCAGGGCAAAGTGCTGAGCATCACTTAAAAAGGCTCAAAGAATTAAAAAAAGGAGTTAAAATGAAAAGGAATGTATTTGATAAAACTTTGGAGTTGTCAATAGACAATTTATTGGCAGTTTCTCAGGAGGAGTTTATTGAGTATTTAACTGACGAAGATGTTGCTGAAATAATATCTTATGAGTGCGTAGGTGATGGTTGCGGAGGGTTGGTGAAAATTAAGGTTAGATATAAGATTCATAAGTGGTTGTTTGAAGATTTGTTGGCAGACAAATATGATTTAGATTGGAATGAGTACGGTCAGCTAATTATTGATAAAACTAAAATAATAAAAAAGGAGCTTAAATGATAAACATATAAGCAACACTACGAGACCCCCGGGAAACTGGGGGTCTTTTTTTTTGTCTAAAATTATTTATAAGGTGGCATTCACGTACGTAGTTCTTAAAAAACCATTCACGTAGGTAATTCACGTAGGTATTATTATTATTTATTAAATGAAATTCACGTAAGTAGTATTATTTAGTAAAATTCACGTAGGTAGGGGGTAAAATAGACGAAATAGTGCTATTTATAGGTATAATTCACGTATGTAGCTAATATTATATAGTATTATCTATTTTATATTATATCTTATTTAGTATATAATACTAATATATTAATACTTTACTATATATTAGTATACACAGTATAATACACAAAAGCCCAATTATTTTAATCTTTTTTCCTTTTTTATGGAACTTTATTTATGTTTCGGAGTATATTTGATTAGAAACAATAACATAAAAGGAACAAATATGAATGAATTAATATTAAAAGGATTAGGAAAGCCAAGAGTAAAGAAGATAATTAAGGATTTCTTAATTTCAGAATTTAACGATTACTTGGCATATGGTCGTGGTGCTTTTGAATTATATGATGGTGCAATAGCTTACCAAGTACAAGATGGATTTACAGATAATTACATAGAATTTACGCTTGAAGAACTAGTTGAATTTGTAGGTAATAAAATTTAATTGGAACTTTTTAAGAATTAAAGAATACAATAACAATAACAAAGGAACTAATTATGAAAAAAATTATATCTATTTATTACACTAATTCAGATTGTACGCCGGTTACTTTAAATGATGGCACTAAGGAATATGTAAATAAAAAGCAATTAAACTTTTATGGATTAAAGTCTGAAATTGATAGTAAAGCAGAGAATTTAATTAATAATGATTCTAGCGTAAAAATTAGCCACGCTATCATTCATTAAAAAACTTTGGAACTTTTAAATAATTAAAACATATAATAACTAAAACAAAGGAAATTAAAAAATGAAAAAAGTAATTGAAAACCTAAAAGATGCATTGAGAGCGACTAGGGCAGAGTTAAAAGATGTTTGGTATAATGATAGGCAGAGCATATTATGCCACAGTCTTTTACAAATTGAAACTAACTTGGAACGTGCATTAAAAGAACTAGGTGAATCAGGTTATAAGGTTATGCCATATAAAAGACCTGCTTTTAAACCCCAAAATAACTTATTAAATAACTAAATAAGGAAATTAAAAGATGGAATTATTAACGCAAAATAGCAAACTAAAAAAGACCTCTAAACATTTTAACAAGAGAGTCTTTAACTTTGGAATCCCTGCTTATAAGTCCAAGAGTGGTAAAATTACTTGCCCCTTTGCTGATGAATGTATAAAGTTTTGTTATGCTCGGAAGGGTGCATATATATGGGGCAATGTTTCACCGGCTTTTGAAAAAAGGTACGAATTGTCAAAAACAGTTGAATTTGTAGAATTGATTAATCATGAAATACGAAGTAAAAAAGTAGACTATGTAAGAGTACACGATAGTGGAGATTATTACTCTAAGGAATACCTCGATAAATGGTTTTTGATAGCTGAGTTAAATCCTACAGTTCGATTTTATTCTTATACTAATAACGTCAAAATGATAAAAGAATTAAAAGACATACCCAAAAACTATGATTTTATATTCTCAGATAGTGGAAAACAGAGGGATTTAATCGAAAAGAAGACCGACCGACATACGAGAATATTTAAGAGTGTAGAGGACTTAAAAAAGGCTAAATACGTAGACTCTAGCAATTATGATTTATACGCCACTAAATGGTATAGTAAATCAAATAATATTGGATTAGTAATACATTAATAAAAAAAAGGAATAAACAAAAATGACCAGAGGACAAAAAATAAAAATAATGATGTTAAACCTAGTAATGGTATCGGATGATAAGAATTTACTAAAAGAATCGAGCCAAACAGCTAGAGAATACGAGCAAGAAAAAATGAAAGCGTTCAGAGATTTATCGGAGTTTATTTATACACACACTCCTAAAAATAAATAAATGGGAACTAATTTAAAATTGATGAGTTTACAGGGTAAATAACAAAAGGTAAAATGATGATTAGAAAAAGAATAGAGCCATATACATTTGACGAGGTAAACGTGAAAAAGCCTAAACCAAAAGTAACTTATTCGGTGAGAATACAGGGATATCACTCTGCCCTTGAAGATGAATTTGATACCATAGCAGATGCTCGGATTTGTCGGATTAAACTTATTAAACAGGCACGAAAATCAAAAGACGAATGGTTTAAGGGGAAAATTCGACCTTATTTTCAGCCAATGCACAAAATTAAAAACGAGTGGGTACGATTAAGTCAGTTATATATATCAGAAAAGAAAATACACTATTATTGGAAACCTAATTATCTTATGGGTAAGCCACTAATTTATTTTGAGCCTATAAAAACTTATTCACATTGTGAACGCAATGTTCTCGCATACCTATCTAAATCTAACCTTGAAACAGAAAAAATAGTTGGAACTATTAAGGAGAGCAATTAATGAAAGGTATAATAAATGCTAATTCTCCTAAAGGTGTAATACTGAAACAGAAATCTAAACAGATTACAGAAAATAACCATAGAGAGATAACCAAACAGTTTATGAAAAAGACATTACCACTTACAGTTGGAAACAGATGTCAAGGGGTAGCCGGAAATCAAGTTGGAATGAATGAAAGTATATTTACAGCTAGGATTGGTAATAAATGGATAACTTGTTTAAATCCACAAATAATTGATAAGGGGGGTAAAATCATACAGAACTTGGAAGGGTGTCTATCAGTATCGACTAAACGTATAAAAGTGCCGAGAAACACCCAAATAACGCTGAATTTCCATAGTGTAGGGAACTTCCAAGCCCAAAGCAGAGTATTATATGGGAATGATGCTTTAGTGGTACAGCATGAAGTTGACCACTTAAAAGGAAAACTAATAACCGATTATAAGGAAAAATAAAGATGAAAGAAAAGAAATACATAAGATATGGGGTACAGGACTTGGTTTTAACAGAAGAAGAAAACAAACAATTTCTGAAAAGTGAGAGTAAATATGCCTCAATCGTAGATTCGGAAGGGAACCACCTAGACAACTTGGAAATTTTTTGGGTGGCAAATGAAGATGAGGATGGGAACGAGCTAGACGAAGATGAAAGTGAGGTGGGGTAATGAGTCAATTTGAAAAAGGCTTTTTTAAGGAAGATGGTACTTGTGAAATATCTGTTAGGGGACATAGTAACGCTATATATGATATGTTCCTACCACCCGAAATTATGAAAATGGTGGATTGGAAAGATGGAGACAGGGTAGAGATTGTTAAGTCTGAAACATATATAGAACCAAACACCAACTCTAAGTTTGTCTTGGGACTAAGCATTACTAAAGTAGATGATGCGAAGTTGCTTGATGAAAGTGAGGTGGAATGATGTGCGACTGTAATGAAGGAACTCTATTAAAGGAATTTGATAATGAACAAAGCTATTCTTGGTCAGAGTTAGCAGAAATGACTGAGGTATGTGCATCTTGTGGAAGTGAACAACTTAAACAAGAAGAAGTAAAAGAAAGTGAGGCAGTTGATGGGTAGTTTCAAAAAAAGACTAATAGAGGAAGAAGAAATGGGTATCTTTCAAGATGAGCAGATAGAAGAACCTATGAAATATAATATGGTATTAAAGCACGTTCCCAATATTGATATAGCTTATCGTGGTGGGTATTGGCAATCCTATGAAGATAATGAAGATGTAGTTATAGAGGAGAATAAACTATCTATAATGCGAGATAAGTTTGTTGATTGGAAAGAAAGAAATGGTCTTGGTGGTGGGAATATGGGCTTGATATGGGTTAAGGATAGAGATGGTAAAAAGATTGGATATTTCAGTTACAATGGAAGGTTTTGGAGACCAAAAGATAAACAAGGAGATAATTAATGCGAAAATATACGTACACATTAAAAGAAGAACGTAAGTATAGGGTAGGAATAGACGCTGAATCAGAACAAGAGGCAGATGAAATGTTAGAAGATATAAGTGTGGAAGATATGAAAAAGAACTTAATGGAGATAACTAGCTTTGAGGTGATAAGTGTGCTAAAGGGTGATTCCTTTGAAGCACCGAAAAAGAAAGCGAAGAAAAAGACCACTAAAAAGACCAAAAAATAGTGCCTAAGAGTGTGGATTGGAGAGGTTGGACGAAGGGGTGGAAATACAGAGGTGATGTAAATGACCCAGAGTATTTGAAAGACCGGGATAAGCTATTTAAGGAAAATGGAAATGGTTGGTGGTGGTATGAGGGAGTTCGCCTTTGGAAAGAAAATCAAGAAATAAATAAAATAAAAAGGAAACGTGGTGGCAAAAAACTATACTAACGAAACGATGGAACACGATATATTAAATCTTAGGGCTAAAGGTTTGACATATAGGGAAATAGCTAAAAAGTTAAGCTGTTCTAAGGCTACTATAAGTTATTGGATAGACCCAAAGGGTAAAGAAAAGGTGGTGGCAAGGAATAAACGATACAAGGGTAGATTTAGTGGTAGGTGGGCAAGTAGAAGGGGAGCGATTTGGAAATATAACTATCTTTTAGATAAGTCTTGTGAACATTGCGGAGAATCGGATATGCTCAAACTACAATTCGACCATAAAAGCGAGTACGAAAAACATTCTAACATTACGAATTTACTGAATGGTAATTTGGATATTGTGAAGAAAGAGGTGAAGAAATGTCGAGTATTGTGTGCCAACTGCCATCAAGTAAAGACCCTAAAAGAAAATAGGTCAGCCTTTTATACAATATATAATGAAAAAGAACAAGTGAGGAGGAAAAATGGGTGTAAAAGATAGATTAGAATTTATTGAGGATAATTATCCCGATGTACTGATTGCAGATGGATTTGACGATGCGATTATGGGTATTGTAGAAAGGTATGGTATGAATCCAGTTGTACTATACAATAAAAATAAGTGTTTAAAGATATTACAAAAGCGAGATGGAATGACAGAATCAGAGGCGATTGACTTTTATTATTATAATATAGTCGGTTCTTATATGGGAGAACACACACCCTGTTTTGCTGAGATATTATAATGGCTGAATTTTGTTATCAATGCGCTCAAGACCATTTTGAAGATGGTTCGGTAAATGACTTTAAAGATTTATCAACCGAGAAGGATACAAAAGAGGGCTTGTATATAACTGCATTATGTGAGGGTTGTGGAATTACACAGGTAGACCACGATGGAGCGTGTATACACCATACAACAGATTGTTTAGTAGCTGAAAATGAAAAATTACAAAATTAAATTTATCGTCGTGAAAAAAATAATTGGGAACTTTTTGAAACCCATTTTGTATAAGAGATATGAATCGCAAACAAAATGAAAGGAGATTCAGATGAAAAAGACAGTAAAATGTAGTGGAAAATTAGAGGTGCTTAGTCAAAAGGGCGGACACTCTACGCCCTTTTTATTTCCCGTTGTTTACACATCGTACAGATGCGAAAATGGACATGAATACGAAACCACAGGAACAGACAAGCAATGTACAAGCAAAATGGTTAAAACCGATTTGAAAGAGAAGAACGCCAAAGCAATCGAGTTAATGAATAAGATTGCTAAACAAGAAGGCGTAGGATAATTAAAATAACCGGGGGTGGGGAAACCCACCCCCAAAGGAAAGGAAAAAATAATGAGAAACACAAATTGTATATTCTTAGATATGGAAAACGGCGAGATATCTTGCACTAATAAAACAAAGTACATTGTAGATGTGCATCACAAGAAAGACCCAAAAACCGGATTAAGAACTATGTCTTGTAGTGATTATGAGTGTTGTGAAAAACATTATCAACAAACTAAGGACTGTGATAACCTATCCATACATAACGTGAAAAGGAAATAAATATGAAAAACACGATAGATGTAAAGTGCCCACGTTGTGGGATGTTGCTTTCAGCGTATGACGATGGTACAAAGAACCAATCTCAAACATTGATAAAAGAGCATCAAGAAGAAAGCGAAGTGTATGAAGACAATATGAACCTGTGCGATTATTGGAAAAAAGATGGACACAAACAATTTAAGGCTTCTATAAATCGAACATCAAAATTAGTTAATAAGTTATTTTAGAAACTGAAAGGAAATAAAAATGAAAAAATATAAAGTCAAAGTAGATATTAACGATACCCAGTTTTGGGAGGTGGAGGCAGAGTCAGAGCAAGAGGCGATGGATAATTATATTGAGGGTAGCCACTATCACACAAAATCCCATGGCGAGGACATAGAGGTGGTAGAAGAAATAAAAGAAAGGAAATAAAAATGAATGTATTTGAACAAGTAGCAGATTGGATAGTGAATGATTGTGATAGCCCCATAGAAGAGGTCGAGCATCTATTGAAAAAACTTTATTGGGGAGAGGGTAAAATCTTCAACGAGTATAATGATGTGATAGAGATTACTGAAAAGAAATACGGTGAGTGTACAGGGGTCTATGAAATTAAAGAAGGAAATTAAAATGACCACTAAAGAAATGATAACAGATTATGAACAAAAGATATTTGATAGGTTTGGTTTTGATAAGGACAAATTATCAGATGAACAGATTGAGATTATCTTACAGCCCGAATGGGGGCCGGAGAACTTTCATCAAGATGGGGAGATTAGTCCCATACAAGCTGAAAGACTATGGATACATAACCTAAAGTCGCTCGGGGTTTATAACGAGGGCTTAGTAGAATATATGTTAGGATGAAATTAAATTGGAACTTTTTAAAACGAACTGACTATAAGTAGTATGAATAAGAATAAATTAAATTGATATGTTAGTATGAAATTTCCATTATCACAATTATATAGTATGAATAGAAGTAAACCATCAGTCCAAGTAGATGATACAGGCAAATGGGTACAATGGGACACCTGTGATTTAGAAGGATTACCACCAGAAAGAGTTGGAACAAGAGGTGGAACACCATCTGTGAGCGATATGGGTAAACCACCTAAAGGACAATGGGACAATCTTCCCGAGGTATTTGTTTCAATAGATGGTGATGAATACAAAATAAAAGATATACATAGTTTGATGACACCGCTATCAAAGGGAGGTAGTTCGTTGTGATGCCGTCGCTCGGACATAACGAAACGCTACTGTACAGGGAGAGCGAGACTCCTGTATGTGTTTTCAATAGAGGGGCTTGGTTGTTCCTAACGGACAATGAATTAACATCTGTGCCAAGCCCTTCAAATACTGAGCCTCTAAAATCCCAATACCTTTCCGGAGAGATTGGGAACTCGGAGAGAACCGAGGTGTCCACGGAAGGCGCGCTCCAAGGTTGCTTTGGCATAAAACAACAAACTCAGAGGCTCAAAAAATTAAAGGAGAGAATATGAAAAAGAATAGTGTAAAATACTTAGAGAAATTAGTAGAGAGGGGGGTGCGAAAGCATCTAACATCTTTGAAGATGTTCCGATACCGGGAGAGAGGTTTAGATAGTATCATTACAAAGGTAGTTCCAACAAGCCACAAAGACTTGATGGACTTATCTAAGGATTCTAGGTGGCTAGTTACCAATGCTCCCGAAGAGTATGTTTATGGGGAGATGATAGATATAGATAATGCGATTGCGAGTAATCTAAACTATCATTTAAAAAGATATGCTCAAAGTTATATGGGGACATTGTAATTAAGGAAAATTTTAAATCAATTATAGCTTTCATTGTGGAATACCAATGGACGCTATTGTTTTCATTAACTCAATGGAGGAGAAAAAACAATGGAAGGTGATAAATCAGAAATACATTGCCCAAATTGTGATGAGCGATTGTATTGGTGGGGTTTTGCATCACGATATACGGGTGATGGTTCTTCGGAGCTAGGCCTAGGGTGCGAGAATCCCAAATGTGAGGGACACGAAGTAATTCCACAGGACTTGGCAGAAGCAATAGACATAGAAGAGGAGAGAATAGATGGCTAAAAAAGGACGTAAAAGAAGTGCCAACCCAAATGAACAAGCAGTTTATATGAGAGGTTATAGAGCCGGGTATAAAAAAGGATTAACTGCACCCGGTTTACTGGAGAGAACGGTGAATGATATGTTTAATGTGTTTAAGGGTAGACAGGCATGATTATTAGGGTGTTGGAGGCGTTTGCGGGTATTTCATCCCCGTTCCTTTCCCTCCATGGTAACGCCCGTTTAAGGGAGGTGGTTTGGTTATTGACTGCCTCCCTATTATATGCGACTAATTTAGTCGTAGATAGGAGTGGGCATGGATAAGAATGATAGAGAAGTGATGATAAAAGCATTAATTAAATTAAAGTTAAAGAGAAAGTTATTGAATAAATTAAAAGATACTGAGATTCAAAGATTATTTTCTGTATTAAAAGGGTATACAATATGAAAGTAAAAGATTTTTTTAAATGGGCGGATGAAGAATTTAAAGTTGAGATGGAACTGATGAGAGTTAAGGGGAAAGAATATACAGTAAGTGATGAGGATAAATTAAAGAACTTTAAATCTATTGCAGAGAGATTGAAGTGTGAACCAGAGTTTGTTGCCATGGTATATCTATTGAAACATATGGATAGTGTAAGAAACTTTGTATTGGACGGTACAGAGGCATCTAATGAGCCCATAGAGGGAAGGCTTAGAGATATAAGAAACTATTGTTTATTGATAGG
>VTLG01011613.1_pt1 | contig 16965 bp, 9 predicted proteins | sample 4694571 | NCBI WGS metagenome assembly VTLG01 (sample SAMN12604809, study PRJNA352737) | marine metagenome | biome: ENVO:00000447; feature: ENVO:00000209|ENVO:00000569|ENVO:01000036; material: ENVO:00002151; isolation source: viral sequences binned using virsorter ...
CAGCAAACTTTGCTGGAATACCAACAACTGGAACTTCTGCAAACTTTAAGGATTTCCAAGTTATTGTTGAATCTGTTCATGATGATAGTTTCACTGGTTGGACATTTGGACAATTAGAAGTTTTGGACGATTTTAGTCCATTCTTTAATAGTGTTACTAAATCTTTCACTATTACTAAGTCAGGAGTTCCTGTTTCACTTAGATCTGCTAAAGGTTCTCCAATTAGAATTCAGGACAACTTAATTCTCTTCATTAATGATATTTTACAAGATCCTGGAGTTTCTTATGAATTTAAGGGTGGTAGTGTTATTGATTTCCTTGAAGCACCTAAAGAAGGCGATACTTTAAAGGCTTATTACTTTAAAGGTTCTGCAGCAGACTCTGTGTTTGTTGATATTGTTGAAACTATTAAAAAGGGTGATAAAGTACGTCTTCGTGATGAAGCTGTTAGATCTGTTACATTTGGATTAGATCAAACTGAGCGTATTGTTAGTGGTATTCAAACTTCTGATAAATTTAAAACAGTTCAGTATTTTGGACCTGGTATTACTACTAATACTGATCTTGAGCGTCCTATAAGTTGGAGTAAGCAAAAATCTGATATAGTAGTTGATGGTGTGTATGTTTCTAAGGGAAGGATTATTGATGAATCGGTGATTACTCCTGTTACTAGAATAATACAGAATGTTGGTATAGCATCTACTACGATATTTGTTCAGAGTATCCGGCCGCTATTTGATGATAGTCAGGAAGGATATACAGGTGCTGAATTGAATTTGAATATTGTTGATGAAGATGGGCCTAAGATTGCTGCTGCTGCCACTGCGATTGTTTCTGATACTGGAACTATAAGTCTTGATTTGACTGCAACAGGTATGGGATATACTATTGCACCTACTGTTTCTATTAGTACTTACTTTGGTGTAACTACACTTTCAACTGCTAGTGCAACTGTAAGTGCTGCTGGAACAGTTAGTGCATTAACAGTTGATAATGCAGGTGCAGGATATACTAATACATCTGTTCCTATGGTTCTTATTGGACAACCTACAGGACTTGCAGATACTCTTGGTACTCCTGTAATGACTGGTGATTTTGGTTATATTACCGGTGTTGCTGCAACAACTGTTGGAAGTGCAACAACTGGACTTGTATTTGATATTATGGTTAATGATATGATGAGAGAACCATCATTAGTTGGTACTGCTGTTACAGTAACTCAAATAGAAGCAGGAGATTTCTTCTATGTCTTTAATACTAATGAAGGTGATGGTGTTACTTCTTACGAAGATGCAGATGGTACGAGCACAGTTGGTATTGGAACTTCCTTCTTAAATAACATATATCGTGCTCAAACTGTGGGATACGCAGTAACTGATGTCCCAGGAGGTATAAGTACATATGTTGGTGTCACTAGTGCTTTAGGTACTGGAGTAGGTGCTACAACACTTATTCAAGTGACTGTTAGTGTTTCTTCTACTGACAATATATCATTTGGTTCTAGCTCACATTATGGAGAATATAGTTTCGGTAAATTAACCGGAGTTACTAGAGATAGTGATGCTGGTTCATTTAGTGTGGTTACTAGTGATGGCATTACAGGGTTATCAACTGCTCCTGTAATTAGAAGAATCAAAAACGTTAAACGTTCTTACTAAATAAAGAAAAAAAGTCTAAAAATGTCTGCTATTATAACAGATCAATTGAGGGTCTTGAATGCCGCTAATTTCGCAGCAGGCATTACGACGACTACTAATAGTTATTATAGTTTTATTAATCTTCCCAATGCTTCTGATGTTCAGTCAGATTGGGATACTAATGTACCTGATCCTAAGGATTCTTTTAATCAAGAAAATAGATATTGGGATACTATGTTAGCATTGAAGAAAATCAATGCTGGAGATGTAAAAAGAGTTATAAGAAAATTAAGTTGGACATCTGGTACAACGTACGATTATTATAGGGACGATTATAGTAGAAGTAAGACTGCTGGACAAACTGGTGCATCTAATTTATATGGTGCAAATTATTATGTAATGAATAGTGATTATAGAGTTTACATTTGTATCGCTAATGGTTACGACCCAGATAACTTACTAGGTAAACCTTCTCTTGATGAACCTCTTCACACAGATTTGGAACCAAAAGCTGCTGGTACTAGTGGTGATGGTTATCTTTGGAAGTATCTCTATACTATTAACCCAGGAGATCTTGTTAAATTTGAATCAACTAATTTCATCCCAGTTCCTGATGATTGGTTAACTACTACTAATGCAAATATTACTGCTGTAAGAGGTAATGCTGCTCTTTCAGGAAACCTCTTAAAGAATATCGTTATTACAAATAGAGGTGCTGGTTATGGTAATGCTGCAACATATACCAATGTTCCTGTTAATGGAAATGGTAATAACGCCAAATGCTCTGTAACAGTTAATGCTGCTGGACAACTTGAAACAGTTAGTGTTACACAAGGTGGTGATGGATACACATATGGAACAGTCGATTTAGAATCTGCTGGTATTACTAATACTGCTGGTAGTACTGATGCTGTTTTTAATGTTATTATTCCTCCACAGGGAGGACATGGTGCAAACATTTATCGTGAATTGGGTGCAACTAGGGTTCTAGTTTACTCTCGTATTGAGAATGATGATTCAAACCCAGACTTTGTAACAGGACAGCAGTTCGCAAGAGTTGGACTTGTTAAGAATCCAGAAGAAACTGATTCTTCTACTATAATTACTTCAACTCAAGCAAGTGCAGTTTATGCTTTAAGATTGACTGGTGCTGGTGTAACAGCAGCAACATTTACTGCAGATGCTAGAGTTCGTCAAACAGTTGGTGTTGGTTCTACAGCAGTGGGACAAGTTGTATCATGGAATGCTACAACAAGAGTTTTGAAGTTCTGGCAGTCTAGTGCTCTAGCAGGATATACTACTGCAGGTGTTGCTAAGACTAATCCAGAGTATGGATTTGAATTACATGATTTTGTAGCAAATCCAGGAACAGGAGGAACTACTATTATTAGTGGTGGTTCTGTTGATTTGAATATTGATTTGGACTATAGTGGTATAACCACTGTAATAAATAATAAGACGTATAATCTTGGACAGACCTTTACTGAAGGGGTTTCTCCACCAGAAGTTAAAAAATACTCTGGAGACATTATATACGTTGATAATAGGGCATCTATCACTAGATCCACTAATCAAAAAGAAGACATCAAAATCATCGTAGAGTTCTAAAACATGTCACAGGAAACGAACCTAAACGTTAGTCCGTATTTTGACGATTTTGATGCGGCAAATGATTTTCATAAGGTGCTATTCAAGCCTGGTTATCCAGTTCAGGCTAGGGAATTAACGGGATTACAATCAATACTTCAAAATCAAATTGAAAAGTTTGGTGATCATATCTTCAGGGAAGGTTCTAAAGTCATTCCTGGACAACTTTCTTATCAAAGTGATTATTATGCTGTTCAGGTTGAAGCAGCATATTTTGGTATTCCGGTTTCTTTTTATGCTGATAAGTTAATTGGTAAGAGAATTAAAGGAGAAACTTCAGGAGTTACAGCTAAAGTTGTTGATTATATTACTGAAGCAGAGTCAGATAATGGTAATTTAACATTTTATGTTCAATATGAGAAGTCTTCTACGACTTTTAGTGGCCAATTTTTCCAAGATGGTGAAACACTTTTAACATTAGCATCTATAACATATGCAAATACTGCCATTGCATCCAATGAAGGGTTTGCAAATGCTATTCCTTCTGGCGCTACAGGAACTGGATGTGCAGTTCAGATTACAGAAGGTGTTTATTTCTTAAGGGGTAATTTTGTAAGAGTTGCAAAACAGACACTTATTCTTGATCAATATACAAATACACCATCTTATAGAATAGGATTAAGTGTAGTAGAAGAAATTATAACTGCTGGTGCTGATTCAGCTTTATATGATAATGCTAAAGGATTTAGCAATTTTGCTGCTCCTGGTGCAGACAGACTTAAAATATCTGCTGTTTTAGCAAAGAAAGATATTGATGAACTTAATGATGAGAATTTTGTTGAAATTATGCGTCTGGTTGATGGCGAAAAGGAATTTTTCCAAGACGACGCTCAACATTCTTTAATTAGAGATGCTTTAGCAAAAAGAACATTTGATGAATCTGGTAACTATTATGTAAAACCTTTTAGACTTAAAGCTAAAGAATCCTTAAACAATAGAAAAGGTAATAAAGGAATATATTTACCTGGTCAGACTACATCAGATGGTAATACTCCATCTAGTGATTTGATGGTTTATCAGATTAGTCCTGGTAAAGCATATGTTCGTGGATATGATGTTGAGACAATTGCCAATACAAATCTTGATGTTCCTAAAGCAAGAACAACAAAGGAAGTAAAAGATGTTGGTATAGATTATAATACTGGTACTCAATTTATTGTTAATAGAGCATATGGTACTCCTAATGTTGGGTTAGGAACTACTGCATATGTTTCACTTAGAAGTGAAAGAATTGGTGTTACAACTGCAACTGCTGCCGGTACCGAAATTGGTAAAGCAAAGGTATATAATTTTTCTGCAGAATCAGTAAATCTTCGTACAACACTTCAAGATGAAAATGAATGGGATCTACGTCTATTTGACATTCAAACGGTCACCGTTCTAGGTATTAGCACAGGTATCAATATTTCCGTCCCTGCTCGTATTACGGGCGATTCTAGCGGCGCTGAGGGGTATGTGGTGCAGTCTGTGGCTGATACCGATGATCCACCAGGAATCAGGCTTTATTGCACTACTGGCCAATTTGTTAAAGATGAATCCTTTAAAGTTAATGGTAATGATGTTGGACCTGTAATTAAAACCATTACAGATTATGGTTTGAATGATGTATTCTCTGTTTATTCCAATCCTGGTGTTGGACAGACATTTAATGCTGATTTTAAATTACAACATTCTGTTACACCTAAGGCATCTACTTTCCTTGGTGGTAATCCAACATTTACAATTACTCCAGGAAATCAAGGAATATCAACTATAACAAGTCCAGGTAATAATTTTGCTGGTATTGTAACTGCTGGTAATTATGTTTCATATGGTGGAACTACTACTGATACTAGTTTAAACAAGGTTACTGCTGTTGCTGCTGATGGTAATAGTATTACTGTAGCCGCTGCTACATCAGTATCTGGTGTTTATAATGGACAACTTCCTGGAGTAAATGATGTTGTAACTACTGGTTTAAAGATACGTTCTCTTGATGCTAGAGTTAAGGATGGCAATTCTTTTATTACAAAATTACCTAATAGTAATATTAGTGATATTGATATACTTAATTCTCACTTAGTAGTTAAGAAACAATTCCAGAATGTTACAGTAGCAGGTAATCAAATTGCTGCATCTCAATTTAGCATTGGTGAAGATTTTACATACTTACCGTTTACACCTGAAAGGTATGTAATTTCTTATGGAGACGGTTCTCATGAACCTCTTACTGCTGGACAAATAGAAATTAGTGCTGATAGTAAAACTTTGAGTTTCTTTAACTTAAATGTTGCAGCAGATACTCAAACAAGAGTCGATGTTACTCTTAAAAAGAATAATCCATCTTCTAAAGAGAAAAGATTTAACGTTAATAATACAATTATAACCAGATCTAATAAAGTTGGTTCTGGTACTTCAACTCAAAGTCTTCAAAATGGATTAACATACAGTAATCTTTATGGAACACGTGTTGAAGATGAAGAGATTTGTTTGAATGTTCCAGATGTTGTTAGGGTTCTGGGAGTTTATGAATCCAATGATATGACGGATCCTGATTTGCCATCGATTACGATGACATCATTATCAGGACCAAATGGAACAACTGCAGATTTAACAGTTGGTGAGGAAATTATTTCTTCTAACGGTTCTGTTGCTGTCGTAGTTGAAATAACAAATGCAACTCAAATTGGTATTTCTTATCGCAATGGTGCTCAATTCCAAATTGGTGATGTTGCTACTTTCCAAGAATCAGGAGTTCAGGGAACAGTAACTGCATTTACAATTGGTGATAGAGATATACTTAATAAGTATACAGTTGATACTGGCCAACGCCCTTCATTCTATGATTATGGTAGAATCATTAGAAAGAATAATGAAGGAGAACCAACTGGAAGGTTAAAGATTGTTTATCAATATTATACTGTTCCATCATCGGATGAAGGAGATATCTTTAGCATTAAGAGTTATGATGCTGAAAGGTATGATAATGATATATTCTATCTTGATATAAACCTTACAGATAGATTAACTGATTATATTGATATACGTCCTAGAGTATCAACATATGATCCTACTTCTGCTACAAAATCACCATTTGAATTTGATTCAAGAGAATTTACTGGAACTGGACAAAGTGCTCCTAATATTCTTTCTGATGATGAGACTTTAATTCTTACTTATTCATATTATCTTGGAAGAATTGATAGACTTTTCTTAACAACTAATGGTTCTTTCCAAGTTCAGATGGGAGTTGCTGCTGATAATCCAGTACCTCCAGCGGCAGTTAGTGGTGCTTTAGATATTGGAACCATATACATTCCTGCATATACTTACGAAGCAGATCAAGTTAAGACTCTTCTCAAGAATTATAAGAGATATCGGATGTCCGATATTGGTAGAATTGATCAGAGAGTTAAGAATCTTGAGTATTATACTGCTCTTTCCATGTTGGAAAGTGATACTAAGAATATGTCCATCAAAGATGCAGATGGATTAGACAGATTTAAGTGCGGTTTCTTAGTTGATAACTTTAAGTCACTTACAGCATCTAGTAAGATGGATCCTGATTATAAGGCTTCCATTGATAAGAATCTTGGAGAATTACGTCCTTCTCACTATACAACCGCAGTTGATATTTTATTAGGAACTAATTCAATTATTGGTATTGGACAAGATGCTGATCCTGCCCAGGATTATGATTTTGCAACAGATTTGGTTGGTAGTGGATGTCGTAAAACAGGTGATTTAGTTACTCTTGATTATACTGAAACTGTATTGGTTAAGAATGTTTATGCCTCCAGAACAGAGAATGTTCAACCATTCGCTGTAATATTCTGGCGTGGAAATATGGAATTAAATCCATCTTCAGATGTCTGGGTTGATACAAGAAGAATTGATGCTCGTAATGTAAACATCGAAGGTGACTATGAAGACACTATTGCTGAAATGGGTGCTGATGAGAATACAGGACTTGTTTCTACAGTTTGGAATGCATGGCAAACCGATTGGATTGGTGTTGATGTAGCAACAACTGTTACTCAGACTACCAGAACAGAAAGAACAGGAAATGTTCCTAGAACAATTGATATTGCTGGTAACCGTGGATTTGGACGTCCAAGTCAATCCTTTACAAGATGGGTAACAGTTGGTGCTCGTGAAATCCAGGTTGAAGTAACTAATCAAGAAACAACAACTACTACCAACCAGTCCAGAACTGGACTTGCTACTAGAGTTGTAGAGAGAATTGATTCAGAGTCTTTAGGTGATCGTGTTGTTGAACGGGATAATTTGCCGTTTATGCGTTCACGTAATATTGAATTTGTAATTAGGAACGTTAAACCAAGAACTCAACTATTCCCATTCTTCGAAGGAGAAGATGTTGCTAAGTTCTGTTTCCCTAAACTACTAGAAGTAACCATGACAAATGGTACTTTCCAAATAGGTGAGACAGTTATTGCAACTCCTTCTATTCTAGATGAAGGTGCAAGAACAGCATCTACACCTTATATTCAGTTTAGAGTTGCTTCACCAAATCATAAGTATGGGCCATATAATGCACCATCTGACACTTATACAGTTAACCCATATAATGATGAAGAAGGCATATCTGCTGTTTATACTTCAACTGCAGGACTTCTTAATGTAGATACTTTCAGTCTGCAGAATCAGCCACAAGGTGATTACTATGGCTTTATTAATGGTTCAATGACTCTGAGAGGGCAGACAAGTGGTGCTCAGGCAACTATTACCACTACTCGTCTTGTTAGTGATAATGTTGGTACTTTAATCGGTTCCTTCTTTATTCCTGATTCATCTATTGCAGAAAACCCACAGTTTACTTCTGGTAATAAGAGTCTTCGCTTTAGTTCATCTGCGGTTAATTCTCTCATTCCAGGAACTCTTACTACTGCAGTAGAGAAAAATTATGAGTCTTCAGGTGTTATTGAAACACTTCAGGAGACAATTATCAATACAAGGAATGCTGATATTGTAACTGAAGATTTAACTGATAATAGAGCTCTTACTAACGTTCAAAGAAGAGAAGTTGGTAGAAGAGATACAGCGGTGCTTAGTGATACTACTATGCAAGTTGAGCAGAGAGTTATTACTAGATGGAGTGATCCTTTAGCACAAACATTTACTGTACCAGAACCAAATGGGTGCTTCCTTACAAGTGTAGATTTATTCTTCTCTACTAAGGATGATGAACTACCTTGTGGTGTTGAAGTTAGGACGGTAGATACAGGTTATCCAACTACTACTATTATACCATTCAGTAAGAAAGATGTAGCTTCTTCTGATATTACAGTATCAACAGATGCTTCTGCTGCTACAAGATTTACATTTGATTCACCAGTATATCTTGAGGGTGGTGGAGAGTATGCTTTGGTTGTTATCTCACCATCAACAGAATATAATGTTTGGATATCTAGACTTGGTGAAGAAGACATTTCTACTGCTGGTTTAGGAGAATCACAGAAGATACTTATTACTCAGCAACCATATTTGGGTTCCTTGTTTAAGTCTCAGAATGCTTCTACATGGAGTGCTTCTCAATTTGAAGATCTTAAGTTTACTATTAACAAAGCAGAATTCACTGCTGGAACTACAGGAACAGTTAATTTCTATAATCCTCAGTTAGGAGTTGGAAATAATGAACTTGTTGAATTAAATTCAAATCCAATTAGAGCACTATCTAAGAGAGTTACATTAGGATTAACTTCTTCAATAGCAGATACTATTGACAGTCTTGGTATTGCTACTGGGGTTTCTATTGCTCAAACAGGATCTGGTATATCTGGAGGGGTTGGAAATATAATTGCCATCGGTGGTTCAGTCGTAAGTAGTGGTTCTACATTATCTCTACGATCCATAAGTCCAGGTACTGGATATACTGTTGCAACTACAGAAAATATTCAACCATATACAATTACTGGTGGTGGTACTGGAATGGTAGTTACTGTTCAAGTAGGTACTGCTGGTTCTGTATATCAGGATCCTAATGATAAAGCAGGATTAGTTGGACTTGTTAGTGTAACTGATGGTGGTAGAGGTTATAAGGTTGGTGATACAGTTGGTATACCAACTGCTGCTATGAATGGTATAGGAACAGGAGCACACTTATCCGTTGTTGCTATTGGATTCACTAATACTTTATTCTTAGATAACGTCCAGGGTGATTTTGTTGCTGCTGGTGCTAGTATGACATATGTTACTAATACTGGTATTAGATCTGAAATTAATGGTTCAGGTTCTAACGTAACTATTCTTAATGGACAAGTTGATATAGATCCATTCTATGATGGTAAGACAGTTCATGTTCGTCATAGGAATCATGCTATGCATGAATCTAATAACCTTGTTAAGATTGATGGCATTGTAAGTGATATTGCTCCAACTATTATTCCTGCTTCTTATGGAAGAGATAGTACTAGTGATATTACAGTTAGTGCGGGAGCAGCATTTACATCATTTGAAAATGTAGGTGTTGGTACTACTAACCCAGGTTATCTTAAGATTGGGGATGAACTTATTAAGTATACCTCAGTTAGTGGAAATACTATTGGTGGAGTTACCAGAGCACAGGATTCTACAGTTGCATTTACGCACCCAGAGAATTCTTTAGTTTATAAGTATGAGTTTAATGGTGTATCTTTAAGAAGGCTTAATAAGACTCATAATATGTCTGAAGTTGCCAATCAAGGTGCTCATCCAATTACTATGGATAATTATTATTTGGGTATTGATATGGGTGAGACTTCTTCTGATGGTGTTGGAATTGGTACTAGCAGATCTTCTAGTGCTAATGGATTCCCAAGTTTGTATTTTAATGATACAAAATCAGGTGGTGAATCAAGAATTTATGCTTCTCAAAATATTCAATTTGAAGTATTAACCCCCAATATTCAAACTCTTGCTCCTAAGGGAACTAATATTGTATCCAGGGTTAGAACCATTACTGCACGAAGTGTAAGTGGTATTGAGACATCATTTGAGGATCAAGGATATGAAGGAATTCGCTTGAATGATTCTAATTATCTTGAAACACCTCGTATGATTGCTTCTAAAGTTAATGAAGATAGTAAATTATCTACTCTTCCTGGTAATAAGTCTCTTAATATTCAATGTGATTTGAATAGTGGTGACGTTAATGTTTCACCAGTTATTGATATTGATAGAGTAAGCACAATTCTGACTACCAATAGAATTGATGATACAGTTTCTAGATTTGCTGCTAATGATAAAGTGAAGATTGGTGGTGAAGATCCAACATCTGCAACTTATGTGACTAAGAATATAGGACTTAAAGTTCCTGCTACTGGTATAAAGGTTATATTTGCTGCTAATAGAGCAAGTACATCTGATGTCAGAGTTGCATACAGCATCTTCAGAGAAGATTCTTCTGATAATCAAACACGTTATGAACTCTTCCCTGGATATGATAATCTTGATGAAAATGGTGCTATTATTACTTTATCAAACAATTCAGGACTTCCTGATAATTTCGTAGCTCCATCTCAACAAAGAGATGACTTCCGTGATTATGAATTTACTATTAATGATTTGAAAGAATTTAATGGATTTAAGATTAAGATTATGATGACTGGAACTAATCAGGCTAAACCACCTAGGATTAGAGAATTCAGAGCAGTTGCATTATCATGATACCTGTAAAAGATAATCATGCTCTTTATAGAGATGAACATTCAAATGCGATTGTTTCAACTGATATGACGGCTTACAAAAATTACATTAATGCTCGTGAGCATAAACAAAGTCAACGTGCAGAATTAGATGAACTTAAAGGTGAGATTAAAGAAATCAAGGAGATGTTAAGGAGTATTGTAAATGGCAACTAGAACCTTTACGTTCGATGTAAATTCTGATTATCCACCAGTTGCTGACTTGGTGATAAATGTTGGTGCATCATTTACATGTACATATACTGTTAATATTCCTGCTGGTTCAGCATATGATATGACAGATCAAACTTTGTCTGGACAAATGGCAAAGTATGTTGGAGCTGCTGCAACTGCTACGTTTACGGTAGGGTTGACAAGTGCTTATGATGGGCAATTTTATATTGGTTTAACTACTACTCAGACTTCAGCCTTGACAGAAGGTAGATATTTTTATGATGTAAATGCTAAAGATGGTAGTACTGTAAATAGAATTGTAGAGGGACAACTTTTGGTTAGGGGTGGCATTTCTTCCTCCCTTTGATAAATAATTAGAAAATTGGGAATATGGCGAAGCCTGCTTCTAGATCGGAACTAATAGATTACGCAAAGCGCCAATTAGGTTCGCCCGTAATAGAGATTAACGTTGCTGATGAGCAATGTGAGGATTGCCTTGATGATGCATTTCAGATGTGGCAGGAAAGGCATTATGATGGTGTCGTAAAGATGCCCATGAAGTATCAGATTACTGCAGATGATATTAATAGAGGTACTGGATCAAACGGAGTAGGAATAGTAACAACGACTGTTACACAACCAGCAAGCACTGGTATAGGAACAACATCTGGTGCAGATGCTACTTTTAAATATACTGAAAATAGTAACTATATTAAGATGCCTGACACCATAGTAGGTGTCAATAAGATATATCGGTTCGATGGTTCGAACACGATGACTAATAATATGTTTAGTGTGAAGTATCAGTTGTTCTTAAATGATGTTTATTATTTCAATTCAATTGAATTGCTGACATATGCAATGACAAAGACGAAGTTGGAAGATATTGATTTCTTATTAAATACAGAGAAGCAGATTAGATTTAATGTTAGACAAGAAAGATTATATCTTGATATTGACTGGAATAGTCTTTCCATTGGTGATTATATAATTATTGATTGTTGGCGTATATTAGATCCGTCTCAGTCTACAAAAGTATTCAATGATAGATTCGTGAAAAGATATTATACTGCTCTTCTCAAACGACAGTGGGGTTCTAATATGATGAAATTCCAAGGAGTTAAACTTCCTGGTGGTATTGAATTGAATGGGCGTCAAATATATGACGATGCTCAACTTGAAATTGATAAGATATATGAGAGGATGACTTGGGACTACGAAGAACTTCCACTTGATATGATAGGCTAATGGCATTAAATCCATTCTTCACTCAAGGTACTCGTAACGAGCAGGACCTTCTTCAATCTCTCAATAATGAGATGATTAAGATGTATGGTGTTGAATGCTATTATCTTCCTCGTAAATTTTTAACAACTACTACTGTTATTAAGGAAGTAATACAGTCAAAGTTTGATGATGCTTATCCATTAGAAGCATACGTTAACAACTATGATGTCTATCAAGGAAACGGTACGATATTATCAAAATTCGGTGTTGAAGTACAGCAAGATATTAATTTGGTTATTTCACAGGAGAGGTTCAAAACATATATCCAACCTCTTATTAGAAATGAAACGGGAATTACGTTATCCTCCAGACCGAAGGAAGGAGACTTAATTTGGTTTCCATTAGATGATAGACTATATGAGATTAAATTTGTTGAACATGCCAAACCATTCTTCCAATTAAAAGAACTTTATGTCTACGAACTCCAGTGTGAAGTATTCCGTTATGAGGACGAAACGATTGATACAGGAGTTGGTACAGTTGATGATGAAACAGAAGACCTTGGATACTCACAAACTCTCACACTTACTGGTGTCGGAACAACAGCTACTGCTGTCACCACATTTAGAAACGGCGGTATTCAGTTCATTGATCTCCTTAACTCTGGAAGTGGATACAGAGCAGCACCCACAGTTGCTATTTCTTCAGCTCCAAGTGGCGGCATTGATGCTACTGCTGTAGCAATTACAACTAGTGTAGTTGGACTAACAACTTCCTTTGCTATTAAGAGTGTACGTATAACAGATCCTGGTGAGGGATATCTATCACCACCTACTGTAACCTTTACTGGTGGAGGTGGAACAGGTATTGCTGTAACAGTTGGTATCGCAACTACAGGTACTGTTGGTGTTGTTACTATTACTGATGGTGGTTCTGGATATTATGGAACTACTCCTACAATCACGTTTACTGCTCCTGCAACTGGTATTAATACAGCAACTGGAGAACTAGTAGCTGTTGGAGGTACCATACAGTCTGTTAGAATATCTAATGCTGGTTGTGGATATACAGATGTCCCAACAGTTACTATTAGTAATCCTGGATTACTTGGTTCTGGTGATTACTACTTCAATGAGGAGGTTACAGGTGGAACCACAGAGACTAAGGCAAGAGTCAAGTCTTGGGATGTGGAGACTAAAACCCTTGTGGTTGGTATTGCAACAGGAACATTCCTCCAAGGAGAGTCTATTACTGGTGACGAATCCGGAGCAGTTTACACTCTTGCAGTGGATACTACTGATGATTTAGTGACACCATACGCTGATAATGCTAACATTCAATCTGCAGGTGATGATATCTTAGATTGGACAAGACAGAATCCATTTGGAGACGCTTAAATGGACACAACAAATTATGGATACTATGATCCTGATGGGGATTCTGAATGGTTTCCCCCTCCTATATACAAAAACCCCCTAGATTCTATGCCAATTGCGACTGACAAAGGTGCTTATTCTTCGAGACATGAATACACCCCTGATAATGAAAGAGCAGCAGAAGAAGTAGTTACAATGCACGAGAGGATGTACCGCATGGCTACTAAAGATGGTACTCACACATTAGGTGGTGGATCTGAGAATCTAAATAGTAGATAGTTAAATCGGTATTATAGTCTGTGTTTGAATATTTCTATCATGAGATCCTGAGAAAAACCGTTATCGGTTTTGGAACCCTCTTTAACAACGTTCAAATTAGAAAAGTGGATGGCACTGGTAAAGGAATCAGTGTGATGAAGGTTCCACTTGCCTATGGTCCAATTCAGAAATTTTTAGCCAGAGTTGAACAGGCACCTGACTTAAAGGGAGCACAAACATTAACTCTTCCTAGATTATCATTTGAATTTACAGGAATGAGTTATGACCCATCTAGAAAGGTAACTCAAACTCAAACCTTTTTAACTGCTCCTACAAGCGACAAAACATCGGCACGACAGGTTTATATGCCTGTGCCATATAATATGACATTTGAATTGAATGCTTTAGCTAAGTTAAATGATGATGCATTACAGATGGTAGAACAGATATTACCTTACTTCCAACCTTCTTATAATTTAAATATAAATCTAGTTTCATCCATTGGTGAAAAGAGAGACGTACCCATTGTTTTAGATAGCGTTTCCTTCACTGATGATTATGAAGGAGATTTTTCAGAACGTCGAGCATTAATTTATACACTTACCTTTACTGCCAAGACATATCTATTTGGACCTGTTCCTTCTGCTTCTACTGGATTAATCAAGAAAGCAACTATTGATTACAGTACAAGAAAAGGTAAGGACTTTAGAAGAGAAGTTCGCTACAGTGTTACACCTAAGGCAGTTAAAGATTATACTAATGATGGCACCACATATTTGGCAGAAACCCTTGATACTACAGAAACCCTTGTTACTGTAGGTGATTCTTCTTCTCTCAGTGTTGATAACCATATTTACGTTGGTACTGAGAATATGAAGATCAAAGAGATTGATGGTAACAATCTTGTTGTTAAACGTGGACAAGAGGGAACCACTGCTCAAGAACATGTCAATGGTGCTACAGTAGATCTTATTACTGCTGCTGATGATGCTCTCATTGATATAGGTGATGATTTTGGATTCAATGAAACAACTTCATTCTTCCAAGACTTCAAACAGTACAGTCCATCTCAGAATAAGGATGTATAATCATGGCAGATTATACTGAATTGGAAAAGACATTTGATGTAGCAACTGAAGTTGTTGCAGATGTTAAGAAGGTTGGTATCCAAAAACCACCCCTAGAAAGGGATAAGACGGATATCAGAAATGACTACGAATACACAAGAGGCAATTTATACTCTATCATTGAGAAAGGACAAGAAGCAATTAACGGAATTCTTGAACTTGCTCAGGAGAGTGAAATGCCAAGAGCATACGAAGTTGCTGGACAACTCGTTAAATCAGTCTCAGATGCCACCGACAAGTTGATGGATCTGCAGAAGAAACTTAAAGATGTGGAGGAAGAAAAAGAGAGAGGTCCATCTACAGTTAATAATTCATTATTTGTGGGTTCAACTGCTGATTTAGCAAAGATGCTAAAAGAGGCGAGTAAAGCACAAAATAAATAAAGCTATGGTAAATAAAACTCCTATTGTAGATCTTCCGTCAATAGACGAGTTTATTGTCGAGCCTGAAGGATTACCTTCAGTTTCACAATTTTTACCAGAAGAAGTTGTTGAGGAAGACGTCCAGACTATTGAAGATGCTGATGGAAATGCATTCTTAGAAGTTGAAGATGTTATTAAAGCACCTGAATGGGGTGAGTTAGTACGTATGGTTAATGATGTTCGCAAGGACATCCCAGAGATACCAGAGATTAAAGATTATGCACCAGAGTTAGAAGAACTCTCAGCAACCATTCAGCAGATAAAGGAAGAGATTCCAGTAGTACCAGAAGTGAGGTATTATGAAGATGAGTTACAAGCATTACGAGAGTCAATTAGTAAAGTTGAGGACTCTATACCATCATTACCTTTATGGATCAACAAAGTTACAGAAGTACCTGACTTTGCCTGGGTGGGGAAAGGGTTTAATGTCATCGATGAAGATTTTAGGGGAGTAAGGGATACAATTTCAACTCTTGCTGCCAGAGTAACTACTGAGTTAGAAAAGATACATGAAGATAGTGATGTCAAGCAGTTTGAGACAAAGACTGACTTTAAGACTATCCATGAAAGAGTTGATACAGTAAGGAAAGATATCTTTAAAGAACTTAGAGAACAATCTACTGTTATTTGGAATCTTCAAAAGAAACTTAAGAATAATCAGAAAGAATTTGAGATAACTTTTAATGAAAAAGTAGGTGATAGATTTGATGCTTTTAGTGAAGTAACAAAGAAAACTGTAGATAACTTACAGGAATCTTTTGTTGAATCTACAGATAATCTTGCTAAGTATATGGATAAAGAGGTGAAGTCTCTTCAAGAAAGAATAAAGACTTTACCAAAACCAAAATATTATGAAGAAGATATAAAAAATATTAAAAGAGAACTTAAAGATTTAACTGAGTTAAAGTCCATTGTATATGATATAAAAATAACACAAGGTGATATACAAGAAGGACTTTTAAATATTCCTCCCAACGTAGATAATTCAGATCCATTAACTCCTTTGGATCAAAATTTTGCTACTCATGAAGACTTAGCAAAACATTATAGACTTTTTATTAATAGAGTTCAGCAACAAATAGCAACCCTAGGTGGTGGTGGAGCTGTACGTTTTGATGATCTAGAAGACGTTGGTATTGGAACTTATACTAAGTATGAGACTACTGCTACTAATCCTGGTATTAATACAGGTACTGTACTGATATATGATTCTAATTTAAAGATTGTTGGTATTGCAAGTACAGCATTAACTACTGATGCAGAGACTTTAGATCAGACATTGAAGCAGGGTAATACTTCTTCGATGGGAATGAATATGAGTGGTATTGCTACTTTTAGTGATACTACTAATGCAACATCCGCAAGTACAGGAGCATTAATTGTAGCAGGTGGTGTTGGTATTGCTAAGAGTCTTCATGTTACTGGTAATATATCTT
>VTLG01012448.1_pt1 | contig 16963 bp, 26 predicted proteins | sample 4694571 | NCBI WGS metagenome assembly VTLG01 (sample SAMN12604809, study PRJNA352737) | marine metagenome | biome: ENVO:00000447; feature: ENVO:00000209|ENVO:00000569|ENVO:01000036; material: ENVO:00002151; isolation source: viral sequences binned using virsorter ...
GTCCTCTAAACAATGTTTGTGCCATAGTATTATCCTCCTAGTTTTTTCGAACGCAGTCTCTAGGCCGTCGACTATACTCGTCTACGTTCTGATTAATTGTATAGTGTGTTTTTTATATACTAGATTTAGGTAGAGCGCAAGAGAGCCTGTAATGTGAATTGAATTTATTCAACGATGTAGCTTTTTATTAAGTAGCTACGGAAACTTGTGGTTCAGAAGCCTCTATCTTATTTTGCATATGCTCTTTTTGAGCCTCTGCAAGTTTAATATGGCTAATTACTTCTCTGACTTTTCTGTCAATCTTAACCATATTGAGAGTATATCTACCCTCTTTAAGATGCTCCTGCTCCCATTCGAGATCCAGACCTCTTTTCTTCGTGTAAAGGTCCTGTAGATGTTGCATCATGTTCTCCATCGATAACCTCCTCATAGGTTATTCGCTTTATCTTGGGATCATTCATTTCTCCAAGATACTCCCACTTTATATCCTTTTTTCCTAGTTTGTCAACTATTGCATTTTCTATATCAAGGGGTGATTCGATGCATGTAATATGAAAATCAGCGTGCATTTGATATGCAAAAATTTGGACTCTGAATTTCTTAGGGTGCATTTTTCCTTTCTATTATTGAAATGAGGCGGGATTGTGTCCCGCCTCAAATATTTATTGATTACGCACCAGATGTACCGAAGATACCTCTAGGGTCAGATACGCCAAATACGTATCTTTCTCTAGCTTTGTATCTTACGTTACCAGTGTCAAAATCACCTTCCATTTTTGTAGTTAATGGAGCTCTTTCAAGATGTTTCATTCCATTAGGAACATCAGTGATTAAGAAGAAAGCATCTGGGTCCGTTAAGAAGTTATTCACAGAATAACCACCAGGAACCATTCCTTTGCTTACTAATGCATTGATGTCATTGTCAGCTGTTCCAACTCTTTGAGAAGACTTCATAAGTCTTTCTGCTGTGAATTGTAAAGCTGAAGGAATGATCATTCTTTGAGCACTTGCAGCGATCTTTAAACCTCTTTCATCAGTAAGCGCTGCAATGTCGATCATTGCTTGCTCTAATGAAGTTTCGTTTAAGTCTGAATCCGTTGCTAATTTGTTAGCAAAAGTACCATTAATAGTCGGGTGGTTAGTTGCAAATAAATTGCTTCCGTCACCAGCTTTAAAGTTACCATTGAAACCATTGTTCAACGGAGATACTGCTTTGATTTGTTTAGTTTGAGCCATAGATCTTGCCAATGCTTTAGTATATCTCTGAGCAAGTCTGTCATATAAGTTGTCCTCAATAGCTTCCTCAGTGATAGCAAACCCAAGAGAGATTGTCTCATGAGTGTATCTAGCTGTGAAAGTTTCTTGAGCTTTATCGAACTCTACTCCAGAACCTTCAGGTTTTACTTTAGCTTGACCGAATCCTGATAACATAACTTCCTCTTCGAAAGCTCTGTCAGATGACTCAGTTGTGTATATCTCAGTATGTAAATTATCATACTGTTTATACTCCAGGCCGAATAGGGCATTCAAACCTGGCTCTAGTTCTTTGACTAGTTGATTACGTGATATTGCCATAGTTATATACTCCTATTATACCCCAACGTGTTGTTTAAAGAAATGTTCACTGATTATAACTCTCCAGACCACATTTGCTGATCCGATTTCATTATTATCAGGGTCTCTTGAAACACCCACGATTTTTACTTGTTTTGATGCTGAGTCACTTAACGAACTATCATCTAGAGTTGATCTAGAGATGTAGTTAGGTGTAGCACCCGCAGAATATGAAATATCTGCTGTATTACCCACGTCCGTTTGCGCTGATGCACCGGCGTTGTTTGATCTAATCTCATACATTTGATGAGGATCATCATTCACTAATGCAACAATATCTGAAGCAGTGTTACTGCCTAATAGATATGCTTGGAACGTTGGCTTACTTGTTGACGCGTCAGTGTAGAAAACACCATTTAGGGAACCTAAAAGTTGTTCTGTACCAGCTGCAGCTACTGCTGCAAATCCTGATGTAGCCGCTGCAACCAAATCTTGGTTGTAGATAGCTGAAGAGGATGCTGCTACAGGGTATTCTCCTAGACCTGCAGTGTTTGCTGACTGACCTGCCATTTTCACAGGTTTCATTCCGAAACCAGTTGACGAAGCGTTAGCCATAGTCATTTCTCCTTATATGTACCTGCCCCGAAGGGCCTCCAGTACGGTTTATATTATTCGCTGGTTCCGAATTGTTAAAAAATTCTAACTTTTCTTAGAGCCACCGAAGGTTACACGAGTATCTCTATCTACTGAGATAGGCATACTCTTATGCTGTTCCTTCGCAAGATCGGCGTCGATTGCAGCTTGTTGATCTTGAGCTTGACTAACATAGTAGTCAGTTCTCTGCTGCGCGATCTCCTCTGGTACCCTTGTCAGCACAAGGCCTCCGTGCCCGATCACCCCTGCGTATTTGCCATCTGCGATTGTGGGAAAGTCCTCTTTAGGGTATTCGTCAGCTCTAACTAATTCATAACCAGATCTTAATCGACCTTGTATGTTTTTAGTGTCTACGAACCCTAGGATTTCTGTCCTGACCCATCTGTGTCTAAATCCATTTGGCGCGTTGGGCGTATCTAAGTACGATGGTGGAGTCCAAACTCTTTTTTGTTCTACAGGTTTTACTTCTGCAGCTCGTGTTTCAACTTTTGTTGAATCACTTTTCTTCGTTTGACTCGCACGATTTGGCTTATTATCTTTTGTCATATGCTTATGCCTCCTTCGTGTTCATAAGTTGTTTCGCATATTCTTCTAGTGGCACACCTAATTTTTTCGCAATTGCGACTTGAGAAGATGTGAGTCTCACTGTTTTAGCGTTAGCCTTTGGACTACGCGTTGCAGAGGCAACGGTTTGTGTAGGTTTGCTAACTGGTTTACTAACAGGTTTATCAAATTTATGCGGAAATTCAAGTCTAATTCTTTTATCTATTTCCGTATAATACTCGTCAGATTTAGGGTCTATCCCTTCCTCCTCTGTTAATTTTCTATGCAGATCAAAGGCAGTGTAAGTCATGGCTGAATCTGATCCAAACCATTCATTTTTTTCTGCCCATGCGGCAGCCTTTGGATCGGGTGCCTGTGTTGGTTGTTGTTGTCTTATAGGTTGTTCTTTAGGTTCTTCTTTTGCTGCTTTTTCTCTCATTTCATTTTGAGTTTTAAGTTCAGCAAGTCTACCTTGTTCATAACCTAATTGTGAGATAGCTGTTAAAGCCTCTGTTTCAGCTTTTGGATCTTCTGCTTGTCTCGCTGCTGTAAGTTTAGCTTGTGCAGCAGCTAACTGTCCAGAGATTCTATTCTCCATTTCTGTAGTATAGTCTTTGTCCAGTGTATTAGCTTGGGTCTTAAACTGATCTCTTTCTTGTTTAACGCTTTCAGCATAACGCAAAGCTTCTTCTCTTTGCCTTTCTGCCTCTCTCATTTTCTTAGTGAGTTTAGCTATTCGCTTTTTAACTCCTTCAGAATACTCTTCAGCTTCTTTACTTTCACTTTTCGAGATATTATTTTCATCGCTAGCAGGCTGCTCATCACGTTTCTCATTTGAGTTATTGGCGACGCCACCGTCTTCCAGCTTTGTTTCACGCTCTTTTTCATTTGCATTGTCCTCCGTCGCTTGTTCTACAACGACTTCTTTTTTATCTTCTTCTTGTTTTTCTTGTGGCAGTTCTATTTCAACATCCGGACCCGATGTATCAATATCAACTGATTTGTCTTCTTCTTGCATAGTTCCTCCTATGATTGTTAAAATTCGTGGAATATATCTTCAGGGTTTTCCACGGTCGCTAAAACTTCATCGTCATTTAGAAGTCTTATCTCACCCCCATCTATTTTAATTCGTGATCCAGCATATCTTGCAAAGATAATCCAATCACCTTTTTTACACCAGGGACCTTCTGGGTATCTTTCTTTATCGTAGCAGTGTGGTCCCATTGCTAAAACTAAACCACAAGTTGATGCTACTTGTGATCGTTCTACTGTTTCATCTGCTAATAATATACCACCTTTAGTTTTTTCTTTTTGTTTAAATGGTAAAACTAATATTCTCCAACCTGTTGGATTAGGTAGTTTTGATGATTCGTCTATTTCTTTTTTGACACCAACTAATTCTTTATTTGGTAGTATCACCTTTTTGTCGGATACTGATGACTGTTCCTTTTTCATTTTGCTCCTTTTTATTTAGCAGGGTGGATATTTCCTGTAACAAACTCTCGTAAGTTCTTATCTGACCTAACATATACTGGTATCTTTCCATACTGTCAACACCTCCTCTGGCCATTAATTCTTTTACGTCGCTTTGTCTTTCTTTTAATATTTTTATAAAGTGTTCAAACAATGATACTTGATCCATTACTCAAACTCCTTTAATACTTGTAACTTCTCTTCAGCAGTAGCTATCTTTTCAATCAACTTATCGACTTCATCAACATGTTGAGGATGTTCACCAATACCTACAGAGTTTTCAAAGTATATCTTAATTGTAGCATCAGCCTCAGCTATCTGAGCCTCATACCTTTTTTCTAGTGCTTCTATTAGTGCCTTTTTCATTTCTTCTTATGGCCTCCTTACCTTTCTTAAAAATTGCAGCGACTTGTGTTTTACCCATAACCTTGGCACGCTGTTCTCCAACGGTTAAAATTTGTATTTTCCTTGCAAACGGTTTAGATATCTTTTTAACTTTTGCAACAGTCTTACGAGCGTCAGTAGGAGTCGCAAACTTAATTCCAACAGTATCCTTAGGATTCTCATCGGTGTATAACCTCCTACCAGAACCTTTTGGTTTTTTACCTGTACCTACTTTGGGATCAGCCATTTAACATTTCCATCTTCTACGAGCCTGTCTTAGTCTTGAATTAGGATCTTTCGCAGCCTTTGGAAACTTTTTCATTTGTCCTGCACTTCTAGCACAATATGATTTACGTCGTTTAGCAGCTTTAGATCCTGGTTTGACTTTGCCAGTGACCGCTGTTTTTAATTTAGAACCGGGATTCATTCTTCTATAAGCTTTGACACCGGCTCGTGTCATGCCCGCGCCCGACTTAGTCGAACGAAAATTCTTTTTATTTCTGGCAGGCATGTTATCTTGTTTTCTCAAACTAAACCTCCCATACTCATTTTTTTTCTTTTAGCAAATGTTGGAACATTAGTTGGTTTACCACCAACACCCTGTGCTTTACTTCTCTTTCTTGCAACAGCAGAACGCCTTTGCGATTCTGTCATTCGGTTTGCTTTTGCAGCAGGCACGCATTTGGGGTATTTTCTTTTTGATCCACTTGCAGATTTTCTTCCACATTTTTTAAAACCCCCACCTTTTTTCTTGGCACCAATATCTACCCAGTCTTGCTTGAACCATTCTTTTAAACCAGCCATTAGTAGACCTTAGTTTTTTTCCTTCTATTAGACATGACGGCACCGCATCCTTTTGCAACTTTACCACCTGAACCATATCCAGGTCTCATCATACCGCCCATAGCAGCTGGTTTACGTCCTTTAAAATCTTTTCTTTTTACTCCAGAAGGATCTTTAATTTTACCTGCACAAATTTTACTAGCGTATGCATTCGCATATGCACTGGGATACACATCAAATTTTCTTTTTGCTGCAGCTTTACCTCTAGGGCATAATTTAGTCATTATTTTTTTCTCGCTGTTTGTTTTGCTCTTGCAAAATCAGATGCTTTGGGTGCACCCTTTGCACCCTTCTTTCGCATTTTACCTCCACGCTTTCTTTTAGCGTGAATGTTTGCATATAAACCGGGTCTAGCCATTACTTGACTTTACCGCCGTTTTTCATATAGCCCATTTTGTTTCTAACTTTTTTGGGCAATTTTTTAAGACCTTTTTGATTTGGTTTAACAGGTTTTAAAGCCTTTCCACCTTTCTTCATCATTGGTCTTTTCATCATTGTTCCAGGCATATTATCCTCTCCTTGCTTTTCCAAATCCTTTGATTTGAATTCCTATTTTCTTTTTACGTCTAACTGCTTTTCCACCTTTTTCAGTTTTAACAATTTTACCACCGTCTTTAGCACCAGCTTGATATCCTTCTAATACAGGATCATCGCCAACACCTTGAAGCATCATAGCAGGGTTAAAAGTAAAGTTTCTTGCTGCATTCATTTTTTTAGAACTGTAAGGACCAAAGTCTTTCATTTTCATTTGACCAAAACCAAACTCTTTAGCCTCATTATTTGCAATGCTAGCTCTTCTGTTTCTAGCATCCATAAATGCTTTTCCTAATCCAGCTACTGCCAATAAGGGAGCTGCTTTTTTAAGAAGTTTTTTTAGTTTTTTCTTCGCCATTATTTTTTACCTCCATTTCGGAATATTTGTGTTCCCTTTATACCATATATACTCGCAACTACAAGGATCCAAAGATTTGTGAACCATGACGGGAGCTGCGAAAACATCTCAAAGAACAATTTTACCTTGTCCATCGCAGTTGGGTCATCCGATATAACCGCATATGCGAGCACCAACACGGGCAAACTAAGAATTATCAAAACTGCCTCGTCTTTCCAGTCTGATTGTCGTGCTTCCAGTAATTTTCCCTGGTAAGCTTCCTCACCTTGGGCCATTTTTTGTGCATGCATCAGTTGTGCATCTGACATTGCCATTTTTGTACGTTGTTTGTTAGCATAAATCTTACTTCCTGCAGAAATTGCTAATTTTATTGCTGAAAACCACATAATTTTTACCTTTTACCTCTAATTATCGCTACATTACCAACTGGTTTGTCCATTTTTGGTGCTGAAGGGATTGTTTTACTTAAAATTGTTTTTTCAATCGAAGTATTTGCTCTTAATTTAGCTAATTCTTCGTTTTGATCCAATTTATCTTCGTTATTTTCTTGTGCCATCATGGCTTTCATCTTATCAAGATTCAATCTAGCCTCTGCATCTTGTGCTTTTCTATCATCATTCATTGCTCTTAGGTCTAATTCTCTTGCTTTTAGTTTAGCAATCGGATCATTTCCTAATTGACCCATGATTTGGTTCTCTTCTTCCTTAAATTCTTGAGTCATATCTGCAATTAGTTTTGCTTTTCTAGCTTCCAACGATAATGTTAACGTTAAAATTTGTTGTTGTGTGTTAGGATCTTGTTGCAACATTGGATTTTGTTGTACTGCCATTTGTAATTGTTGTAATTGTTGTAGCTCTTGCATAAATTCTATTTCAATTTGTTCTTGTGCCATGAAAGAAATATGTTCAAATATATTTTTTTCTAATGCACCAAGCACTGCAGGGTTATTTCTAGCTAAACTTGTTGCCATAAAGTTTAAGTGAGTTGTAATATGTGATCTATGATCTTGACCTTTAAATGCTTGGAAAGGTTTACCACTCATTGCTAAAATATTTTCAGAAGCTGGGTCCATTGGCATGGGTTGTGCAGGTGGTGGTAATATTTGATCAATATTTTTTACACCAATTGCTTCGTACATATCTCTGTATGCTTCATACATGTTATGTATTTGTGGATTAGACATAGCAAGTTGTAGTTCTGTTTGAGCTAAACTAATTCTTTGAGATTGTGAAAAGATGTTTGGATCAGCTACAGGTATGATATCTACCTTGTCATCAAAGTCTGTTTGCTTAACCATTCTTTGTGCACCAACAACATCATAAGGGTATTCTGGCGGTAGATACTGAGAGAATACATCTGCTAATAATTTAAATTCATTTTTCATTGCAGCATACATTCTTTTGTGTATTGCTGACATAACTCTAGATCCTCTTTCAAGAAGAGCAATTGTTGTACCAACAGCTGCTTGTTGATTACCATCTCCAATCTGCATGTCTGCGATTGCTGCAAATCTTTGACCGGCACCAACTACAACACCCATCAATTGTAGTAGTGTTGCTGATGGTTCTTTAAACGGTAAAGGCATAAATGCATCTCTGATGTTACCACCTGGAGCATCTACATCTCTAAACTCACCTGGTTTTATTGCGGCAGCTTCATCTCTTAATCTTATACCTCTTTGTTTGAAACCTGCAGGTAGGTTTGAAAAAGTTCCTGCATCAATTAAAGATCTAAGTGTGGCTGTTGCAGTTTTAGATAAACCACCAATCATGTGTATTAATCCAAAACCATAGAAACCAAGACCAGGTAAAAATTTAAAGTGTACAAAGTAATCTATTTTTTTTCTAAGCGGATCTTCAGCTTTGTAGTTTCTTCTAATAGATAAAACTTCTTTACTACCTTGGTCTAATGTTACGATGTATGGTAGTTTAATTCCTGTTGCTTCACCTGTTTCCATATCTTTATCTTCAAAACCTTCAAGATCTAAATCAGTGTGAAACTCTAAAATTGTAAAATCACTTTCATCTTTTGTTTTTCTAATTCCTTCTACTTCTAATTCTTTTTTGTCAATTTCTGTATCTTGTGTGTATCCAGGTTGTATTTCTATATCTCTGTAAAAACCAGATACTTGTTTTTTTCTTAAATCATTTTCTGACATTTTTAATCTGTGCACAACTGCTTCTGCATCTTCAATAGATGTTGCAGTATATGGAACTATCAAATCGTCTGAAGGTATAAACTTAGAAACGGCTCTGTCCATCAGTTCATCGTAATAAACTTTTTTGAAAGCAGAGCCGCTAAGAGGGAGATAAAAAAGCATCTGATCGAACTCGGGTTCATACTCTTTCATCTTATTCATGAGCTGATAGTTCATGAAATTTTTTACTCTTGTAGCTTGGTCCTCTTTTTGTCTGTTAATAACACCCATGATCTGAGTGTGTACTGGACCTTTAGCTGGAAGTAATTCTTTGTAAGCTTGTGCTTGAAACTGCGTGACTGCTTCTCCTAACACTGGGTGTGTTACACCAGAAGCGCCATCGAATGGTTCTGTTCTATCTTCGTATTTAAATCCTAAAAGATCTAAACCTTTTACATAACTATCCTCCCACTCTTTACGAGAAGATTTATAATTCATATAATTAGTAAAAAGTTCTGAACCTAGTCTTCCTAAAATATCTTCAGGTAAAATATCTGCTAGATTATCAAAATGTGAATCTGTTCCTTCTTGATTAATTTTATTTGGTTCAAAGTTTACATCTACCGAACCATCTTCATTCTCTTGTATATCTACGCCTTCACCGCCTTGTGATTCTTCTACTTGTTCTTCTGCTAAAGCAACTTCTTCATCACTAGGCGTTGTTACGCTGTTTTCCACTACGTTTGGTAGTGCTTTGTCTATTGTTGACATTCTTTTTCTCCGAGTTCTTTACCACTATAATCTTTTTTCCAGGCACATTCAACCCTTGTGGATTAGGTCCGCTTTTTGGGGGTGGTCCCCCTCCTGGAATTAATTTTACCATATTAGTCCGTTAATTTATCATATGCCGTAAAACCTAAAGATAAAGCTAGTCCTGGTAAGCCAAATCTACTAGATACCGTTCTTAGTGTTCTTGGATTAATACCAAGTCTGAGGATTTTTGCAACTGTTGGATTTACTGATCTTGATGCAATTGTGCTTGCAGGACCAACAAATGCAGCACCTAAATAGTTTAATGGATCTGTTGCTATATCTACAGCAGAGTCTCCTTCTGACAATTGTCTAGATATATTCATTGCTTCCATAGGTAATAGTGCTGCTGGTGTACCTAATGCAGCTAAACCTCTTCCTAAAATTTTTGCACCTGTTTTTATATTACCAATAGGTTTTTCTTCCACACCTAAACCACGATTAAATTTCTTAACAGCTTTTAATGTTTTAGGTGTTGCTGCTGCTGTTACCGCTGCAGTCTCTGCACCAAGTATAGGTAGCTGATAATCTAATATAGAAGGCCTTGGCATTTCAGTTGTAATTGGATCTGTAAACATATCAACCAACATATTTCTTTGTTGGTTTTCATCTGATAGATAAGTTGTTGGATCGTCATTTCTAAATTCTTTTACGGCACCAATTGCGGCTCCTACTGCACCAGCAATACCAAATCTTTTTACGCCCGGTGATTTTAAAAAATTTGTTGCAAAAGTTTTTACTTTTTGCATACCTGAATTTGTTGCAGGTGCTTCTGAAAAAACTTGTGCTGCTTTAATAGGGTCTTTATTAATTGCAGCTGCACAGTCTCCAGGCAGTCCACCACGCGAAAGTAAACTACAATATTTTAATTGATCTTTTTTACCTAAACCTGAAACAGCTTTTCTTAAGTCATCTTTTGTAACTTCAAAAAAAGGTCTAGCCCCTTTAACATCTATAAAATATCCTTTATCCTTTGCAAACTTTCTTATGTCTAAACCTTTCTTAGCATATCTATCTAAATCTGCAGGATCATAAACACTTTCAACATCTGTACCTTCAACTAAAGAAGCAAGTCTAACTTGATCAGCAGCTTCTTGTCCAAATTTTTTTGCTATACCTGCTAATCTTTTTGGGTTTGTTTGTTCATTAAATAATCTTATTTTTCTTTGAAACTTGGCTGTATCATTTTTGTATTTATCTAAGTAAGATATTGCTTTTGATAAATCAGATTGTTGTCCTGCAATATATCTATTTAAATCTGATCTTGTTAAATCTACAAACGCAGAAAAAGGTGCTATGTTATTTCTATAGGCTCCTTTGACAGGTATGATTTCATTAATTGATGTACGATATTTTTTATCAATACCCATCTCATCAAATATTTTATTCATCTCCTCGGTGTATTTTGTTTTAAAACTTTTAAAACTTCCAACACCTTTTAGTTCTTTATCAACCTGTCTTAGCCCTTGTTCATAGACAGGTGCAGACCAAGGGTCTCTCTCTTTAAGGTTTGTTAAACTTTTAAATATAAATCTTGCCTTATCTTTGTCAGGTTTGACATCAACTCCCCTAATCTTATCACCATCATATGCTCTTGCTAATGTAGACATTGCATAAGACGCTTGATAAGGGGTTGCGCCTCCTAAAACTTTTATGGCATCTGCCCTACCTTTTTTAGTCCATAATAATGGGTTTCTACCATCAAGATAATTTTGAATAACTTTTGATTTTTTAAATTTGTTTACTCTGTCTATAGTTTCTTCCGAAGCAAAGTCCTTGTCCATAAAATCTCTATACTCTTTAATTTTATCTTTAAGACCTGTTTTGCTTATAAAAGTTTTTTGATTTGGTATTACCGTAAAAGGAAATATTCTATTAAATTCTTTACCTCTAGCAGTGTTTTTGAATGGTCCTCTTAAAGCTTTTACATTGGCCTCACCTATACCAGATTGTTTTGAAAATTCTTTTAATGTAATTGCATCTTTAGGAATTATATCTGCATCTCTTTTTATTTTGGCTAATGTTCCTAAAGCCGTATTTAATTGGTCATTTGTTAAATCTGCAATTTTTGTGTTGCTATGTATTTTAATATAATTATCTTTAAAAGTTTTGTTTTTATCAAAAGCTTCTCCAAGCTGTTTTACTTTATTTCCTCTTCCCTTTTTTAAAGGAGTAATATTTTTTATATTTAAAACATTTCGTACTAAATAACTCGCTCTTTTTATCGCTGCTTCTTCTGATTTTATTTTTTCTACTTTTTGTACTTCTTTTATAAATTCAGCGTTATCAAAATATTTTTGACCTTGGACTGTAAAAGTATTATTTTTAATCCACGCCTGAAGTTTTTCCATTACACCTCCAGGATGTCGGCAAGACCACCTTTCTTAAATCCAAGACCAACATCTAATCCTAATCTTAATTGTATGTCTTTGATTCCATCTGGATAGTCATCTGGGTTTTTTAAAACTTTATGTAACTGTTGAAAGTACATAGTTTTCTCTTTGCCTTTTAAAGTTTTGTCAGCCCCTAAATTTGCAAACAGTCTTGAGATATCTTTTGCTCCGATACCATATTTACGTAAAGCTTGATAACCTATCTGGCCACCTCTAACTAACATACCTGCCATGTACGGCACACGTCCGCCGTCTGCAAATTCAAAATCAGAAATATCAACAGACTCAGGATCAAAAAATCTATCTGTTATTGTTCTACCTTTTGCATCTTTGACACTAACCAATCTTTCAGCAAATAATCGTATATCATCTGGTCCATCAAGTTTTGCAACTGCTGCTGTAACTTTGGGTCCAAAGTATTTCTGTACTAATAACAATGGATCGCCCATTCCTCCGCCTCCACCTTCAACCATAAATTTAAAATCATCTGCTTCCATAATACTGGCTAAAGTTGGATTACCTGGTTCATCAGATAAATCTTTTACTCTATTTAAAAATTCTCTGGCGTTTGCTCTTACAACGGGTTGAGCTGCATCTGCAACGCCAGCGTTTAAATAAATTTTATCTACTAAATCATTTACGATTAGATTATTATTTTTAACACTCTTAATTGCCTCTAAACCAGAACCTGTTGGTAAAATAGTTTCTGCTGCATCAACACCCTCTGACTTTGCTAAATTTTTTATTGTCTCTTCTGCAGATGCAACTGGTGCTGCAATATCATCTGCGCCACCTCGCGAACCTGGAGGTGGTAAATCTACTTGTGATCTTAAAGACTCTAGACCTTCTTTATTTAAGCCCCTGGTCCCTGTTGCAAGATCCGTGATGTTTGCCGGAGGGGCAGGTGGATCATAGACAGTCTTCATCGTATTCATGTTTTTAATTAATTGATTTGCTTGAATATCGTTTAACTTACCTGAAGTTAAATAACCCATGGCAGATTCTAATTCTTCTACTGCTTTTGATTTTGATAACACGCCTAATGCATCAGGGTTGATGTCCATATCAACCATTAGTTCTGAAGATTTACCTTTACCTAAAAAGTTTACATTCGTTCGGGTACCGAGGATCTTGGAAACATTTCCTCCTAGACTTTGATAAAGTTTTAATGCTGTATCTATTAATGTTCTACTAGCCATAATATTCTACACGTTTTCTAGGAACTGGTTCATCTTGATAATCCTCTGGGTGTCGAATCAGTCCGCCTTGTCGTATTCTCATTAGTGCTTGTGTCATGGAGTCGACATAGTCATCGTGTTCTCCAAACGGAAACGCAGCACACTCTTCCACAACCTCTTGGGCAAAATGCTCATTCATAGGAGCCCAAACTTTGCCAGACTCAAAAAGTGGTGAAACTGAGTTTACTCTTGCATGTTTATCATTTCCTTTGCTCGGTGTAAAGTTAACAACTGGTATTCCCATACGTCTTAATTCAGCCGTCAAAGGTATCCCTGATGCCTTGGCCTCGATCAAAGTCATGTCAGGCCTCCACCACAGATACTCTTCATGTGCCACGCGTCGAAGTTCGGGGAACTCGTACCGGTCTTTAAATGCTGATAATAGTATAATATTATCTCCACTATCCTCTGTTTCAAAGACTCCCCACGTAGTTATAGCGCTATAGTCGGCAGATTCTTTTTTTAAAAAAGCTGTATCGTATGATTGAATTTTGTATTTTATTTGTGGTGGATCTTTGTGTTCCCAGTTTCTCCACCAGTCACGTTTGATAATAGCTCCTTCTTCAGCTGTTGGCTGCTGCATATACTGAGCATTCCAATTAGATACTGGAATTGAAGACTTGGTTTTAGTTAATTCTTCTTTGGTCCAATATTCTGGCCATACAGGTTTACCGCTTGGTAATATGGCTGGCAGTTCTACAACTTCCCATTGGTCAGAGTCATCTTCTCCCTGAGCCTTGATTAATTGTCCAGTAAGATCTTTTGTAGACCAACGTGTCATGACACAAACTATTTTACCACCTGGCTGCAAACGCTGACGTGGACCTGACGTGTACCAGTTCCAGGCTTTCTCAAAAGACTTACTATCTTTTTTAATATCTTGTTCTTTATGTGGATCGTCAATGATTAGAAGATCAGCACCACGACCCGTGATTGCTCCACCAACACCGGCTGCAAAATATTCACCACCTTGTTCTGTTTTCCATTTACCTGCTGCCTGACTATCTTCCATAAGTCTTGTATCAAAGACCTGTTGGTAATCTGAGTCGTCTACAAGATTTTTAGTCTTACGTCCAAAGTCGATAGCTAGATCGGCTGTGTGTGTTGCTTGAATTATTTTTAGTTTTGGATTTTTTCCAATCATCCATGCCGGGAGTAAGTATGAGGCAAACTCCGACTTTGTATGTCTTGGCGGCATGTTAATGATTAGACGTTTAATTTTCCCCTTAGCGAGGTCATTAAATTTTTTATTAATAATTCTATGATGAGAACCTTGTATAAAGTCTGGCCAAACGTATTGAACAAAAGAAAGAAAGTCTTGTTTGATATAGGGTTTAGCTTCTTCTAATTTATCAATCTTTTCATTCTCAAGGTATTCTTCGTATTGTTCGGGTGTTAGGTTTTCTTTAATGTCGTTCTCAGAAATTTTTTGTAAAATTTTTTCAGATTCCATATATTATAGCCTTTCTTCAAATGAAGTCCTTAACTGTCTAAATCTTACATATATGTACGACCTTGGGACCCCTTTGTCAACATCAGGGTGGGCCCGCCCTAGTTTCCAAGCAAAAAATCAACATGTTGTGGTACCTCTATTGGATTACACTATGCATAAATGACATATGTTGTTTTTGCATGGGATAGTGTAGGATTTGTGGCTCATACCCAAACCACAAACCCTACTGCGAGATAATCAGAAGGGCATTTCTGATTGTTCCTCTTTCACTTCATCAGTTAATACTAATGGTTTCTCAACCATTGAGAAATCAACTTCTTGTAAGTGATAGGAATATCGTTCTCTGTCCTCGTTCAAAGTATCAAGAGCCAACATAATTTTTAAAGCAGTAGTAATATCGTACTGCTTACCTTTATGGATTGAATACTTTGGAGTTCCCAAAAAGATTTCTTTTTCAATTATAAAAAACTTTTTGTTATTTATTTCTTTAGTCATTTTATATTACTCCGATTATAGTTAAAATTATGTAGCCATAAATTAATATGGCTACATTGATAAAAGCAACTTGCCAACTCATAGTTTTATACTCCAACTATCAGAGGCAGTTCTATATCCATCTTGGTCGATATCAAAATAAGTCATCAACATTCGACCAGATTTTGATACCCAATATCTGCACTTATCTGTCCATAATGCATTTCTTGTTATTGTCTTTTTATCACTCGCTGAATAGTAAGTAATAACAAAGGGTTTATTATTTATCATTTTTTCTCGCTTTCTATAACTTAATGTTATGGGATAAATATAGTTTATCCCATAACGATTTTCAACAACTTAATTCAAGTTATCAGAATTATTTTGTTGTTGTTGCATATATGCAACACGTTCTGCTATCTTTTGTTCTCTAGTTTTTTCGGTATTTTTCATACCTTTTATTCTTTCAGCTAGATTTTTTGGATTGTAGATAATTAAACCACTTGAGTTAGTTCTAATTATCTCATGGTCTTTAACATCAAGCCCAAGTTCGTTTGCTAACTCAATGCCCTCATCAAGCCATTTATAACCTTTAAGCCCAAGTTTGATTTCTTTCATTTGTTTCAAAATGCTTTCAATCCATTTTGCATGAGCCATGACAAAGTTTGCTTTTTGTTTTTTCCATGTAATTAAAAAATCAAATTCAGATTTTTCACACGCAATAGACCTATCTCTACAATAATCTCTACCGATTAAATCCAACTGATATTTTTCATTCCACTCACGACCATATTTGGTTTCGTTATTTCTTCCACCACTTAATCCCAAATATTTTTCGTTGTTCTCAACAAACTTTCTTTTGTGTGGGTTGTCGTCTTTGTCAGCTTGTTCAATTAAGATGTCAGCATTGCAATCATCTTGTGCATTGATTTCATCTCTAAACAAAGCAAAAGCATATTCACTATCTTTGTTAGATGAATAATTACTTTCATTGTCAATAGAACCATTTAATCTAAAATCAAAATGTTTTTCTATTGGTACATTTTCTTCAACTCCAACAAGTTCATTGTCATAGTTTCTTTTTTCTTTTGTTCCAAGATAATGAAAATGGAAACAACTATCTTTTGCAATAGTCGAAACATTTTCAAACTTGTTTTGTAAGTAGTAAGCTTTCTCTACATCTTCTTCTGTATAGTGTCGTCTTACTATTTTTTCGGCAACACTCCAAGCTTGATCGTTGATATCAACTTGATCTGCTTTTAAAGTGTCATACTTTCTTTTTTCTTGAGTGTCCTCTTGTTGCAAGTGAATTTTAATTCTGTTTGCAATTTTATTTCGGTACTCATTATTAAGTCTTATTCTAGCCATTTGTCCTCTCTTTCTTTTTGTTAAATTTAAAATAAAACATAATTTCTTATAAACTATCTTGACTTTATTGCAAGGGATATTATATTAAATTCTGTTAATTTATAAAAACTTTAACTAAATGAAAGCATTGGGTTGAAAGGTAGTTCTAGTGTAGAATATTCAACCCAAGCAGAAAGGACAGAAAATGGCACTAAAATATTGCCAAAGTCATAAGTGCCATACTTATGACACAAAGGACAGAAAACGAGGTTCCAAAGGAAACCGAAAAAATCAAACTAGAAGAAGATCAGATTTCTACTATGGTGGTGGAAATTTTTGCTCAATGAATTGCTACAATGATTGGGCAGATCAATTTATGAATAGGGCGATTGATCAAGTTTCTGGAAGATTACACGAACCTATGACAATGAGTGAAGAAAATGCGTGGGTAAAAAAGAGAAGATATCATTGGAACCCGAATAGAAATAGTTCTGGTTCTGGTTATACTTTTACTTTTCATTGGCACAATGCGTGTACAGGGGAAGATAGAGATATGTCAGAAGAAGATTTTAATAATCAAAATCTTCAAACCCCAAATTAGTTTCATCTGTCCTTGATGAACAACCCTAGATTGTAAATCAACCATACAATCTAGGGTTGAATTTTTTTATTTTTTTTTGGGTGGGCCCGCCCATAGTCTGCAAGCTCCCAAGCTAGGGTGGGCCCGCCCAGTATCCTGAAGCCTGCAAGCTGTCAAGAAAATTATTT
>VTLG01005127.1_pt1 | contig 16955 bp, 13 predicted proteins | sample 4694571 | NCBI WGS metagenome assembly VTLG01 (sample SAMN12604809, study PRJNA352737) | marine metagenome | biome: ENVO:00000447; feature: ENVO:00000209|ENVO:00000569|ENVO:01000036; material: ENVO:00002151; isolation source: viral sequences binned using virsorter ...
CTTCAGAAAAAGGACCTTCTACAGGAGTAGTTTCTTCCTTTTTCACACTAAGACTTTCTAGATATTTTTTATCTTTTTCTGTTAACATAAATCACCTAGACGGCTAAAGGTTCGTTCGGGTCCCAGAATTTTCCAGGTCTTCCACCTTTTTCTACATGTTCTTTTTCTTGAAATATAAGTTGATCCACTACCTTTCTTCTATTTACAGGAACATTACTTAAGTTTCTTCTTTTAAGCATTTGAGCTATTTTTCTTTCATTTGCAGATACTGGCAAGGCAACTCCGTCTGACCTTAATTTTTGCCTTACTCCGTAGTTAACTTTCATCATAAGATTTCTTATTTTAGCTATCTCTCTTTGATCAGTAGTAAAAAGACGATTAGGATCTCCAAGAATTTTCTTAGCTTGTTCTCTTTCTTGGTCAGTCATAACACCTGGACCAAAGAACTCAATCCTGAGATTACCAACTAACCTATCCCTTAGAGACTCAGCTTCAGCTCTGTCTTGAGAAAATAAAGCACCAAATGGATTAAAAGTACCCTGTTCTAAAAAAGAAACTTTATCTACGTAACCTATTAAATCATTTAAACCGTCTATAGTCTGTTGAGCATTAGCTACATATTCTTTAACTTTATTAGCTCTAGAGACTCCACCCTTAACATAATAATTAAGACCGTCTCTACCTTTTATGACAGATTGTTCAATTTTCATTTTTGGTAAGTTAACTGAGATAATAGCAAGTTCTTTATCAGTTAAGCCTCTTGTGTTTACAGCTTCTAAAAGCAATTGATTGTAATCTTTTTGAGCTAGTTTTTTAGCAGCTTTTTCACCTTTTCTTTGATATGACAGAGATAGCCTTTCTAAGGTGTTTCTCTTATCTACTTCTTTTGTAGACCTAGCAAGCCTTTTAGCTAAAACAGCTACTTTAAAGTTTGCAGCAGCTAATTTCTTACCTTCTTCAGTTTGACCAAGCTTTTGAGCTTCGATGTCTTTTTTTACTGCATCATCTAATCTTTTTATAAAAACATTAGGAGTACCATATTTAGAAGCGCCATAAGCTCCAGCAGCTAATCCAACCAAAGATACTATTTTATTAAATGTGCTTTGGTTTTTATAAAATCTATTAGGGTCTATAGTAGCAGCTTTCATAGCCTGAGCTATGGCTGCATCCTCTGCCTCTCTTAGTTTCTTTTCATCTCGTAATTGTCTTATGTCTAAAAATTCTTTTTTAGTAAGTTTTCTTAAATTCTTACCAGGGGCAGATTGAGTTGTGGTATCTTTAACAACCGTATCTTTAACTTCTTCCGATGTGTCAGAAACTCCTTTAGACTCTTTAATAGGATCTTTATCTAATCCTAAAGCTTTTCTCATCATAGGACCAGGGGGCGTGTCTCTAGGTTCACGACCACCTTGAGCAGACATATCCTCTGGCTCAGGTCTTTCAAGTTGTCTTATAAGAGAACTTATTTCTTCTTTAGTGGTCTTACCATCAGATACAAGAGATATTAGTTGTTTTCTATCTTCAGAAGTTTTTCCACCTTCTACATACTTTTTAACTATAGACTTTATGTCTATTTTTTCTGTTTCAATTTCAGGTTGACGTTCAGGAATAAATCCCTGTATTTCAGGTACACTTTGTATAGGATCTGTTGAAGTTATGGGATCACCTTCAAACTCATCAACTTCTTGAAAAGAATCTGTGTAACTTTTCATCCAAGAGTCTTGGTATTCGTCCATAACTTCTCCACCGTTGTCGTATTTTTTAACTTCTCCACCATCAGCACCTATAAATTCTTGTTCTTGGGCTTGCCTAAACTCATCAGTACCTAAAGCAAAAACACCGTAAGGAACTGATTGATCTACTGGTACTGTCTGTTCCAACTCTATGTCTTCTGCTTTTATTTCTTGTTCAGGTTGTTTTGATTCTTGTATTATTTTTTTCTGTTCTTTGGCTAAACCTTCGTCTTCTTCTTTTAGCCTAGTATGATACCTTTTTCCTCTCCAAGAAAATTCTTTTTTCCCTGCTTCTCTAGCCTCATCAAAAGTTTGTTTAAATGATTTAGATGGCTTCTTATTCATGTCCAGATAACTTCCTTTTTTATCTCTAAAATGTCCTATATTTCTTTGAAGTCTTTGAACACTAGGATCTTTTGATTTAAAATGCATAGCTATCGCTTCTTTAGCAGTATCTGGATGAGAGTTCCAAAAAGCATAATGTTCCTCATCAGTAGCTTCTCTATTGAATATTTTTTTTACATAGTTGTTAGCCTGTCGTTTAGTGTCTTTTAATAAACCTAATAGTAATTTGTCTTGGATTTGCTCATTTTCTACTAACCATGTTGTGTACTCTGAGACTTGTCCTTTACCTGGAGTAGTTTTTAAACTTTTTATTTTATCATTAAGTTTTTTATTAGCTAAAACACCCCCTGGTCTAGTTAATAATAAGGCTGTATTTTTATGTAAATGTAAATCTCCACCTGATTTACCTTGATCTCCTGCAAGCTTTTTAGGATTTCCTCCACTAGACTCTTGAAGTTGAAACTTTAATATCCTTTCTAGTGGAACACCACTAAGTTTAGCAAGTTTCTTCATCCGTTCTAAGTTATATTTAGCCATTGCTGTACTCCCTAATAGGAAAAAAATTAAAATTGCTTTGATCATTAATCACTCTCTTGTTCATGTTACTTTCCTACTCTTCTTTCAAGTTCTTCAATCCGTCTCATGAGTTCGCCTTGAGCAGCCACTACTGAGCCGTAACCTCCAGAAGAAGGAACTTTAAACTGATCTTTTAACATAGAAGGAGGTTTAATGTCAACAGCACCACCCATTTGGAAGTGTCTGAATTTACGTCTAGCTCCACCATGTTTTGCATCTTTAGCAGCTTTATCGTCAAATCTTGATTCTGATTCATAGCCTATGGCTTCCTTAAAAGCTTTCTTAGGTCTAGCGTAGGCTTCTCCACCTTTAGCCATGGGAAGTCTTGGTTTATCGAAAAACTTTCCAGGTTTAGCACCCTGCATAAGTTTGTTTATTAGTTGATCTTTTTCTGCTATTTCTCTGTTTTTTCTTTCTAAAAGAGCTTGAACTTTTTGTTTACTCACCCCAGGTTCTTTTCCTAACATTCCTTTGTTTCTTTTACCTAACTCATTCATTAAAATTTGTAGTGATCTTTTTTTACTTTCCTTAACATCTCTAGGATCTCCTTTTAAATCAGTGACTTGTGACCTTTCTTTATCAGTCATAGCACTAGGACCCATCATATCCATTCTTAATGGTCCAATCAACTTATTTCTCATTTTAGGTTCTTCTCTAACTTGTCCACCATTTTGAAACTTCTCAACTTTATCCATCTTATCTTGTAATTTATATAAGAAGTCTACACCTTTAGCTCTCTCTTCTTCTTTGCCGTTTGCACCCATGGCTTTACCTAAACCACGTACAGCAGAGGCTCTTATTACAAATTCTCCATCAGATAATCTAGCAGGTATAGAGTCTGAGGTTTCTGTCCCTGGTCCAGATACAAATCCACCTTCTTCAAATAATTTAAACTTTTTACCTAGTTGATCAATTATAGGTAAACCTGCTACAAACGCATTTAAACTTGTAAGCCATAGAGGTTGTCCAGTTTCGGGATCTGATTTGACTTCTTTTCCTTCTGCCCTATCTCTTCTATCTTGTCTTTCTTTCAATAAAGCTGTTTGAACTTGAGGTCCAAACTTAAGATCAAATCTTTCTTGCATTCTTCTTAGCATTAGTTGTTTTTGACCAGCACTAATAGGTAATGCCCTAATTTGTGATATTTGCATTGCTAGAGTTTGTTCTCTTAGTCTCCGAGCTTCTCTTTTAACTAGTTGATCTCCTAATTCGTCTTCAGTAGGAGCATCAGGGTCAGCAGGTTCTATAGGCACAAGATAATCAACTTGTCGTTGTACAGGATCGCCTCCTCCAGGTCTAGGAGGTGTAACTTCTTGTGGTTCTTCGTCTCTTGGATCTACTGCTGCTGCTGCATCGGCTTCAGCTTGGTCTTGAGCATCTTGTGCTAATGATTCTTCAGCTTCTAAAGCAGTAGCAGGGTCAGAAACTTTTGAGGATATAAAGCTGGCAAGTTGACTTGCAGGAATTGCAGCTGGACTAAGTAGGCTTCCTGCATAACCTAGACCTTCTATTAATTGATTTCTGGTTAATACATCAGGTGGTTCTTGTCCATAATCTTTTCTAAAATCATCAGCAGAATAAACTCCTCTTTCATAATTTATAAGGTCTTGTCTAAGTCTTCTTCTATTTTGTTGCTGCACGAAAGGATTAAGTTCCATTGCTCCAGTTACAGAAAAAGGATCTCTTTCTCCTACAGCAGGTCTCTTTCTCTGAGATTCTTTAAAACTTTGAAATTCTTCAACAGAGCCAAATCTTGGGTCCTGTCCAAACTGACTCTGTTCAAACTCTGCGTCCCTCATTTCTTCAACAGAGTCAAAACCTTTTGAAGCTGCTAACTCTTCTTCTCTTATCTGTCTTTGTTTTTGCTGTACTTTTTCTTCTAAAGAACCTTCTTCATCAAATTCTTTTCTAAGTTGGTCTACACTGATACCAAAATCAGCAGCCATTTGTCGTTCTTCTTCAGCTTCTTCTGGAGTTTGCATTCCAGGTTTGTATAGTTTACCATCAATTATGACAGGTCTTCCAAGTCTACGAGCTTCTTCAACGCCTTGTTTTTTACGAGTATCATCATACCTTTTTCTTAATATATCAGCTTTTTGTTTACTACCAAAAGCTGCAACATCTCCAGCGTAAAGAGTGTCTGCAATTCTTTCAAAAAAATTCCTATCGTCAAGAGCGTCTGTTTCTCTTTCAGTTTTTTCTTGTAATTCTTTTTCTCTTTTTGCGTCTAAAGCTTGTTGTTGTTTTTTTAGTTCAGCTTTTCTTAATTCTGCCTGTCTCTTTTCACGTTCTTTTGCCGCTTGAGCTGCGTTTTTTCTCCTTTCTTCTGCCTCTTTTTTAAGTCGAGATTCTCTTTCTTGTGGAGTCTCGCCTGGTTTAGAACCTCCACCTGGACTTGGACCAGGACCTGAAGGTTGATTACCTGTATTTGTAGGAGGTATATAAGGCTGGGTTGGGTCATAATTGTCATCACCTGGTTCGTTACCAAATCTATCTGGCAATGATGGACCAGTGTAGCCTTCTGAAGTGTCGTCGGCTGGGGCTGGGTCTGGGTCTTGTAGTGGGGGCGTAAAGACTGTACTTGTATTTGTACTTGAACTTGAACTTGAACTTGAATTATTATTAGTTGACATTTTAAAACACTTAAGAGGTGCTGTTGCCCATAGTTTAAGTCCGACTAGTTTTGGTTTTATAATTTGCATTTTAAGCCTCCAAAGCCTCTGCATCTTCTATATTAATTGTTAAATAAATATAATTCCTATCAGTAGAGTGTAGTTTACAATTATTTCTTAAGTACAAACTTAAAAGTTTTAGTGGGTTTTTATTGTTTAATGCAATAGCACCCATTAAGTATGTGTAATCATTATCTTTAGCTACTTTCGCCATTTCTCTTATATACCTTTTTGCCTCTCTAAATCCTCTATATCGAGAGTCAACATAAAGCTCCTCTATAAAAAGATGTTGAGGGCATAGTTTATATTGATAAAAACCGTACTCATCTTCTACTACTGTAGAATCTTTTAACTCTTTGACATAATTTGCGTAATGGGACATACTAGCTCCTAAGTTATTTTTGTAGAACCAAACACTCTTTGCTCTTTGATTCTGAAGTCTCCTTTTTTGACTCCTACTATAAAAGAAAGGTTAGCAAGATTAAAACCTGGACCTGCTGATTCAGAGTTTCCTGCTGGGTTAGAACCTTCTATTTCTGTAATTTGTATTTTTATAGACTCACATTTTTGTTTTTGAAAGTTTAATCTTATTTGATACTGAGTATTGTCCTTACCACCGTAAGCTATGGCTGTATGACCAGAAGCATCACTAGTGCTAGGGTCTCCATACTTATCTTGAGTTCCAGTTGTAGGACCTCCATAAGAATACCACTGAGTATAACCTGCTACATCTATAATTTTTTCCTCATACCAAACATCATCATAATTATAAGCTACTTTAATTTGAAGCTTATGAGGAGACCTATATTCTCCAAGTATTAACATTCTGTAAACTCTTTGAAAACCTTGAACTCCTGCAAATGAAAGCCATCCAGTTGTTAATTTAATTGGTACCATGGCACCATCAAAACTAGCTGTTGTACTTACCTGTTTATACACTTTATCTTTAAAAGTAGCAATATGATAATCATTTCCTACTAAACAAGAACTATTTCCTCTATGATCTTCGTAAGTGTACCACATTTCTAAAAAGTAATTATAAATCATAGTAGGTCCATCAGAAGATAAAAACCTTACTTCGTTTTTCTTAGAAACTACAGTAGCCTTAGTTATTGTCAAGTCATTATAATCTTCAGCAGGAGCACCTATATACTCCAAACCTAGACTTCTGTTTAAGAGATAAATCCCTTTGTGGGACATAAACATAAGTCCTTTAGGCATAGAAGCTACGCCATTAGCGAATTTACACCCTATGTCTGTAGTAACTAATTGGGGATCTATATAATCGTTTTGTTCTCCTGTGTCTACAGGACCTTCTCCAGCAATCATGTAAATGGCTCTTTCTTTAAATATAATTAATTTATCATCCATTTTTGACATGGCTACTATTTTACCACCTAAAGTAGGGACTTCTAAAACTAGTTCATTAGCAAACTCAACAGGAGTAGGGTTAAATACTTGTCCTCCTATGAGTTTTGAATATTTAACAAGGTGAGGACTGTCTTCTAAACCTGCTACAAAGACTCTGTTTTTAAAACTTGTTATTATAGAAGCTGCTCCAACTACGCTATTTTCTAATACTCCCCCTGCTGTATAAAGTATTTCATTGTCTTGTAATTGAAGATCAGTAAGGGTATCTCTTAATTTTATATAATTACGTGTTTTATCATTACTACTAGCAAGGACTGTAGAACTTATAGCCTGATCACTAACTTTGTAAAAAATTTGCCCTTCGTCTATAGTACGATACAGTTCTATAAATGTAGAATATTGGTACTTAGCAGTTAAATTTACCATAGGTACTAGTATGTCTACGTTATCATAATTAGCAGGGTTTGCAAAAGTAAAAATATCAGACAAGCCTGATCTATGAATTTTACCAGAAGCATCTTCATACCGATGAACGGCATAGTAACTCCAAATTGCACCAGAAGGCATTGTGGTACCAGAGGTACCCATATTTGTAGTGTCTATATACAACTTACTAGGACGAGATACAAAGTTAAACTCTTGAAATCTCATTTGGTCACTTCCAAATACTTGACTTCCTGCTACTAGTAAATTTCCTGCTACTTCTACACTTTGATTTGCTACTGAAAAATCATAGGTAAGTTTAGTTATTGAAGGAACAGCTAGAGTAAAAAAAGCTTTATCGTTAGATTCTATTCTTCCTAAAGTATTAGTAGGTAAATGAATACTGCCTGAGCTATGTTTACCAACACTAGCTAGACCTGATAAACCGTCTACCCCAGCTTCAAAAGGATGATAAGCATCAGCAGTACCATAACTTATTACTCCTACTGGTCTGTTTATAGTTGTGTCATAGTCTTCAAATGCGTATAAATAATAAGAGTTTTGATCTGCTGGGTTTCTACCGACAAGAACTATAGGGTCTCCATCTACTAAATAAGGTTTAGCGGCTAAACCTGCTCCTACACAAGCATATTGCTCTGTAAAAGTTCCTGCTGAACTTCCATCAATGTTTGCAAATTGTCTGTATAATGTAGTTCTTTGTTTGTTCCAAGCAGGAAAATCTGCATAACTTATATTCTGAAACCCAGTGGTACTACTTCCTGTTTGTTTAATATTAGCCGTTCCTCCACTAAAAGATGCAGCTCGTAAGTACCCTAAAGTTTGAGTTCCTGTAGTGTTATCGGTAATATAAAGTTGGTTAGTAGTAGTTGAAGATGTAGCAGTTATATCAAAAGTACTGTAAATATCATAGGTTAATCCACCTGTACCACCTGTACTCCAATTATTATCTCTTGCTATTCCTATTATAGACGTAGGACCAAGAGGTAAATTAAATTGATTGCCAGTTGAACCACTATGAGTAAAAGATGTATTTACGTGCATATTTATACCTAGCTCATCAAAACTAGTTACAGCTAAAAAAGTTGAATCTCCATAAGCAACGCAAAAACCTCCCTGATCTTCTGTGCTAGTATAAACTCCATTTTTTCTCGGATTTGTAGTTATAGGAGTAACTCCCACGGCTGTAACAGTAGTACTAGTGCTAATGAATGACGACTGAAAACCTAAAACGTCTCCAAGAGAAGGGTCTGTATCTAAAAATACTGAAAGAACTTGAGCTTGTCCTGAGGTGTCTTTGTGAGTTACAACAGCCGCTGTACCTGCTTCATTACTTGTTACATCATAAACTTTATCTGCATGAGTTTGTATTAATCTAGTCCACGAAGTAGACGTAAGTTCATCATAGTCTAAAGGACTAGCCATGTTATAAACTACATAATAATTGGTACTATCTTTTTCAATTGCAAATTTTACTATCTTATCACCTAAAGAAATAATCTTAGGTTTATCAAAAGCAGTTGTTGATATAGATTTAAAAGATACTAAATGTGTATCATCTAAAACATTTCTAACAACTATATAAACTGGAGCAGTAGTTGATGAAGTTACTAAAGAAAACACAGAGTAACTATAATCTCCCTTAACTACTAAATTATGATGAACACAGTCATAGGCTTGTTGTTGAGTAATGTATTGAGTTTCAACTCTAGCAGGAGAGTATTTTCCTTGAAATATTGCTTTTCCTAATCCTTTGAAGTTGGAAAGTGCTCTATTATCTGTAAGAATGTGTAATTCGTCTTTAAAAGAAGTAATTGCTTGAATATTAGTTATAGGAAAAGTGGTAGCACTACTTGTATAACCATACCGTTCTTGAACTTTTTCGTAGCCTTCTCTTTTTTCTATTTCACCATACTTAGAAACTTGAATATTTTCAAGAGTTTCTAAAGACCCAGGAGGGTCCTGTTTAGGGTCAATCTTTTGATTAATCCCTTTTGCTAGTGGTATAGCTATTCGTCCTTTTTCTAAAGCCATTATAAACCCTTAGTTTTGTAGTCTATACCATTTAGAACTTCCATCACACACTACTATAGCATGACCGTAGTTTGTTGAAATAGTGAAATTTCCACCTGCTGTACCACCGTCTATAGTGTCTGTACCTGCTGCTGTAATAGTTACAGCTCTTGTACCTGCTGCACCGCCACCATCTTTGAAGGCATAAAATCTACCTGCTGCTACCGTAGAAGCTCCTGGTAAAGTTATACCGACTGTGGTTGTTCCTGTGCCAGCGGCATTTATAAAAGAAATACCAGAAGCAGCAGGAATAGTATAAGTAGAGCTTGTTCCCGTTGTGTGAAAACTTAAAGTGTTGGCATCTCCTTTAACTAATCCATCTTTTGTTATCTGTACTGAAGCTGTAGAGTTTCTCCAGTGTAAGTCATTACCTTTACTATAAATTGATCTAGCTGTAGTAGAGTCTGAACCTTGGTCTTCGAACACAGTGTATTTAAGTTCAGTAGCACTATATCCATTAAACTCAACATCAGCATTTATATTAAGACCAGCAGAAGGGATACTCTTACCTTGAGTACTATGGTCATGATCATCTAGGTCAATAAAAGCATTATTTAAAACAGTAGCCCAGGTTGACCCTAGCGTAGAACCTACATCAGGTAAAGTTAAATTTAAAAATGTTCCTGAGTTTGCCATTATGTTCTCCTAAAATATCCAAAAATTTGTGTCTGTTGTTGCCGTTGAACCTTTTAAGATTAGAAACTTGTCTCTGTTTTTATTAACAGTAGAAGATTCATAAATTTCCCCAGCTTCGTTTTTTTTAATCACAATCCAACCTAAAGGCTCTCTACCTAATTTATGGTTTACTATTGTGTCTGCTGTACCTACATTTACACCTTTAATTAAAACTCCGTCTATAATTGCAGAGTTAGCAATTTGTTTAAGAGCCGTATTAACATTACTTTGAGTTTGAGTAACGCTTTGATTTTGAGGATCAATTTGTTTAACAAATGATTTTATACCAGCCATTAAGAAGTACTCCTAGTGTACAAAAACTCATTGTTAACTTTATAAACATCGGTAATAGTTATAGGACTACCTGCGTCTCTATTACTAGCAGCTTGTTCTATTCTTTTTCTCATGTCTAATTTTTGAGCTAAAAGAACTCCTACATCACTTTCTTCTTTTTGTAAACAGTTAATAGCTGCTGAAATAACTACATACTGAGAATAGCCGTTTATATCATCAAACTTAGTAGTGGACGTAGCTGGAGTAGTGCTATCAAACTGTTGTGCAGTTGGAATGTACCAAATCCTAATGTCAGTAGCTCCGTCTGGTTCAGGTATAAATTCTATGTTCGAACCTACTAGTCTGTATTTTACATTGGTTAATCCCAGGAGACCCCAAGAACCCCAATTTTGATTTAAATTTCTTTCACTAAAATTAAAAGGTTCTAGAGTAAAATACTCACTGCCATTTAACTTAGCATCCAAACCTCTGAGTTTGTAAAAATTTGTTATGTTAGGTCCAGAGGTAGAACTTGCAATAGGGTACGAAGAAGTACCTGCTACTGTAGTAAAAGTAGCACTACTTACATAGTAATCTTGCCCATAAGTTTGAATCAGTAAATCGTGTAGCTCTGCTATTCCTGCATTAATATACGTTTGCACCTCAACGTCACTTACAAAGAAATTATCTACCATGTCAGACCGTTGACGTACTCTTGTAACGAGATCTTTTTCCATTATCTCTGCCATACAACCCCCAAAAGAAGGAGGGCTTTCGCCCCCCTGTTATTCTTTAACACATTTTTTGATAAACATTTTTAAAGATTCTGCTAGTAGTTCTTTGTCTTTTTCTTCTAAAGCTTTAAAGATACCATCTACTTCTTCTCTATAATGCTCATAGGCTTCATATTCTTCATGTTCGGGTTTTTCCATAAACTCTTCATTATGTTCTTTACCCTCTTCATAGGAACTTTTTCCATTTTTCATCTTTTCGATGATAATAGAAATCATACCGCCTTTGTCTTTTTTAGGACCCATCATAATCATGATTTACTCCTTAAACACCAACACCAGGTTGACTAGAGTTTTTAACAACGATCATTAATTTGATGATGTCTCCATTTTTAATTTCTTTCCTAACAGCTTCCTTATCTAAAACAAATATCTTAATTACTCCATCAGTAGATACAGTTTCAGCTTCTATTTGAAATCCTAAACCACCTGTAGCACCTATTTCAGTACCATCTAAGATAATACCATCAACATATAGTAAAGCAGAGTATTTATCTGTAGCTCCTCCAGGGGTACCAAGAGTAATGTCATACTCTCCTTCTGCTGAACGAGAGATAGACTTGATACCTACACTTTTACTATTGTCTAGTACAGACGTTCCAGACCCGTCTGAAATTGAAGCGTGTAAAAACAAAAACTTAACTTCTTTATCTAAGGCTTGTAGCCTGTTAAAACTTCTGTTTGCCATTTTATTTCTCCTTTAGTCTGAGTGTAATACAACACGCAGCTTGACAAAAAAAAGAGAAGCCCCGAAAGGCTTCCCATTATTTAAATTATGCTAATTTAATTCTAGCGTTAAAACCTGGAGCACGACACCCTAACTGAGCGTAGTAACCAACTCTAACTTCAACAGCATCAGTGGTTGAGTCCCTAAGGAACTTAAGACCGTCTGAGTCTAAGATTTTAGGAGCTTTACCAAGAGAGTAAAGTTTCCACATATCTAATTGAAGCATGAAAGCTGCATTATTAGGACAGTTTTGATCAGGTACTACCTTAATAGGTCCTCTAGGTCCGTGAACTAGTATTCCTCTAAAACCGATTTCAGGGCTAACTTTTACGTCAACATAAGAAACTTTAGAACCTAAAGCTTTCTCAAGATCAGCAAAGTTTGAGTAGTTCATGAAACAAACATCAGGTTTTCCACCTTCTCTAGCTACTCTAGAAGCAGCACCGATTAGACCTTCTTCTAATGGAAGTGAAGAAGCATCAAATCTAATACCACCTAAACGAGTAGCATCAGCACTTCTATCAACACCAAAAAAAGATTCGGTAGCTGAAGGGGCAGATTCAGGAACCCAAGCATTAAGACCAGAAAGCATTTTTGCATTAGCAGTACCAGAAGAAGCAGCTAAATCACCTTCAGGAAAGATAAAGTCATTAGCAACAGCAGCACCAAACGCAGCAGAAATAGTTATAACACCTGTATCTCTGTTTACAGCAGTAACAGTTGGACCTTCACCTGATTGAGTTTCTGCACCAGTGGTAGCATTAGCTGTTACAAGAGACATGCCAACTTCAAAGTTAACAACGTCTTCAATTGTAGCTAAGGTAAAAGTAGTGTCAGTTGAGCTATAAGTAGAACCTACAACACCAATAGAACCTGAACCATCACCATAAAGACCAATAGCAAGTGAACGAGAAACAGACTCGATTGCACCATCAATCTCATGTGTAGCAGCTTCGATAAATGCGTTAGCATTACCTTTTGAAGCTTCTAGGGTTTCATTGTCAATAGTAGCAATACAGTAGTTTTTAACTCTGGTTAGTAAAAATGCTTCATACTTAGAAGCGGTTGCATTGTTTTTAGCGTCTGAAAAAGTAGCAGATCGCCCTTGAGGTATTCCGTATTTAATCGGAAGTTTGAGGTTAATACCTCCAAAATCTTCATACTTTGAAAGCATAGCCAGGAATGGATTATCCTTATAGACCATGTTTTCGATTTTTTCACTCGTATAGTGCTGCTTAAGCGCACCAGCGAATGAATCCATATCTAAACTTGCCATTTTAAAACTCCTTTAAGTTTTATAATTATTATTTTAATTCCACTTTAACATTTTTGCAATTTCTCTTTTTGATTCTTCATCTGATAGCGGTCTGTCTACTCTTTGGTTAGCCTGAGCAGATAAGGCATTCGACAGGGTTGTTTGCGACTGTCTTGGAGTTTCTGGCTCTCGTTGGTCTCTTTGTGAAAGACGATTTTTTACTTTGCTAAGACTTAATAGCTTCTCAGCTTCTTCTTCTAAATAACTCTCAACGGCTTCAGCAGCATCTTTTATATCAAGAATCCTACCTGTTTCGTTATAATGCTCCTCTATTACTTCATAAATAACTTCATTTGCTTGATTGTGAGCTACATACTCATATTCATCTTTATTAGACGAGACAAAACTATCTATCTCGTTCATAAAACCTCTTTGTATGTCGTCATAACGCCTTTGTTCATCACTTTTTTCTTTATCTAATATTCTTTTTTCTAACTCTTCATACTTTGATTTGTAATCATTTTCCAGTTCTTCACGCATTAACTTCATTTGCATATCTGGAGTAAGTTTTCCATCATTCAATGCTAATTCAGTTAATTTATCATAGCTAAGACCCATATCCTCTAATGCTTTAAGAGGATTTTGTTTTAACCTATACTCCAGAGGAATGTCTGGTTCTTTTTTAGGTTCAGGTTTTTTGTTAAAGAAGTTAAATTTTTCCTCTAACTCAGCTATGCGGTTTTCATACTCTGCTTCTTTTGCTCTAATTTCTTTTTCTCGTCTGCTCAAAGCAGCAAACTTGCGTGAAAAATCATCACTTTTTTCTGAATCTGTAGCTGAATCTAAGGAACGCTCTACCTCTTCTTCAGCAGATTCGTTAGAATCTTGGTTCATAACTACATCATTAAGATGTTCATGACTGTTCGTCTCCATTTTTACTCCTTTAGCTTAAAGGGCTTAGCCCGATCTAATGATCTATTATTGTATTCTTATTATAATTACTCTATGATTTCTTCCTGTTCTTCTATCATAACTTCTTCTTCTGGTTGTATTTGTTCTTTCAATAGGTTGTCATCACTTAAATCTAAAGCTCCAGAAAGTAAAAAATCTTCCTCGGCTGGAATATTTTCAGCTACTTCTGCTGCTGCTGTCCTTGCCCCAGATTCTGCTAATTGCTGAGTTAATTCTTGAGGACTTGGTTGTTCAGCTCTGGCTTTCTCTATTAAGTTTTGACAGTCTTCCATATACTGTCTTAAAAGTTCAAGACGATCTTCTGGAGCACCTTGATATTTGTACATTAAATATGCCTGTTGTGTCTTACGTATAGCATTCTCTAAGTTTTGATATGGTTCAGGTGGAAAGTACTCTCCTTTATCCATCATATTCTCAATAAGTCTTTCTAAATTATTAGCATCAGCATTCAATAAATTCATAGTAGATTCTAAATCTGGAAAATCTAGTAACTTAAGAGCGTCTTCTTTTGATATAAAACCTGCTGCTATGAGGTCTGTTATGTCTGCTAATCTAGCTGCTGGACTATTTGCTAAAGCTGAAGTAGGATAAGCTTGCATTAAATACTTATCCTTGTCCATGTTTACATCTTCCCAGCTAATGGTTTCTACAAATTTACCATCTTTGGCTTTAACTTTAAAATCTCCTTCAGCAAGGTATAAGTCTCTAGCCATGTCTATCATAATTTCAGCAGCTTCCATAAAAGTATTTTCATACCTTTTAGCCACTGCCATAAATCTTTCTGTTTCTAAATCGTTATACTCTCTTAGGGCTTTACCTGAGTCTAACCCAGCAGGTTTTAGGGATTGAGCCGCTAGTTGAGATATACCTGAGATTTCATATGCTCTTTGATATAAACGATCTAAATGGGCAAATAGTTCAGCAGGTATTCCACCCAGAGGAGCATAAACAGGAGGAGTTCCTGCATACTTTATAACTCCACCAATTCTGTTATTAAGATGTGAAGAAACAATTTTAGAACTTGCTTCAACTAAAAGTTTAGGGACAGATACAAGGTGCATTGAAACTTGTATAGTCCTTAAAAGTTTATTGATCTCTAGTTGAATACCTTGTAATTGTTCAGCCAAACCTTGACCAAAAAATCCTACAGGTCTAAGACCCCATCTAAAAAATACAAATGGGTAATAATCTTTGTCATAGTCTTCTTCAAAAAGAGTAGCACTAGAGATACAAATGGTGTGTTTACCATCTTTAGATTTTGGTCCAGAAGGCAAATGCCAAGATTCTATAACTTTAATCATGTCCTTAGCTGTTGCAGATTGACCATAACTTTGTGCGTCTGGGTAAGAAGCTGAGTCTATTTGTAGTTCAAAATCTGGAAACATTGCTTTAAGAACAGACTTTTCAATATACTTACATTGATGCATTTGTCTGGGTTTTCCATAATAAGACTCAACATCGTCTACTTTTATTTCGTCTATTATAACTCTTTCTGTCTTAATTTGACCGTCTTCTATGTATATTTTAATACAACCTGAACCAAAAATACAAGCGTCTTGAAACGCCATTGAAGCTTTTGCATAAAAGTCAGTGTATGAATAAATACCCTCTACAAATTTTGTTAACTTTTTGGCTTTAGTTTGCAGACTAAAATCCCCACCGGAGGTGAGGAATGTAGCTTTTGGTTTGTTTTTAGTTATTTTTGATACGACTGTATCTATCAAAGATTGAATAACATTTAAAGTTACTCTATTAGTGGTATTATAAGAGCTTTCAATTCTACTATAGTTATAAGCTCCTAGCCCAACTTGGTCATAGTTACCATATAACCTAGCATATCGAATATTGTCTGTTTCTCTATATTGTTGTCTACTATCTAGAGCAGTTACATAGGCAAACAACTCTTGGTATAAATTATTTTTATTTGCCAACCACCATCGGCTTCCATTTATTTCCGAGTGCAAGGGTTACTCCTACGTATTAGAAGACCAAAACAGGAGTTCGTCGTCTTCTTTTTTCTGTTGTTCTTCTTCAAATTTTGATTCGTCTGATACAGTTTGTATTTTTTCTGCGTAATCTTGGATATTCTCTACAAACGCTAACTCTGAGAGTTCAAATTGAACACCGTCAATCTTAAATGATTTTACTTTATGCTCTTTACACCATTCTATAAACAGCTTGACATCTTCTAGATTTTTTAACATAGCTGTCTCCTATTGTTCACCTATTATATTGTCTAATTCTTTTATATCATCTTCATGCTGTTTTCCTAGTTCATAAAGATAAGGATCTTTCTTTCTTTCTTCAAACTCCATAGCTTCTTTCATTTCAATCTCATCCATATAAGCATCTGTATCTACTTTAGGTTTTTTTTCTGGTCTTTCAGATAGATAATGACGGCATTCCCTCCAAGCATACAGTACAGCGTCACAGATGTCAGAGTGATAAGTGTCTGAAATCTTTGGTCTTTCTGGATTACGAATTTTCGAGTCTTTGTCCCATTGGACCAACATGCAATCTTCTTCAAATAGAGAACTCTTGAAGGCTTTAAATTTTTCAGTTCGTAAGTCGTCATTTAATAGCTCTATAAATTCTACTTTTCGGGTCTTGTCAGCAGCCTCAATACTAAGACCATGCCTCATTCGAAGCTCCTCCATAATCTTTTTACCTAAGGCTCCTGCGTCCATGACCATCCTAATAGGATTATATAAGTCCTTATATTCATTTATGACCGCAACCAGTTGACTAATGTTTTGTTTGTTTTTAACATGTTCGTCCACCAAGTAGACTTTTTTATGGTGTGTATTATAACCGATAACAGCGATAGCATCACTGTCATTGTAGCCAATATCAATACCAATGATATAGTTCCACTCCCCTTCAGTAGGGAGCTTATCAAAGATGTTTTTTGCTTTGCTGAATTTAAATACGAGCGCATCTTTGTCCTCCACCCATTTACCAAATGTCTCTCTTATATAAGATGGGTCTGATTCATCAATCCCTCTTATGACTCTTTCTTCCATTAGTATTTCTTCTAAGTCAAGTTTTGGT
>VTLG01008121.1_pt1 | contig 16954 bp, 34 predicted proteins | sample 4694571 | NCBI WGS metagenome assembly VTLG01 (sample SAMN12604809, study PRJNA352737) | marine metagenome | biome: ENVO:00000447; feature: ENVO:00000209|ENVO:00000569|ENVO:01000036; material: ENVO:00002151; isolation source: viral sequences binned using virsorter ...
GGGTTGAGGAAAATAGAATCGTTGGTCCGATCTCTGACGAATACAGAGTTTTACAGGTCACTCGTAACGGAAACACAGCAACAGCAGTTACAGTTGATGAATTTGATAACCCAAGAGATCATGGATTCTCTGTTGGAGTAAACATTAACGTTAGTGGTGTTACAGGTTCAACAGGTCCTCAGTCTGAAGCTGATGCAGGAATTTACAATGGTTCATTTACTGTCACGTCTGCATCTGGTAACGTATTTACTTACCAAATGTCAAGCGAACCCTCAGGAAATGCTGTAGGTTCTAATATTACGGTGAAAACTGAGATTGATACTGTTGACTCAGCATCACCTTACGCATTCAACTTATCACTAAGAAGTGTATGGGGTATGAACGGTATGCACGCAAATGGTGCTAAAGCAACTGGTTTCAAATCAATGGTTGTTGCTCAGTTTACTGGACTGTCACTACAAAAAGATGACAGAGCATTTGTAAGATATAATCAATCAACTGGTAACTATGATGTAGCAACAGCAGGTGATGGAGCTCACTTAGATGGTTTTGCTGAATATAGAAAGGGGTGGGGTCATGAACATATTAAGTGTTCAAATGACTCATTTATACAGGCAGTTTCGGTGTTCGCTGTTGGATATCAAGGACACTTTACTGCATTAAGCGGTGGTGATATGTCAATCACCAACTCTAACTCTAACTTTGGTAACACTGCTCTAAGGTCTGCTGGTTTTAAAAAGAAATCATTTTCAAAAGATAAAGCAGGTGCAATAACACATATAATTCCACCTAAAGCACTTAACACAATTTCTACAACTGCTGCTGGTACAAATGGTGCATCAACAATAACTCTAGCAAATGACGGGTCTGTTAACGGGGTTCTTCAAGGAATGACTGTTAGTGGAACTGGTATTGGTGATGGAGCAACTGTATCATCTATTAATACCAATACAAGAGTTGTTACATTATCTGCTACTAACACTGCAACTTTCACTACAAACAATGTTATCTTTGGTGAAGAGACTTCAATTAACTGGGTTAACATTGATATTCAAAGAACTAAAACAATTAACGCTGCACTTGCAGGTCAAGGAGCAACACCTGGTACTAGACTATATCTGTATGGTTATACAGTAGAAACATCTCCACCAACAACAAGAGTTCAAGGTTTTACAGTCGGAGCAAGACAAGACGGAACTGGAGCAAGTGCTGTAGCAGATAAAATTAACTGTTTATTAGTAGCTCAAGGTGCAAGTTCTGCAACTGTTCAGTCAGCAAGTATATCTCCTTATGGTCCTAATGTATCAGGTTTATCTGCTGGTGTAGCTGGTTCTCCATTACAATATGATAGTAATACATATACAATTAGCGGACAAGCAGGTCAAGTTGGTGGTTGGTATTTGACTGTATCTGCAACTAACAATGCAATCTATACTACATTATCAACTAATACACAATATAATAATGTAAACTTCACACCAACTACATTCCTTAAGAGAATACCAGACCCAAGAGATTTACAAGATAGAACTTATAGAGTTAGATATGTAATTGATAAGGATAAAACTAATCCTCTACCAAGAGACCCTATCTCTGGTTTCGTAATGCAACCATTGAATACTGATACAACTTCTTATGCTTTACAACGTGCTTTCTACATCTATGATATTGAGATCGTTCAAGCATTTGAAAGAGGGGTGAATGATGGAATTTATTATCTCACCTTATTATGTGCATCTATCGCACCTTCAACATCAAACTTTGATGATAGAAAGTTCTCTCAAAATGTTAATGAAGTATATCCTACATTTGACAGAGATAATCCAATAGCTGATCCTGCAGCTGCAGTATCTGTTGCTGATAATGTTACTATCGGTCTTGTCAATGCAACTGATGGAGCATCGCCAACACCTGCAAAAGACCCTAAGAGAAGTATTACTAAAGAGGGAATACAGTTCTTACTCACAGATACAGGTTGGACACAACCAGGTACAACTCCAAACTATGACTCAGTTAACGAAAGATTATCTAACATTGATTTAACTGCCCGTGCAGGTGATGAAGAAACCCGTAAAATTAATATTCGAGAGAACTTAGATGGAACTGTTGCTCCTATTAATGTAGAACTTAGACGACATTCTATTCTAAGATCAGGTAACCATACATTTGAATATCTTGGTTTTGGTCCTGGTAACTACTCAACTGCCTTCCCTCAAACACAGGTAGAAACATTAACTCAAGAACAAATTAGATTCTCACAGTCAATTAAAGAAGAAGCGGGTGTTTCTTTCTACTCAGGATTGAACTCAAATGGAGACTTATTTATTGGTAACCAAGTTATCAACCCAGTTACAGGTCAGATTACTAATGAAGATATTGCACAGTTGAACGTTGTTGGAGAAGAGAACACAACTATCGAAACGTTCTCTGAATTAGTATTGACTGATAAACTGACTGTAATTGGTGGAGCATCAAACCAATTAGAATCAATATTTGCAGGTCCTGTTACATTTCAAGGTCAAACATCTTTTACAGATAATATAATTGCCAAGAAAATAACATACAATAACCAAGATGGTACTGTAATTAAACAAACTCTATTAGCACCCGAAGATGCAAATGGACTTCCTAGTTTTGCCAATATCACAGGATACGACACACCTGCTGATGGCGACCTTGTTTATAATATTAACTGGTCACCTGGCAAGTCGCTTGGTTGGATATACTACAATGGAGCATGGAAAGAGTTTGGTCTCACAGATACTGGTGAAATCAATATTAGTTCTTACAACAGTAGCACAATTATCGGTATTGGTACTGCTGTTAACAATGACTATAGGGTAAATCTACAAGGTGATGTAAGAATTGATGGTGACTTAGTGGTGACAGGTAATGGTGGTAACTCTGCTGCCAAATACATCACTCGCACATACACTGGTGATGGTGCAACATTAACGTTTGCACTTACTACTTACAGTAATCCAAACATTAAGCATACTGCTAACTCAGTTATTGTATGTTTAAACGGTGTAAATCAGATTGGTGGAACAAACTATACTGTTGACACTAATGGTGCTAACGTTGTATTTGCATCTGGCGATGCACCTTTAGCTTCTGATACTGTTCACATTCTTGAATTACCTATCTAAATAGAACGGAGGATCACTTTCTGATATGGCAGTAAAAAGAATAAGTGGAAATCAGATTGCTGATTCCACGCAAGCAATTATTACAACATTATCTTTTCTAAATACTAATAGTGTTTTTAGGTTACCTTCTGGTACAACTGGACAAAGACCTACTGGTGTTTCGTTAGGAACTTTGAGATTCAATACTTCCTTAGATTCTGCAGAGGTTTATAAAGCAGATGCTGATGGTCAAGGAAATCCTGGTTGGACATCTGTTGGTGGTGGAGGTCCAAATGTTGGTAATGATTCTATTATCAGAACCAATGGACACATACTAACTGAGAATGTCACAATAGGACCTTCTCAAGGTGATGAATTTCGTGCAGGTTTCACCGCTTCTCCTGTTGGTGGTTTTGAAATCGCTAATGGTATTACAGTTACTATGGAATCAAATGGTTCTTGGGTAATTTTATAAATAAAACTATAAGGATTAACTCGTAAAATGTCACAAGTCAAAGTTGATACAATTACCAACAGAGCAGGTACCGCAGGTCCGACTCTATCTGGTGCTACTACAGTCTCAGGTAACTTACAAGTTACTGGGAACTACTTAGATAGTGGTGGAACTGATGTGTTCGCAAACCTACAGTCTGATAGACTTCAAAATGGTAGTGTTCAAGCAATTCTATCAACTTCTGCACTCTATCCTAACAATAACAACTCTTATGATTTAGGAACTAACTCTAATCGTTGGAGAGACGTATATACCAATGACCTTAACCTAAGTAATGAAGGTTCAAGCAATAGTATAGATGGGAGTTGGGGTTCTTACACTATTCAAGAGGGAGAAAACGATCTTTTCTTGATAAATAATAGAAGCGGTAAGAAGTATAAGTTTAATCTTACGGAGGTTAATTAACAATGGCATTTATCGGACCTAGGGAAAACCAAACCCAAATGTATAGTAACAATTTGGACGTTAGTTCCTCAGGAAATAACACTCAAAACTCTGTTAGTGTCAATACAAGTGATCCTGGTGCATACTTTATTAATGCAGGTTATTCCCCTTCAGATCAAAATGGTAACTATCCAAACAATGACTGGGACGCTTGGGCAGTAAGATGTTATGTTAATGGTTCACAATTAGGTTCTCAAATGAGAGGACAAGAGGGTGGAATTCAAACATATCGTATCGCTGGTTCACACGCTTGGTTCTGGAATAAAACTAACTCAAGTAACCAAGAAATCTCAGTAAGATGTAACTCTTATTGGGGAGAAGGAGACAATGACGGTGGTGGAATGAGAGGATTCCTCAACGTTGGTATTTTCCGTTTAGGTAAAAATTAATTTATTAAAACAATGGCAGACATTACACCTTCAGATAGTAACAATTACACCGCACCAGTACCCCCTTCTGGAGATTTACTCAAGTTAATGGGTATTGATGATTTTGTTGTTGAAGTGGCAACAGGTAATATTCTTCAACCTACTCTAACTACAGAACAACAGAATACTTTTGATGCACTCAAAGTAACTGAGTGGCCAAAGATGAAACTTAGAGCAAGAAGAGACAAACTTCTTGAGCAATGCGACTTCATGGGTAATTCTGATTATACAATGACTGACGCATGGAAAACATATCGTCAAGCATTAAGAGATTTACCTGCTAACTCTCCTTCAGCGAGTATTAATAGCGTAACTGGAAAATTAGAAAACGTAACTTGGCCAACTAGACCTTCTTAATTTAATTAAATTTTATTATGCAACTTGATGTGATCGAGGATTTTTTGAGTCCTCAAGATTTCAATAACCTTCAACGTCTATTAATAGACAGACAATTTCCTTGGTACTTATCCCAAGTAGTTCCGAATGCACCCGTATTGAACAATGTTCAACTGGTGCATTTTTTCTATTCTGATGGACTACCTCAGTCTCCAATGTTTAGTAAGTTAGAACCAGTCATCAATAAGATTAAAGAGAAAACTAAATTTGCAATACTTGTAAGAGCAAAAGCAAATTTAATTACGAGAACAGAAACTATATTAGAACATGGGTATCATATTGATATAAATGATGCTCCCCCAAATTTAAAGACATCTATATTATATCTCAACACAAGTAACGGATATACCAAATTCAAAGATGGTTCGGTTGTTACGTCAGAATGCAATAGATTTGTGACCTTTGATGGGTCAACCGAACACACAGGCACAACATGTACTGATGAACCAGTTAGGATAGTGCTTAACCTCAACTACATAACACATTAGAAACTGGCACAGTCCTATGGACAGTCAAGAATTTTTGTGGTAGAATTTAGAGGTAGTTTTAATGGCAACAAATCATGCCTCAGTTCACATTAACTTGTACAGACGAAGACAACACTGTCACAAGTAAAGAGTTTGAAGCAACTATCATACATGAAGTTGTTGAAAAAACTCAGGATTTTCTTCATGGCGTAGGTTACGTTTTTGAAGAATTGCAAGTAAAAGAAACGATTGATGATGATTCGGACATCATTCCTTTCAATCGTTAATACATAATACAAGTAGTTTATTAATTACTATCAATCAAATGGGTAAAACTTTTCGCAGAGGTGGGTCTGAAAGGGGTAACTACTCTTTCGGCAAATCTATTCGAGATAAACGTCAACGTAATGGCGGTACTAACCGAGTTCCTAGAGGAGATTTCTTTTATGAAAAAGATCAAGGTAGAGGTCGAAGCAGACCAAGAACTCAAGGGGAAGATCGAGTATGAAGATGATGGTTTAGATTATGAAGATCTTTACTATGATGATAGTTCTGAAGTTGACTATGGATTAGAATACACAACCTCATAGACAAATGAAAGATCAAGGTTCGGTCGGACTCAATGAGTCTGCAGCTGTCAAATATCAGAGGGCATTAGACCTCTTTACAGAGTCGGTTATGAAACCAGACCACGACTTGCGTGGTTGTGCTTATAATCAGGATTGTTTCGCTGAACTCATGGAGATCAGAGAACACGTTTTAAAGTATCTGGCAACTTTAAAATCAACACAAAATGTGCAATATCCTGATGAGTCAGATATAATAGAAGAAGAAAAGTTAAACGAAACCGCACCTTTATCAAAATGGCGATAGCTATGTCAGTAATCAAATCCTCTATCTTAGACCAAAGTCAAAAAGAAATTTTAAAAGATGCTTTACTATCATATGTAAGCAACTTACAAAAAAGATTCTATAAAGATTCTTTAATCACAGAAGAACTCTATCATCAAAAGATGAAAGAAATTCAAGACGTTGTTAGTTCTCTACACTTGAATGAACTATACAAGATGTGACAGTTTAGAAACTGGTTGAGTGGTATTGCACACTCAACCTTTTTGCTGTACAATATTATTATTATGAAACTCAGACCAATGGCAATTACAAAAGATATACAAGATGTTGCAACCGCACTTAGGGAGCAATTACCTTCTATATGTAATGAGTGGAATACTGTATCACTTCCTTTAATGGAGACACTATACAGAAAAAGTTTCAAGAAAATTTTTGAGAACAGACAGACACAAGAAAAAACAAAAGCAATATCCCCTATCATTGATGAAATCATTGCAGAGAAGATACAAGAGAAAGTTTCTAACTTCACTATTACTGAAGGAAAGGGATTTGATTACACTCTCAATGATACAGAGATAGAGTGGAAGAATAGTCTATCTGATTCAGACTCATGGACAGGTAATGGATACAGAAAAACTAATTGGCACGTTTTATGTAAATTCATTCCTAATGAAGATGGTGTTATCGAGAGTTATTTCGCTTGCATCATACCTTACGATATGTTAGAATCTAATTGGAGTGAAACTGGTAACAGTAATTTCAGTTCATTAAAGTTATTAAAAGATGATAACTTAAAAATAATCAAAGTTGCAGGTACTTTATCATCTGCTAAAAAATATCTAAAACCTCAATTCGTTTCAGTATGATTTCTTTTCTATTATTTAATGCAGGTTTTTTAAACCTGATGTTTTATATTTTTGCAATAGGGTGTGCAATTTCATTTGCTCTCGAACAATACATTAAAGTTAGACCTCTATCTGTTGATGAAACAATGAATGAGAGGAATCTTTATATTGTTCAGAGTAATAGAAAATATTGTTGGAGACAAGCATGGATTACTAATCTATTTTGGTTCTTATGCAATGTAGGATTATATTTTTTCGCAAGAAATATGCAAACAACACAGGTGGATACATTTTGGAACGGAATATAATTCATTTAAAAGATTGTATAGAAGGAATGAAAGAACTTGATGATGGTTCAATAGATGCTATCATCACTTCCCCACCTTACAACCTTAATATTAAATATGGTCTATATTCTGATAATAAACCTAAAGATGATTATCTTGATTGGTTAAAGACAGTATTTAAAGAAGGAAAACGTGTCTTAAAAGATGAAGGACATCTATTTGTCAATATGGGTTATTCAAATGTTGACCCCTATGTTGGCATGGAAGTTGCAATGACATTAAGAGACGATTGGGTATTACAAAATAATATTAATTGGGTTAAATCTATTCATGTCAATGATAAGACAAGTGGACATTTTAAACCAATTAATAGTAAAAGGTTCTTATGCCCTACATGGGAGAATCTATTTCACTTTACTAAAGATGGTAATGTCAATATTGACAGACTATCTATTGGTGTTAAGTATGAGTACTATGAAGCAAACTTGAGACATAGTAAATCACTTGATAAACCAAAACCAAATTTAAGAGACAAAGGTAACGCATGGTTCATACCATACGAAACTATTAATAGCAAGGAACTTAGAGGAAAACATCCTGCTGTATTTCCAACCAAGTTAGTTGAAGATTGCTTAAAACTTACTGGTATTAAAAATGGAATAGTTCTTGACCCATTTATGGGAACTGGAAGCACAGCAGTTGCATCACAAAATTTATCATGGTCATATATTGGATATGATATTGATGAAGACTATGTTACGTTTGCAACACAAAGACTTAATAATGTATTGACTCATGTATTAAGTTGATATATAATACTGTCATCAACGGAACAATGCGTCTGTTTAGATGATACTTACCTACTATTATAGAGGATTACAATTAAATGAAACAACTAAAGGTTGGCGAATGGTATTCGCTACCAGTTAATATTGGAGATTGCTCTAATATTGAACTGGACGAGATCGAGATAGGTCTCATTTCAAGAGCAGCTTTTTTAGAGTTGCCACAATGGATTACACAAAGGAGTGTAACCAACAGACTTAAAAAGAAAGGTGTGTTAGATCATCTTGCTAAACTATTTCCTACACACTTTATTGTAGCGTTGGCAGAACTAACACAAGATGATATATGGGAAGATGGTCGAGAGTTTGATGCAGGTACTGAGTGGACAATAGATGCCAACTCAAGGGGTCACATTTGGAGAAACCAAATGTCAGACGCATTACCAGATAACGTCCTTGCTATAAAATATAAAGGAAAGTCATTACTTGATATAAGAAGTATCTACTGGGCATTTGATAACCCAACAGCAGCTGAAGTAGCTGCAGAGGTTGTTACTGGTGTCTTGAGATCACTTAATGCAACATTATACACTAAGAAGTTTCAAAGTGGACAATTCGTAACCGCATTATCATACACTTGTATGTTTGATAACGCTACTGTTTACGGAGACAGAGGACTATGGACAGATAGTGATGATGAAAATGTCACTAATAGTGAATACAAAAGAAGAATGACATCACTTGCAGTTCAGCAATACCTACCAACTATACAGGCAGTTGATGAACTGTTAAATGAACATGGTATCTCTAAGGACTTCGATCAGACATTTATTACAGCACTATTCTTATTCCACTTAAAGATGGGTGTATTTGATAATAATGTTGTTAGAGTCATCAGACTACTAGCAGAAACTCAATTAGATTCTGACGGAGAGAAAGAAGGAATTGCAACTACTAAAACAGGTGCATTAACCCCTCAAGGTTGGATTAAAAGAGAAAATGAAAAAGGTTATGACAAAGTAACAGACATCAAAATTCCTAACAGAGGAAAAATTGATGGATACTATGAAGGAGTGCCATTTTTCACTTATTGGTTATCCATTGCATCAAAAGATGGATACGAAAAGAAACAGAAATCAGGTCCAAAACAAGGGTACCGCAAGTGGTTTGATGACTTTATGTCTCGAACACCAGTTACAAAGTTGGAGGAATTACTTACTAAATGAAACGTGAAATCAAACTTCTAAAACACGCATTAAAGAAAGGGAAAGAAGACCCCTTTCTTTATAGTTTAGATGAAACTAGGAAACTTGAAGCAAAGTTAAAACAGTTGACAGATTGGAAAGAAGAAGTTAGAATTTATGAGAACAACGGATTTGGTCAATACATAGACAAACCGAAACCAACCAAACCATAAAGTGTCACAACCCCTTGCACAAGGGGTTTTTTTATTGTATAATGAATGTATTGATTAAATTATGATGATTACATTACGTCCACATCAAGAGAAAGCACAGGAGGCAATGGACAGATATGATATAGGTCAAATTATTGTACCTACTGGTGGTGGTAAAACTTATGTGATGATACATGATGCTATTAAGACATTCTATTATAGTCCAGTTCCTAAAACTATTGTAGTTGTTGCACCTCGTATCTTGCTTGCTAATCAGTTATGTGCAGAGTTTACAGAGTTCATAACTGATGTTGATGTTGCTCATGTTCACTCAGGAGAGACTCATTACTTCTCTACTACTAAGACAAAGAGACTAGAGAACTGGTATCACAATAGCACAAAGAATATTCTAATCTTTACTACATATCATTCACTTCATAAAGTCAAGGATTCACTTGATATTGAAATTGATACTATCTACTATGATGAAGCACATAATGGAACACAAAAGAACTTTTTTGAGTCAGTAAAAACTATTTCCGCAGATCGTAAGTTTTACTTCACAGCAACACCTAAAATCAGTAAAAGTGGTGCGGAAAATGGTATGGACAACAGCAAAGTATGGGGTCATGTTATATGCAATGTTCATGCCAAAACCCTTATCAATACTGGTGCTATAGTTCCACCTAAGGTAGTTCCGTTTCAAACAAATAGAAAGCGGAATAAAGATAATGCACATGACGTAGATGCGGACAACCTCAAGGACATGATTGAGAGTCTTGATAATGGCAACCATAAGATACTTGTATCAGCACCTAGTAGTAAAATACTTGGCAAGATGCTAGGACAGACCCCTATTCTTGACTATTTCAAGAGCAATGGTTATCAGGTTATGCACATTACATCTAAATTTGGTGCAGTTATCAATGGTAAGAAAGTAGGAAGAGAAAAGTTTTTTGATATTCTTACTAAGTGGGGTGGAGAGAATGACAAGAAATTTGTTATATTCCACTATTCAATTCTTAGTGAAGGTATCAATGTTAATGGACTCACTCATACTATACTATTGAGAAATTTACCTGTTATTGAAATGGCACAAACTATTGGTAGAGTCATTCGAGTTCATAAAGATGATCGCAAAGCGGTTGCTGAAGGACTCATTCCCTCAGGTGCATTCCATTTATACAAGAAAGCATTTGGACAAGTTACTATGCCTATTGGGTATCGTATGGGAGACGTTACCAAAATGAGACTTGAGCAAGTTGTAAACAGTATCTTTATTGAAGGAGTACCACCCCTCGCATATTGCATCTAATGAAAGACACAATTTTATACGGAGATTGTAGAACTACAATTCCAACCATTACAGAACCGATACAGATGTGTGTCACAAGTCCACCATACTACGGATTAAGGGATTATGGTGGAGAGGAGAACCAGATCGGACAAGAAGGAAGTCCCGAAGAGTTTATCGATCAACTGGTAGAAGTCTTTAAGAAAGTTAGAGACGTTATGGTAGATGATGGAACTCTATGGGTTAATATGGGAGATACCTATTACAACTATAGGAGTGATGGCAATTACCCTAAACAAACAGTAAGTAAAACTAATCAAGATTTACCTAATTTTTCACCTGCAAGAGGTAACAAACTTAAAGGATTAAAAAGTAAGGATTTGATTGGTGTACCTTGGTTGTTAGCGTTTGCGTTACGCAAAGATGGGTGGTATCTTAGGCAAGATATTATTTGGCATAAACCTAATCCAATGCCAGAAAGTGTAAAAGATAGATGCACTAAGTCACATGAATATATTTTCTTACTCAGTAAGAGTAAGAACTATTACTATGATAATGAAGCGATCAAAGAACCTGCAAAAGATTGGGGAACTAGAGATCGGACTAATGGTAAGTATCATAATAAAGGAACTGGTTTACAACCTCATACTGGACTCAGTAAGAGTTATCCTACAAAGAATAAGAGATCAGTATGGACAGTAACTAGCAAACCATATAAGGAAGCACATTTTGCCACATATCCACCTGATTTAATTGAACCTTGCATCAAAGCGGGTAGTAGAAAAGGAGATATAATTCTTGACCCATTCATGGGGTCAGGAACTACAGCAATGGTATCTAAACAATTAGATAGGCACTTTATAGGGTGTGAGTTACATGAAACATATAAAACTCTTATAAATGGAAGACTACCAAACACAGCATTGAGTGACCTATTCTAATATGCCAGTTGATGTACTGTCACACATATAGTTGCATAGGTGTAGCATATGGTTTATATTAAGAATGTCGAAACAAACCAACGTAAAACTTTCAAGGTAACGGACACCCAAAACTGTATGATCGAGGAGGTGTAAGTCCCCACTAATAAACGATTAATCAGTTTATTAGAAGAATACCACGCAGTTGGCATACGTTTTTAAATCGAACTTAAGTAGTTGAGTTTTGTTTCGACCCACCAAATTATTTTAGCGGTCATGCCTAAAACATTAACAGCGAAAGAACAAAAAATTATCAAGCACATGGAAATTGTAATTGATATTCTTTCAACTTGTAATACTGTAACTGATCCTGCATTCGATATGTATTACATCATGCACCAAGCAGTTGATAGAGAAGTTTACTATCCTTTACATGATAGGGAGTTCATCTAATGCCAAGATTTATTATTGAAGAAAGATTCGTAGGTTATGCTGATATTACTATCGAAGCAGAAACACACGAGGAAGCAGTTGAACTTTATAATAGAGGATACTATCCAGATAGTGACTATGATAAAGATGACATGACTTATGACCACGAATTTTATGGTATCAGACTAGAAGATGGTAAGCAACTTTTAGCAGAAGAGTATGCCAATTTTGAAGGTGGTACACTACCACTTGAATAGGTCATTCAACACACTATAATAAAAGTAATCAAACAAACATCATGGAATCCCTAGATTTTACATTTGAGAGACAAACATCAATCGACAACATGATTGATACACTCTATGAAGCAATGACTAGCAATGGTCTTAATGGAAACATACCAGAAGCTGCATCTATTTACGAGGAGTGGGTTGTTGATGGAGTTGACCCTCAAGAGCAAGATAAGTATGAATTTACTTTCTTAAAGAACTTTACGTTACCTCAGGATTTAAAATGAGTTACGATACAGAACACTACTATGCAGTTCAAACTTTTTTAGAAGATGATGAACTTTGCAAGATATGGAACATTATCGAAATTGCAATGAACAGAGAAGGTTATGACGTATCCAACTCAGAACTTTCAATGAGATTATACGATAATGAACTAGAAGAAAATGTTGAACATGACATGGAGAATTTCTTATGAAACCCAAGAATTATCAAGTAACAGAAATTGAACTCTACTTATGTGAAGTTGGAGACGGAGACCCCGATTTACAATTTACACCTCAAGAGGAGTATGTCATGCACCAAAGGTGTCTAGGTAGATGGACAGCATATAATGAAGATGACCTAAAAGATCGAATATTTGATTTCATAGGTTATCATGCTGAATTTATTAAATACGAGGTAAGATCATGAGACATTTAGTTCCATTCACAAAAGACCAACTCTCAATAATTGAGACAAGTCTCGAAGCATCACTCAAATATGCTGATAGCGAATATATCAGCGAAGTTGATGAAATTCTAAAAGAAATTAAAAACAACACTAGATTTGGATAAAATCATGAAACCATTTTCACAAAAATATTATCCATACTTGAATGAGTATGAACAACAGTATAATGACATTTGGTTTTTTCAAATGTTATCTCAATTAAAATTGGGTGGTAAACTTTATATCCCTGATCTTGATTTATGGTTTAACAAGAAGGGAGAAGAATGTGAACCTTACGAAGGTAACACATATATCGAACAAATGAAACCAGAGTATGCCAGTTAAAGTACTGTCACACAACCAGTTGCAACTGGTATTCATTCCTTTATAATAAAGACATCAAGGTTAATTAGGTTCAATTATTATTATTAAAGGTAAGTAACGCAACTCGCCACCACCTTACCGCCTTGTAACAAACATTCATTCCTAAGATCATGCCTAATTGGTGCTATAATAGAGTTAGTGTTTACTCGGAAGACACAAAACAAATTGATGAGTTATTTGATATTTTCAATAACCCCGAACCATTTAATGCACTTATCCCTAGTCCAAAATGGTCAGAAACACCTAACGAAGATGGAGAGTTACCAGTATTAGACGAGCATAAAGATGCTGATGGTAATGTTGTATTCACAACTTCTAAATTTCCAAAGTCAGGAAAAAATGACGATAGATGGTATGATTGGCAGATTCAAAACTGGGGAACAAAGTGGGAACCCACTGATATTGATGTTGAGCAAACTGATGATATGGAACTTGAATTAACATTCAATACAGCATGGAGTCCACCAGAAGAAATTTGTAGAGCAATTAGAAACAAGTATCCTGATATATCAGTAAGTTGGTTCTATGATGAACCAGGATGTGAGATAGCAGGTTACCTATAAACCTGTTATCTTGTCAACAGTACTTGTGCCAGTTAATTATGTGTCACACACTACCACGCATAGGGTATAAACTACCCTATAATAAGAGTAACAAACAAAAGGAAGATGACTCTACCTACTCAAAACCTTTACGAGCAGATGTTCATGAAACAAGAAGAACCCATTGACTTCTTAGTCACTATCTACGAGGACTATCTAACTAAGCATAACCTACCAGAATATGATTCTAGCGATATGGTTCATGCCCATCATATTGGAGAGATCGAACTTCATGACTCTCAAATCGCTTGGTTCAACAACTTCACTCGTTTATGGGATTTTGTTGCGGAAGCAGAATATCAAGCATATCAAGGAGCATAAAAATGAACCAAAATGATAAAAACAAATTAGAAAAGTTTGGTATGACCCAAAATCAACTATGGGAACTAAGATCATTCTTAGTTGAGAGAATAGTGGATAATATGTCAACAGAAGATTTAGTTGCTTATGTAACTGATGACCTCGATCAGTATTATCACGCTATGGGAGATACAGAATTTATTGATGAAGCAAAAAACTACTGGGAAGATTCTTATGACGAGGTAGTCGAGGGAATTCAAGAGTATGCGAATTGCGATTTCAAAAAAGATAGGAGAGTAGAATCATGATGTTAGTTACACATATTGATGTTCATGAATCACTTGACGAGGACATTCAGTTTAAAATTGATAATGGTCTCGGTTTATGGTCATCTAAAGAGCATCAAATTGGGGAAGATGTAAGAAAATATATGTTACCTTATACTCTCAAAAGAGTAGTATATGAAAAAAACAGACCTCATGCTTTAACATCATTCAAGTAAATGGAAGATTTAACTAAAAAACAAAAGTTACTTATTCACTTGAATGAAGTAAAAAGTATTTTAGAAAGTTGTAATTCATTTAATGATGAAGAAATTGGTATTTTTCAGAATTTCAATGCTATCATATATGAAGACATTTTAAAACCTATGGTGGACAGTAATAAAACTGACACATAGTACTCCCATTCCTTTTTCTTTTCCTTTATAATAAGAGTAATTAAACAAACAAAATGAACCCACTTCAAATCTTAAATGCTCACAGACAAATCTCAGATTTTGTTGATTATGTTGATTCATTCTATGGAACTAATGACCCATTATACCCATTATTTTTAAATGGTAAGAGATTAACTAAAGAGCATATTCGCCACGCTATTATTGTATATTTGGATAGATGCAATAATGATGATTTTGAGTTATGCCTATGGGGAGACGGAGATTCACTAGACAGAGAGAGAGTGAGAGACATTCTAACACAGAAATTTGGTTATGAATACGAGAGTGTGACAGTTTAATTACTGTCACATAACCAGTTGAATCTGGTATTCAATCCTTTATAATAAGAGTAACAACAAAAGAAAAATGAATTCTACAGCAACTTACACAGAACCAGTAAACAGAATCAAGCAGAGAATTCTATTTGATGATAACTTAGATAACCTTACTTGCCTATGTGCAAATTGGGAAGAATTTGTTATCGAGATTTCAGAGTGGGGAATCTACAAGTTAGGCGGAGTTGATTTTGATACTCTTACTACAGAGGACATTGCTAAACTAGACCAGTTTATGAAAAATCAAAATGGTTATGAAAAGGAGGACAGATCATGACTAAAAAAGAAACATATATTAATGCTCTTGTTAATAGTATGAGCATGAAAGATTTGAAACAATATGTAGAAAATGACATGGCAGATTTCTTATATAATTGTAGCGAATCTGAAGTAATTAATGAATTTTTAATTAAGGTAGAACATACTACAGATCAACAATTTTATAATAAATTTGTAAAGCAAATCAAGTGGTAGTATGCCAGTTGTTAAACTGTCACACAGTACCCCCATTCTTAAACATTCCCCACTATAATAAAATTAATTAAACAAACATCATGCCACGAATCAATCTAACAATAGAAGAGCATCAATCACTCACTAAATTTTTATGTCACCCTAAAGCAAGTAAGTATAGGAGTGACTTATATGACACAGATACATTTGACTCAATGGAAGATAAAGTATTTGATGCAGTAAACAATTTGACACTAGAGGATTTTTAAGATGGGAGCAAAGTGTGACGTATGTGCTAATTTTGACGAGAACTATAGGCAAGAAATGGATTTTCCAAAAAATTCAGATCATTGCATTCAAGATTATCAACCCGATCTTTATTACTATTGGGATAGTCCAATAGAGGAAGATTATAACTGGAGAGACGAATTTCCTCATGCTGAATGTATGTGCGAGATATGTTTTGATATAGCAAATCGAGAAAATAAAATCAAGTGGAAGTGTGCCAGTACATCTAGTGGCACATAGTTCCCCTATTCCTATAAATTTCCCTTTATAATAAGAGTAATTAAACAAACATCATGACAGTTAAAGCACTTAATTTCACAACTGAAGCAAGATTAAAAGAGTTAGTTGAAGATTGGACAGCAGAGTTATGCTTATCTCTAGAGCAGAATTATCTTGACTACCATAAAAGAATGGTAACATCTAACTTTGAGAGATATAACGGAGTTAGATCAGATTTATCTGACTATGCTAAAGAGCAACTTGATGCTATCGAAAATGGAACTTTCAGAGGTAAGAAATTCACATTTTTTGAAGGTAAGAAGTATCTTAAAGTTATCATGAATGACTATAATGATTTAACTAAAAAGTATGATGGTCGAGGAGTCCATTGCTTTATCAATAAGTTTACTGGACAAGTTTTTAAAGCATCATCATGGAAGGCACCAGCGAAGGGAGTCAGATTTGATATGCGAATCATGAGAGAAAGAGCATTAATGCACAATCCTAACTTCACAGATTGGGCAGG
>VTLG01015080.1_pt1 | contig 16952 bp, 12 predicted proteins | sample 4694571 | NCBI WGS metagenome assembly VTLG01 (sample SAMN12604809, study PRJNA352737) | marine metagenome | biome: ENVO:00000447; feature: ENVO:00000209|ENVO:00000569|ENVO:01000036; material: ENVO:00002151; isolation source: viral sequences binned using virsorter ...
GTAATGTAAAATTATCGTCATCTAATGTAGTTACAGTTCCAGCCGTTATACCATCTATTTGACTTTGAATAGCTCCAGTTACCCCATCAAGATAACCAAATTCAGTATTACTTACACTTCCATCATGAATCTTAGTAGCAGCTATAGCAGCACTTCCATGAACATCAGCATTGACTATAACTCCTGTAGCTATGGCAACTGCACCAGCAGTACTAATAGTTATATCTCCAGATACTGCTACATTATCAAAATCAGTACCATCTGCTACCAAGATATGACCACTGGTAGCAGCATAAGAGTCATCGAATAGGGCTATCTTAGCTCCAGTTACAGCGTCATCTGCAAGTTTAGCTGTAGTAACTTGTCCTGCTGCAATATGAGCAGTATCGATACTTCCATCAGTATAGTGCTCAGAATCTATGGCATCATCAGCAATTTTAGCACTTGTGATAGCATCCGCAGCTATCATGGCAGTCTCTACTGAACCACTAGCGATAGTTAAAGCTCCGGCAGAGTTGATAGTAGCATCTCCTGAGAGAGCTACACCAGCATAGTCTGTACCGTCAGCTACTAAGATATAACCTGATGTTGCAATAGCAGCATCATCTAGTAACGTAAGCTCATCTAAGGCTTCCTGGGCCATGTAGAATGCTTGTTTACTATCAAGATCTAAGTCAGACTCAGATAAGTTAGAGCCATCTACATAGTCTACTAAGCGTGAACTTTGACTAGAGGTTCTCTTGATTAAAACTACCTGATCTGCTGTAATATCAGCAGGATCACTTACTGTAATTAGACTATCGTTATTCCAAGTAAAGGTTGCTGCTGATCCATCTACTGTAACGGCTACATGAGTTCTACTGATAAATGGAAATGTTACAGCAAACTCTTGTGTATCGCCTGAAGCAACATATCTTACACTTGAATTAGCCATTTATTGTTGTCCTTGTGGTTGTTGTAAACCTTGTGGTGTAGGTAAATTAAGTTGATCCATAAGTCCCATTGTAGGTAATCCTTCTGGTTCAGTTATACTTATTCTTGCATTTGTTGTAGCTTTAAGAAAACGATCTCTAAAATCTATAAATTTATCTCCATATTTTTTCTTATTATACATAACAAGTGTTACTGCAGCACTTTTATTTTTTCTAATAATAGTTTCTAACATAGATAATTGTATATGAGGAAGTAATCCACCATGTTTTTTAACAAAATTATCCCATGACATACCTTTAGGTTTATTAAATTCTTTAGATTTAGCCAATTTTTCTAATGGTGCTTTTTTATTTAATGCAATCCACTCTTGTTTAATTGCTTCCTTTTCTTCATCTTTTAAATGTAAGACACCTAAAGATCTTCCACCAAATGTACCTAAAGGAATAGATACAATATCAGATGGACCTTGAATTTTAGAGTTTAATGTGGCTAATTTATGAATTAAATAACTTCCTGAAGGTTTTCTAGCAGGAATAGGATTTAATAAAGCTTGTGAAAGATTAGTAACAATTTCAAAAGGTCTAATATTATTAATATCTTCAAAATGAGTTCCAGGAGCAAAGGTATATTCACCCATTAAATTCTGTACTGCACCCCCTTCAGGAAGGCCAGGCATCCAACCGTTTAATTTATTTAAAGCATCTTCATGTGCTCGACTCATTTCACCCATTATAACACTTGTCATTTTTTCAAACTGTGTTTCACCTTCAGGTAATGGGGGTAAAGATTTTTCAGAAATAACACCTTGAGTCCCTCTAGTAATATTACGTCTTAAACTGGAATAAAAACTAAGTCTAGGATCTACAGCAGTTTGAACTCGTCTAAGTGTAGCCATTTTTTCATGATTATCTCCAGTAACAAAGTTCATCATGTCAGATAATCCTTGAAAATAATAACGATCTGTAATCAATCGAGACATATTGATAGCACCCATCGCCATTAATTCTTTAGTGGCCTTCCATTTACGATCTTCAGCATGATTATTTATATCATATTGATCATTTAAATGCTGGTAAGATCTGGCTAATTGGGATACTGTTGCTGCTGAAGACATTACAAAACCTATAGGATCTAAACGATTATAAGGAACCCATCCAAAGCCAGCATTGACACTATACCAATGAGGACCACCCATAGCTTTTTCCATTCTTTGTCGTAACTTATAATTTGCAGGAGGACCATTAGTAATTTGTCCATTATAAGCTAAAGTAAAGACTCCACCCCACATATATTGACCAGCAGCTAATTTAGCTTCTGCTAATTGTTTAATAGCAGGATTATCTGATTTAAGTTCGTTTCTCATAACTTCACTAAACCTATGTAAAACAGGCATACGTCTAAAATTATGAGTTAACAGATTTACTGGAGTTTGAAAGAAGGGTAAAAAGGTCCGTACTATTCCGGTAGGATCTCGTTCTATCATAGTTTTAACCAACTGAGTCATACCAGCTACTCTATTTTTATTTCCAAGAGCATCCATAACTTCTACATCAGCTAGTTTACTAGTATAAGTATTTTCATGAGCTGCTTTTGTAGCTTGTTCTAATATATCATCATGTAAATCTATATCAGATAAAATTTTATTTTGTAAAGTAGTAACCTCAGCAATTTCATTAGCAGTCTGAGGTACTTTCCCAAATTCTTTTACTGCTTTTCTATAAGATAAAGCTCCTATTTCTCCTCTATAAGTCAAAGCTTTAAATAATTCATCAGCAGACATGACTAGTTTTCCAGGTATATTAACAAGATGACCTAAATAATCAATAGCTTTTCCAAAACCACCTCTAGCACCCCATAATTCTTTATTGATAGATCTTCGATATTGTCTAACTAAATCCTCTTTTACAGCACCATCAGCAGGACCATGTTTCCATGCAGCTCTAAAAGCTTTTAAAGAATCAGGTATACCTGCCATATAATGATACATTAACTGTCCAACTTCACCATAAGTAATACCGCCAGCTTCAGGCCGTATACTTTTGATTCCCAATTTAGGTGCTCTTCCAGCAGCTAAAAATCTTTCAAAAATACTATTACCTATTGCAAATGTATTACCGAAAGCATTTACTTCAAATGTTTTAATACTGGATAATAAACCATTAATATAAACTTCTAAAAAAGTATCCCTAGTCTTTGCTCCTATACTCATACGAGTAGCTTTAAGCATATTCCTCAGTTGAGTATTATCAGCTAGATTAATAGCATCAATCTGTTGTTTAGTAGCTTCCTGTAATGCTTGTTCTCTTAGGTCTTCAGTAGTAATACGTTTACTCTTTAACCATTTTAAACGCTTATGCTGATTTTTAATTTCTTCTGTTAATTCTTTTTCTAATTCAGTACGCTCTCGCGGAGTCTTGGTAGGTTTAGGTGTGCCTCTCTTAGTTAATATAAGTTTATCAAGCTCTGCTTTTAATCGTTTAATATTAGCAGTAGCTTTTTCTGGATCAGTTTTAGGCTTCTTAAATCTTTTAGTAAGCTTTTTAACTTCAGCTTCCAGTTCATGTATTTCAGTAGTTTTAAGTTTAAAATCACTTTCACTTGCAGTTTTCTTATCTTCTTTAAGCTTTTTGATTCTATTAGAAAGCTGTAAGTGTTTCTTTCTAAGAGCTAGTTGTTCTTTAGGTAATCTTGTTTTTGCTAATTCTTCTTCTATTAAATCTTCTAGTTCTAATTCTCTGGCAGATTTCTCTCGTTTTATTTTCTTAGGGAGAGGTTTACCAGCCTTAAGATCAGCTAATCTTTTCTCTAATCTTTTAATTGCAGCTTCTGTAGCATTAACTTTTTTTCTTGTCTGTTTATATTTTCTAGTTTTCTTAGGGTCAACTTTAACATCAAATTTCTGACCTTGAATATTAACTTTAAAATCCCTAAGTTTACTGGCCTGTACGGTCTGAAGTCTATCATGCTGTTTAGCTTCAGTTATAACAGCTTCATCAGTTTTATCAAAAATCTCACCAAATAGTTTAGCTTTAACTTCCATTTCAGGAGATTGTGGATTTACCATTGATTTATGAGCACTTAATAATCTACTAGAAGCAGCAGATTCTCTACTCGCTAAACCCATTACTTCTTGTAAATTTGCAGCTTGAGCATAAGCTTCTCGCTTTAATTTTTTATACTCAGCCGTACCGGAAGTAGCTTTTGCTAATTTTGAAAAAGCCTGATTAGATCCTTCCATCGCTATATTAGCTAAAACTTTATAAGCAGGAACAAATTTTTCAGCTTGTTCAATGTTTCCTACATTTTTTTCTAAAAATTCTTTTATTTCTTTTTGAGGTTTACCAAGTAAAGTTGATAGATCTTCTAATCCTTCGTTAACTGAGGCACGTTTTAACTGTTTAAGATCAAGAACTTTACCTATTGCCTGAAGTGTATTTAATATTTCAGGTTGTGATTTTAATTTATTTAGATTAAAAGATTCTATAATAGGACGTTTTTTACCTTTATCTTTTCCACTTTTAACTATATAAAAAAGATCATGTGTTCCTATATCTTCTTTATTTGCAATCTTATGAAGAAGTTTAACTAATTCAGGATTGGGTTCATTGAGAGTTTGTGAAATAGGAGCAACTGAGTCATCCATAGAATGTTTAATATCTCTATTCATACCTTCTTCTACAGATTCAGGTAAACCTTTTTGTAATATAGCTTTTTGATCAGGATTAGCTTTTAAAATATTTTCTTCAATAACATCTATTCCGTCTTCTACCAATTCATCAGCAGCTTCTTGAAGTTCTTCAACTGTAAATCCATGTTCTTTTTTAAATTGTTCTTTAGCTGTAGTGACTTCTTTGGTTAAAATCTCAGTAGTTTCAGTTAAAGTTTTTTCTTTAGTAGCTTCTCTTAAAGCTTTAATTTTAGCAGTAGTAGCCTTGTAACCAAAACCAGTTAATCTGAGTAATGAATCTAATATTCCAGCAGTCCATATACCAGCAAAGGTATTTTTAGCAGTACCCCAAGCTTTACTATCACTAGGATTAGTAGCAATCCATTCGTTAAGAAATGCTCCAACTGTTGAATGTTCTGAGATTCCAGTTAAACTCATGAAGAAATTCATCATGTTAGGATCAGTATGACTAAAAGCCAGACCCTCAGCAAAACCACCAGAAGCTGTAAAGGCCATCCAACGTCTATCTATTAATTTCAAAAGTTTAGGAGACTTTTCTAATAACGAAACCAACTTTGGTCCTAATGTAATAGATCGTACTCCAGCTTGAGCTATAGCATTAGTAGGGAAAAACAAGCTACCATACTGACTAAAGCCTTGATAAATAGTCTGTAATGTAGTTTCAGGAGAAGGAGGTTCTTTAATCCAATTCTTAGCATCTTCACTAACTTTGCCAAGTACTTCTCTGCCCATTTTCTGTCCACCATAAACAGAGTGCATGATTAAATCATCACCATGTTTACTAACTGAATTTAACCAACCTGATGAGTCACCGTTTATTATTTTTTCTTCTTCTTCTTTTTGAAATGGAACTTTAATATCATCATCTAAGTCATTTTCAATATCTTGTGCTTGACCTGGAGAACCCTCATATTTTTCTCGTGCCTTTTGATTTTTAATATAGTTAGCATCTGATTCAGAAAGAGGTTCAGTAGTTGTTGTAATAGAAGTATCTTCTTCTCTTTCTTCCTCGATAAAAGGAGTTTCAGGTATAAGATCTTCTTCTTCTATATCTTCAAAATTGGGTGAATCGGGAATAAATTCTTCTACTTCAGCCATTAATTAAATTCCTTTTCAAGTGCAGGAAGCTCAATTTCAACTTTATTTCCTGGTGAATATCCAGGTTTCTTTTCTTCTGATGAACCAACAGAAGTTGCTAATCCTACAGGAAACTCATCCGGATCAAAATCATAATTATCTTTAATACTTATACTTTGATCTTCATTAATTCTATACCACATCCCACCAAGTATAAGTTTTAAATCTAAAGGAACATTAATTGTCTTTGGTTGTTCATCAAGTTTTATATAATCATAACCATCTTTATCCATTTTTCTATTAAACTCAGTATCTTCTTTAGGTTTTGTAGTTTGTAGATTTTTGTCTAATAAAATATTTCTTAATGTCTCTAGATGTTCAGGTCTAAAATCTTTACTGGTAATAGGAGGTTTAATATCTTCACCAGACATTTGTTCTTCAATAATATTCTTACCAAACATTCTTATCCATTCAGGAAGAACCGTTGAGTCAGGTTTTGTTAAAGCTTTATAATAAGGAGCAAAATAAGAATCTCCAAGTCTCTCTACTATATCTTTAATTTGTAATTGGTTTTCTACTTTTTTAGCAGGATCAGATAAGTTCTTAGGTACTTTCTCAAGTTCTTTTTCTATTTCCCAATGACCTATCATTTTTTCAGTATACTCAGGACTACTTGGAACTAGAGAAGCTTGCCATTGTTCTTCTATAGATTTAACAAAATCTTCTACTCGTTCAGGAGTTTGTTGACTCCACTCACTTTCCTGACCACTTCCTTCCTCAGTAAACTTGATTTCCTCTATAGCTTGATCCCATCTTCCTTTTTTAAGATGTTCCCAAGCAGTAGGAAACTTTTGAATCCATCCTGAACCTAGTTGATAATTAACTTTCTGTAAAGATTTCTGAAAATCTTCAGTAACATTTGGTCCTCCCTTTTCTCCCATTTCAGTAGCCTGTTTTTGACTGGCTTCACGAGCACTCGCTAAGTCTCCTTTAAGCCAATCAACAGCCTGTTTGTGACTTATCTCATCCCCTACCTTATATTGTTTTAATTCCTCATCTGTAAGTTTATGACCAAAGCCAGCAGCAAATCCAGTTACAATTCCCTTTCGATCTTTATCAGGATAGACTGAACTACGAAAACCTTCTCTTGGCATTATTAGTTGTGCTGTTTCTTTATCTTCTGCGTTTAACGCACCCAAAACTTGTTCGTAAGTTATTGCCATAAATGTCAGTATAAAAAAAAAGTTAATTTATTTTGTAGGTGTTTCATCTTTCTTCTCAACCAGTTCAAACTGTTTTATCATAACCTCATATAAGCTGTTTATTTCTTCTTCGTATGCTGTTAATTGTTCTCTATTTATTTCTCTATTAGTATTAGTTTTTTTAGTTTCATCTTCTTTATATATAATTTTACCATCTACAGTTTCTTTTATTCTTGGGCGATATTGTAGTCGTAATATATCTTCAGCTCTATCATCAGTTATATCAGCTATTAGATTCAAAATTCTTTGAGCTTCCTGAATAGGTTTTAAAAATTCTTTTGAATGTAGTAATCCACTTACGGTATTTATAAGTTTTTCTAATACAGGATAATCCATTACTAATTGTTCTTGCAGAGTAAATCTTGACATTTCGGCTTTCATATGCTTAAGAAGTACTGTATTAGCTAACGCTTTATTTATTCGGCTAAATGATACAGAAGGAGTACGTTTTTGCAGTTTCTCAACATTAAAAGCCATATGATTTTTTACGTCAGTATTTATTGTTTTGAAGTCTTCAAGTAAGTCTATGCGTATACCTCGTCTAGTCATATACTTTTTAATATCGTCAATACTGGTAAGCTCTCTTCGATAAATAAGAGTTCTTAATGTTCTATATGCTTTGCTATCTTTATCATTTTTGAAATTTAATAAATCTTTTTTAAGTACTGTAATTTCTCGTCTTGCATCTGCTCTTCCTTCTGGAGTATCAGGAAACATTTCAAATACTTCATATTTCTCAGAATTGGTTAATTCAGTTTGTTGTGTGATTCTTTGATGAGCTGGATCGTCTAAGAGAGCCACGCTTGTATCTCCATACTCATCCGTGACTATATTCATCTCTGGAGATGGGTTCAAGTTGTCAGCACTTCGTTTATTTACCATTCTGAATAACATATCAGTTTTGAATTGACCCCAACCATTTTTTGATAGTTCTTCATGAGCTTTTAAAATTTTAGCTAGTCTCTCAAATAATTTATCTTTCATAGATTGTAACGTAAGAGCATCCCCTATTGTAGCACCTTTACCACTTGTAATAATAACGTTTTCCGTTTTGATTTTAGGATCAATATATTTTTCGACATAATCTTCCATGTGTGTAACTAAATATCCATATTGAATAGGATTCCTTTCAAAATGTTCTAAAAAAGTATCAATATTAATTTGAAAATTACCCTTTATAACATTTATATCAATAGTAGCTTTTACTTTTTTACCGTTAAGGCGAGCAGTCTCTGGTTGTAATTTAGCATCTTTTAAGCTTTGTATATTTGAATTATGGTCTTCTATAAATATATTTTTTTCTGGATCTCCGGTCCAGTATTCCGTTTCCAACTTGTTCTTTAAATTATCATGAAGTTTCTTAATATTAGCTTGTGTTAAAACTTGTTTTTCATATTGAGCTACATCTTGAAGCCAAGTTCTTTTGAAACTTGCTATTCCTAATCGAAGTTTTCCTAATGCTTCTCCATTATGTGTTACTGTTTGTAATCCTTGGCCCATAACAGTATCTAAGAAGCCTTCAATTTCATCAGCTTTTTGAATTGAAGTTTTAGAACCATCATTAGCTAAATGTGATATATGGGTTGAACCATGAAGTTTCAATTTATCTAAAACATCATTCACATAGTTTTCATCTAAAACTTTAAAATTATGCTCAACAGCATCTGCACTTACCAAGCCTGGAGCTATTTCACCTTTTGCTGCTGCTAAACCAGCGTTTTTCATGTCCTCTTTAAAACGTCTAGCTTTAGCAAATTTAGCAGCAGATCCTAAAGCTGTACTTAAATTTGCCAATCCTTGACTTAAACCTGTTTGTTGTGGTCCTGCTACAGAAGGGGCTGTAACATTGGTTGTAGGTCTAGTTAGTTGTGTCTGAACTGGATCTAAGGGAAAAGGAGTTTGTGCCATCTATCTTGATTCTCCTGTAGATGTTGAAGTAGTTTGAGGAGCTCCTGTACCTTTTCCTAGTTGACTTTTATAATATTTTGTTTGTATTGCACTTGCTCTACCTTCTTGGTAATCAACTCCGGTCTGTATACCTGAACTACCGATAGAAAGAGCCAAGCCTGTAGCACTTGGGAAACCCTGAAGTTCATTATATAAAGCGTTATTTTTACTAACAGTTTCCTGTGCAATATTTTGTCGTTGTTTCTGAAGATTCCTAAGTTTAGTATGGAAATTAAATTCTTTTCGATGAATAGCCTGTAAACCTTGTCTATGAATATTCATTAGTACACTATTAGCAGAACCACCTGATTTTTGAACGCTTCCATCTCTAGCTAATTGTGTTGCTACAACCCTTCTTATTTGTTTTTTTAATTCAAACTCATCTAAATGATATTTTTTATTATCTAGCAATTGTTGTTCATTTAAATTTAAATAAGCATTATAAGCTAAACGATTATTAAGAGCTGCCTGTTGTTGTTTATTAGCAAAATCAATATGTCCTGCTGTTACTTTATCATTGTAATCTGTTATTTTACTGCCGACAGAAAATGCTAATTGGGCAGCATATAACCATCCATCTACTCCCATTAATCAGCCACCTTACAGAACTCATAAAATTTAACTTTGTTAATCATACGTTCCCCTATTATCTTAAATCCACACCACTTAATCCACTTGAGGTGTACGTCATTTCTTGAGTCAATAAAATTACAGAGGTGTGGAAAGACATTATTCATACCTTCTACCTCTGATCTTGATTGTTTAAGGAATGCAGTCTTAATTTTTATAAGACCTTCACTACCTAACATCCATACTTGTCCTGTCTTGTCTGTTATCGGAACTACACCATACATTCCTACAACTCTACCTCTATTATCTATAATAGTTCTACAGATCTGACTAGCACCAAATGCTAAAGATAAGGCTTTTTCTGGACTATGACCTAAAGTTTCAACTTCACGTTTATCCTCAAACCTTAAGTGTAGCGATAAGTACGCTGCATCGTCTAGTCTAGATTGCCTATGATAAGGCTTCATGTTATCTCCTGCCCACAGTCCTCACAACATAGTTACCTTCCCAATCAGCACCAGTAAAGGCACAAGGAAGATATGAGTCAGATACTAATTCTAGTTTTAAACCCCTAGAATCAGCTAAAATAAGCTTTTTAAAGTTACCAGTTTCAAAAGGAATAGTACCAATCTTATTTAAAGGTGATCCTAAGATACGTCCTGTATATACATGACTGAACGCATCTCTACCTGGAGCTGTTACTTGTAGTTTAAAGTAACCCGTATTAAAGTAGTCTACATTAAACTTACGAATCTTCAGGATACCTCCTGAAAGAGAACTTAGTCTTCCTTGTACTTCAGTTTTGATAGTAGGCTCAGTAAACTCATAAAGAAACTGGTAGTCCTTACCAATGAAACATGAGGAAGCTGAGTGATCTCCGGTAGCCGTAAGTGTTGTAGCCGTAGTTTGAGATACTCCTTGGACTAAATCTCCTTCCTTTCCTAAAAAGGCAGGACCAAAGACTACTCTGTAAGTAGAACCAAAGTCATCAGGATAGGGCATAGTCCAAGAAGTAAGATCAGCACCAGAGCTATAACTTCCTGTAACTTCTGTTAATCTATCTAAATGAGGCTTAAAGGAAAGTTGAGAAGTACTCTCAATCAAGTTTACAAGTTTAGCATCCTGTAGCCTCATCTTATCTAGGTAAGTACCATCAGGTCTAACTATAATAAAATATGCTACATCTTCTATAACACTAACACCTATTACTTTTTCCTCATCCTTAAACTTCCATTTAGACCATGAGCTTAACTTCTTTACTCCACGCTCAAAGAGCATTTTATAAACAAATATTTCATTCAGGTTTTCATCTGAGAGAGCTAAGAGTGTATCACGGTGAGGAACTAATTTAAATAGTTTTCCTTTAATATAACTAGGAACATGAGAAGTAATATCTTCAGCAGTCTCTTCTTGTAAATCTTCAATTATACCAAATTCCCTGATAACAGCAAAACCATCAGCATCATCAGCAAAATAGATCTTTCTACCATTTAGTATAGGATCAATAATCTTATCACTTTCATACTCAGTCAGTAATGAAAGCTTGGCATTAGTAGGAGTTAAACCTCCAGCAGCAAATTGAGATAACTTAAACTGAGCAAAGTCACTGAATAAATAGAGTTCTTCATTGAAAGCTATAGCTTGATTTAAGATACTAACTTGATTACTTGGGGAAGCCAAGTCAATCATATCGGTATCTAAAAGATCCGTAGCCGTAGTAGCATAGAAATTAAAGAACTCTCCTAATTCAGAGAGTATAATATTTTCTCCTGCTAAGAAACCTAGACGGTTCTTATGGAAGAATATATCATTTAACTTTTCAGTAATAAAACTAGGATCTGGAGCTGTAGTTTCATCTCCAGCACTTCTGTCAGTCCATGTAATTTGAGATAGGGAGAATACCGTTTCACCAAAATCAGCAGCAAACGCATCATCCCAAGGATCTTCAGACGTTCTTATAAACTGAATAGGCATGGTACTGGCATCTAAACTGTTAGCTAATCCTGGCTCGACAGTTTCTATCCATTCACCTACATCTTCATCAGCTTGGTTATTATGTTTAATCCAGTAATCATCAGTACCAGAACTAGGATCTCCTGTAATCTTAATAATAAAGCCATCTTTAGTTCTAGCAGGAAGATCCGTAAAATCTACAGCACTGTCCTTAATAGCAATACAGTTTAATTCTGGAGCTTGAACATGAAGTGTAAAATCACTACCATCTTTTTTAGTTAAATGAACATTTGTACTACCAAACTTGGTAATATCAAAAGTAGATCCTATATTAGTAACTAATTCATTGTAACAATCATTAATCTGAGTAGCAGCATCATTATCCCCATTAATTGTAGATCTTAATGTACCATCTACATAGACTAAAAAATCTGTAGCATCTGTAGCTTGTTTAAGAAATACAATACCTTCAGGGTTTCGAGTATCACCTGTAGTAGTTGACTTGGCAGTAGCTGTTGTCCGATTTAAAAGAAAAGTATAATCAGCTACTGTAAATAATTTAAGGTTATCTCTGGCATCAACTGTAGTTAGATAAGTTAATACATCTCCTGTAGCTCCTGAGACGCTCTTAGATGCCCCATCTAAATCCCATACCTCCATCTCAGCCCCTGAGAAATCAGAGCTGAAATCGGAGCTGAATTGGTCTGAAGTGATACTGACAATATAACGCTCATTTTCATCACGATTGATAAAATGTATATGAGCATCAGTATCAGTTTTGTTACTTAACTTAGCAACAAATTCTAAAGGAGGTCTTTTCTTTAATCCTTCAGCAATAGTAACTAAGCCGTTTTCTTGAGTTTTACATTGAGAAGCTAGACGTAATGAAGGGGGTTGTTGTGAAACTCCATTAATTAAATTGCTTATTTGTTCTGTTATAAGTGGCATTTACCATGTTTTCCTGTAGAGCTTAGTGGTATTATACATATCTCTTGTACCATACCCGACATTAAATCCAGCCCGTTCTCCTTCATCATCTAATAAATCTGCATATGCCTCAGTTTCTTCTTGTCTATTTACTGCTTCTGCTGAGACCTGTCCTATAATTTCTTCTTGGAAAATCCTAGCAGCTTTAGTAGTAATATACTGTCTAGCAGTTTGAGGTATATCTTCAAAGTCTAATAATGTAATTGTAACAGCATCATTAATAGAAGCCGTCCAAGTAAATGTATTATTATCTAAATCATACAGAAAAGGAGAACCTTCTCTTCCCCTGATTGTGGTCATCTTAGTAGGAGAATAAACAGACAATACAGTAGTTCCTAGTGGAATCCTACTGTCAGAATCAAGAGATAATACTACATCCCATTCAGTATTAAAGTGCCACCCTTTCTGCTGTACTTCCCTGTTGATATTAGATAATAGATTCTTAGCTTGTGTAACATCTACAGTAGTTGCTGTTTCCAAACTTGAAACCGCTGCTTCACCTACAGCAGCTAAAAGCATATTAACAGCTTCTAGTTCATTGACAGGAACTGTAGTAAAATGTGACATTTTAAGTTACCAATCCCATGCCCATAACTTGAGCAGTTCTAACAGTTAAATTATCTGTACTATCTATATTAGCAACAAAGATAGAAACATAATCATTAGTAGCCATAGAAGCATATCCAAATGTAACAAGGTTAACTGAGTTAACTGTAACTCTAGGACAAAATCCTACCACTTTAGTACCTGTAATCAGTGTTCCATTCTTATGTATAGCTAATCCAAATTCTTTATCGACAGCAGAAGTATCAATTTCTAAAGAAGCTGAAGCTAAAAATAAACAGTTAATTGTAGGAGTACCTGTATATCTTAGTCTACCATCAGTATTTTCATCAAACTCATTTGCAGTAGGAGCTGTACTAAGAGTCCATGTTCCTGCTACTCCTTCTACATACGTTCCAGCTCCAGCAATCGTAGTACTGCCAGCAGATGAAACATACATACTTCCCTGTTTTGTTTGAGTTGTTTCAATAAAGTCACGCAGGTCTTGGGGAGTAATAGAACCAGCAGCCTGACTGTCTTGAAACAAGTTTGAAACTAAGTCGCTTACGGTTCTACTTGTATCAGTCATTGTCTCTCCAAAATGTAAAAAAAAATAAGGAGCCTAAGTGTTACCTTAAGCTCCTCAAAAGGTTAACTTGAGGTTACGGTAGTACCACTACCAGAACCCTGTACTGACATACTGAAACCACAAGTAGCAGCTACAGCAGTAGACAGAGCTTTACCAGCCAGTCTTACCATAGCTTTAGCAGGAACAACAAAAGGAACATTTCCTGGGAAGGAGAATGAACCTGCATTAGTTCCACCATTACCACCACTAGCAGCAACTACGTCAGAGTCTTGCTCTACCAAAGTTACTTTAGCAACAGTACGCCATGATTCAGAGTTAGCTACACCAGAGGACTCAGCATGAGCCACCTGAAGAGCAATCTCAGCCGTACCCTGACCAGCAGCAACGGAATCTACATCATACCAGAAGCCGTGAACATAGCCAGTGTGACCAGCAGGAATTTTCCAAGTACAGTTACCTGACTCTTTAGAACCTGCATCAATAACAGCGTGTACTCCACCACCAGTTACATCAGCGATAGTGATAGCACCAGCAGAAGCAAGTCCAGTACCAGAAGCAGTAATTTCTGCTTTCTGAATAAAGGAAATATTCTGCTCAGTCAACTCAACTTCAGTTGTACCATTCATGGTAACGTCCTCATAAGCCTGATTAAAATCATCATCTAAGTACGTTACTCGAACAGTCTGAGCACCTGTTCCAGCCGGAGAACCATCGTCATCAGTAGAGGCAGATACAATATCTATATCTGCACCAGCAATAACAGGAAGAACCTGAGCTGCATTGGTGTTACAGATTGTTTCAAATGATGTGCCAATAGTAGTGTTATCAGCATAGGGCTGAACTAATGTTACATTAGTAACAGTATTAGCAGCAACCGCTAAGGATTGGATATTAGCAATATCAGTCATAGTATAATATCCTTTCCTTAAGAGGTTTTAAGTTCAACACAACACTCAGGGCGAATGAAACTATGACCCATAGCATACTTAGCCACAATCCACCATCCTTGAAGTCTAATGTCGTATTCAGTTTCAACTGCCAGATTTAACAACTTAACGGTAGCTACTGCTGACTTGTGCATAACTAATGCCTTAGTCGTAGAGAAGTTACCTTCATGAGTTGTGACTCCAGTAGAATCGCTGACAGTAGTAATAGGAAGATTATTGGTTTTCACAAGATGAATACCAGCTATCTTCATAACTTCACCTTCTGCATATACTCCTCTTCCACCCCAATCACGGTTGATCAGGTCAGTAGTTTCTGCCATTAGGTAATACTGGGCAGGGCGTACATACATATATCTGTCATTTTCAGGAACATTCTTTTCATCCAGTTCTTCAGCAGCATCAAACAAACCACCACCTAAAGTAGATCCAGATGTTCCATAAGAGGCATTAGTAAGTACTGCTCCACCATTACCACTCGTAACGAGAGTAGAGGAACGTGCTCCTAACACACCTTCTTGAAGTACATTCTTATCCCATTGAGTACCAAGTATAATACCAGCCTCTTTAGCATAAATAGAACGTACATCATAATGATTCATAGCTTCGTCAAGGTTATTGACAAAGTGATCTGCAAGTAACAGACCGTCAATAGGAATGACCTTCTCATTCTTATTGATTGCCGTACCATCAAGTTCAACAGCCGTAGTAGCAGTACTACCTGAGCTGTTAACATAAGCGTATTCAACTGAAGCAGTTTTCCATACAAGTGGGAACTGAGCTGAAATACCTGAACTGATAGAACGGATAACGTGCTTGTCCATCGTAACACTAGCCTGTTCAAAAGCGGTCAACACTTCACCAGCGTAGACCTTAAGAAACATCGCACTGGAATCACCAGCACTATTTTTTTGACCAGAACGAGACATTACTTGGACGGGTGCAGTAGTTGCGGTTGTACCCATAGCAAGTCTCCTTAATTTAAGTTAATAAAAAGTACCTAACAAAATATGCTATACTTATTCATCAACTTTCAACTAAAGATTATCCACCGCAGCAGGTCTTTGTCTACTTGTTTAATTACTCTATAGCTCGTTGTGCTCTATTCTTAAGTAGAACCTAAAGAAAATACTTCAGATCTCTCAAGTTTATCTCTGACATCTTGGCGATATGCCATGTCAGTTTCATATCTAGGATCTTTCATAGCTGCCGTTACTTCGGCATTACTACGAAATATTTCGGAGCTATCACTCATCCTCAGAGGAGTGTCTCCGCTTACAGTTTGTCCTTCATATCCTGAAGAATTCTGATAGTCAGCTTGGAGTCCTCTGGCAGTCAGCATAGCCAGTTGAACATCACCACTGTTAACAGCATTATCATAAGCTTGTATTTGTTCAGGAGAATAATTAGCTTGTGCCCATTCCACCATGTTCTGATAGTCACCAGAGCCACCTACAGAATCCTTTACCTGATTACCTATCTGTTGACCCAAAGCTTTTACTCCTTCAATGTAAGTATCAGCATATTGTTTGCTGATTCCAGCATCTTCTAAAAGTTTATAACTAGCATCCTTTAAACCACCAGTTTCCATGTACTCTTTCTGTAATGCTTCCATATCAAAAGGAGCATCAGTAGCTTCAGGAATACTTAGTTCTGATTGTTCTGTTTGTTCTTGATCAGCAGAAGGAGGAGAATGAAATCTTCGTTCCAAGTCATCATAACTTCTTCTCCACTCTTCATCGGACTTAAATTTTTCTGGCCTAAATGTTTCATCTATTACATCAGGTTCTTCTAGAGGAACTACCCCTTGATCAATAGTGTTTTCTGCCAGAGTAGCTTTTGAGGCCATCTCCCTGTTGTACTCATCCATACTTTGGGGAGCTTCACTTTCAACTGTTATTTGGTTTGCCATAACGCTCTCCGTATGATTCTTTTATAGTTCCATTAGGAAGTTTAATCTTGGTATAAGTAGAAGGAAGACCATTCTTTGTAGCTACACCAGCTCGTTGTTCCATGATCTCCATTGTTCTGTCTACTTCCTTAAACTGAGTCTTGGATGTAACGCTGGTTTCTGCTTTCTTCTTTTTCTTACTGTTGGGTTTTGTTGCCATTAGCTTGTTGCTCCCTTATCATTTCGCCAGCCTGATTCACAGCATTTGGTGTCGCTGCTAATCCTGCCTGAGCCATCATCTGTTGTTGTTGTTGAGCTTGTCGTTCCTGTTGTACTTGTTCTTCAGGTTTAATCAAGCCTTTCATGTCTATTCCAAAACCAACACCTAATCTCTTAAGAGCATCACTGGCATTGGTATAAGTTAACACGGCTTCTGGACCTAGTATTTGGGCAGCAGTTTGTAGAAAGGTAGCCAGTTTATTAGCATCGTTACCTCTCCCTAGTGCCTCAAATCCTGTTATGATGACAGGCTCTACCGAACCTTCTGGTAGTTTGGGAAGTTTTTTCT
>VTLG01003691.1_pt1 | contig 16951 bp, 9 predicted proteins | sample 4694571 | NCBI WGS metagenome assembly VTLG01 (sample SAMN12604809, study PRJNA352737) | marine metagenome | biome: ENVO:00000447; feature: ENVO:00000209|ENVO:00000569|ENVO:01000036; material: ENVO:00002151; isolation source: viral sequences binned using virsorter ...
AAGGTTTATGTAATTAACACCACTTGCATGTCCAAGTTGGAAATCATCACCAGTACCTAATTTTATATATTTATCATCTTCTAAATCAACATGACCAGTTGCAGCTACATCTCCAGTGACTGATATTCCCGATGAACTTGTCGCAAATTTCAGTACATTATTATGGTATAAATCTACGGCTCCATCCTTAAGAAAAGCAGCAATCGTTTCACTATTATCTGCATTGCAAATAGTTACTCCATTACCACCTGCTGCTAATCGTAGATAACCCGTAGTGTTTTTCACCCATGAATGAGATCCATCATGATAGATTTCAAGATCATTACCGGTCCCGAACTCTGATTTTACAGAATCGGGACGATTTATTTCAGTTAATGCCATAGTTTATTCATACTTGGATTTACCAGAGGTAATCGCAGCATCAATGGCGGTAAAGCTTTCACTAGTCCATATAGACGTAGATCCATCTTCTTTCTTATATGCTTTGATTGTTTCGAGATGTTCTACGTTACGTTTGATCTTGTCTTTGTATTCAGCATCTGTTTGATCTGATGCTTTTGCAACACCGATAACTGTAACGCTATCACCTGCAGCGGAAAAGATTGCTGCTACTTCGTCTGCTGTTCTTTCAGCCATAATTAATTGCCCTCCAAGGCGGTAACTTTTGCGGATAGTTCCTTGACAGCATTAACTAATGCCCAAAGAATTGGATCTGTGTTAACAGTCTTAACTCCTTTTTTACTGATATTTATACACTCAGGTAGAACTGATTCTACTTCTTGAGCAATCACACCTGTCTGAACTACACCTTCTTTAGTTTTATCATTTAGACAAATTTGATGAGGACCATCAGCTGAAGTAAATTCAGACATATCTATTTCATCTTCCTTTCTATATTCAAAATTAGTAACTCTTAACTGATCTATTTCAGTAAGACCTTTAGGACTATCTACTATATTTTTCTTTAATCTACGGTCCGATGTAGTTGATAATGAAGAACTATTATTACCTGCATATAATGCACCTGAACTATTGCCATGAATCCAAGTTGCAGCATTACCAGCTCCTGTATCGGCTCTTGCAATCCAAAGTTCACAGCAACTTGTAGCTACTTGTCCTTCTCCAGCATTTCTACCTATACAAACATTATCCTCACCTGTTGTAATACTATAACCAGCAGATTTACCAATACAAGTATTACCATCTCCAGTAGTTAAAGCATAAGCTGCAACTCTACCAATAGCCACGACATCATCTGCTGTTGTAAGATTATAACCAGCAGAGTTACCCATAGCAACGTTATCATCACCAGTAGTAAGGCTGTACAGTGTTTGATTCCCGTGCGCAGAGTTTCTAATTCCTGTAGTTGCAACTTTCAGTGCTGTTTTACCTATAGCTACATTATCTGATCCTGATGTCACGGCACCACCTGCTTCATATCCGACAGCAACGTTATCATTACCCGTACATGTACCGTATAAAGAATATGATCCAATAGCAATATTACGATTACCACTAGTTATACCTCTACCTGCGTACCTACCTAGAATACTATTATAATCACCATCTGTCATATATTGTCCTGCATGAATACCTACAGCAACGTTTTGATAACCTGTAGTTAATGACTCTAATGAGGCCAAACCGACAGCACAGTTGGAATATCCTGTTGTACAATTTCCTAATGCATTCATTCCAACAGCTACCTGACTACCTGTAGTTGCATTAGCTAATGCACTATCGCCAATAGCAGTATTACTATCTGCTGTTGTTGCTGTTCCTAATGCATTTCTACCTATGGCAACGTTATACGGACCTGTAGTAATAGCGTCTCCAGCTGCAGCACCTATAGTAATGTTATAAGCACCCGTTGTGATACCATAACCAGCAGTTTTACCTATAGCAATGTTATTATGAGTTGTTGTGATACTAAAGCCAGCATCTTGACCAAAAGCACAGTTATCATGCCCTGTTGTTAATGAACTTAAGGCACTCCTTCCTACCGCAACATTTCTAGTACCAGAAGTACAAGCATCTAAAGTTAAGGTTCCAACAGCAACGTTCTCAGCACCCGTAGTTGCAACTTCCAATGCTTTATATCCAACTGCAACGTTATTAGAAGCTGTAGTATTAGCAGCTCCAGCTTGAGATCCTAAGAAAGTATTATTATCTCCAGTCGTAACTCCTGTACCAGCTGTATAACCATAACATGTATTATGGTTTGCATCAGTACCTGTAAAACTATCACCTGCTTGAGTTCCAGCTACGGTGTTATATTGTGCGTCACTTGTTACACCAGCATCTGCCCATGTTAAACCACCATTATTACCTGATTGTTTAGATAGGAATTGACCATTAGAACCAGCATTAGATATATAAAGATTATCTTCATCAACTGCTTCTGAAGCCATTGCAGCTAGATTTACTGCACCAGATGCAAACTTAGCTGAGGTTACTGTACCATCTCCTGGTGTAGGAATGCTAACAGCTGAGCCACATTGTAGTATAAAGGCTGATGAACCAGAAGGAGGTGCAGTACAGAATCTAATAGTATCCGCATCTGTTAAATAGAAACCTTCCTCACTACCACTATAAGTACCAGTATTAGGTTTCTGTATAACACCGTTTAAACTGACAATAAGTTGATTGATGTTAGTTACACTAGCAGCACTTCCACTATTAGTCGTCTCTTTTAAATCGAAACTTGTATCACTTCCATCCCATGTAGCTGCTGTAGTTGTCCCAGCATCAACAGGAACTAAGAATTTAAAGTCACCTGTAGATGTTACTTCTCCCCAAGCTGATCCATCATAGACTTTCATCTTATTAGCACTAGTATCAAATACTAAATCACCTTCATCATTATTAGATGATGGTTCTCCAGCATTTACACGATACCTATTACCAAAGTCATTTATATCTGTACTTAAGTTGATTAAATCAGCTTCTTTAAGTGTTGCTTTATGATAATTATATATCTGTCCAGAACCAGTAGAACTAACTAACATACCCACACCAGCTGCAATAGTTGTACTATTGAACTGAGAGTTGATATTATTAATTGTTACAGTAGCATTACTTGTAATTGTATCACCAGTAGTACTAGTACCTGATCCATTAACAACAAGACCACCAGCATCAGCGATTGATATTACAACACCAGATGCAGGTTGAGTTTCAGGGAATGATTCATCATCAGCAATAACTTCAAGCCCACCAATAGGTGCTATCTGTGCTGTTACATAATCTACAACAGCTCCTGATGTAGGAACATGAGAATCACTATCAGAGATAGTTGTTTGCTCACAACCTATCATACCAATCTCAACTGAGTTAGCTTGGATAGTTGTAGCACCACCTGCTGCAATTGCAACGTCACCAGACATAGCCACAGAAGTAGCTACATTAGAACCGTTACCAACAATAACATTACCACTAGTTACAGCTGCTAATTTACTATGATCAATAGCTGCACCAGAAGCTATAGAAGCATTAACCACAGCATTAGCTGCTAGTTCATCTGCTCCTACTGCATCGTCCGCTAGGTGTTCATTATCAATACTAGCTGCAACATAGTGTTCTGAATCAATAGAGTCGTCTGCTATCTTAGCACCTGTTACAGCGTCTGCAGCTATCTTAGCTGTAGTAACTGCAAGGCCATTTATTTTCGCTGTTTGGACCGCATTATCTGCAATTTTACCAACACTAACAGCTAGATTTTGTAAGCCATTACCTGTTACAGCGCCTGTACCAATACTAGCACTTGTTACAGCCCCAGCAGCTATATGAACTGTATCAATAGATCCGTCTACATACTGATCACTGTCTACAGAGTTAGCAGACATATGAGCTAGATCTATTGATCCGTCAACATAATGCTCAGAATCTATCTGATCATCTGCTATCAAAGCATTTGTAATATTATCAGCTGCTATCTTTGCAGTTGTTACATTACTATTTGCTATCTTAGCAGTCGTTACTTGTAAGTTTCCAATATGACTTGTATCAATACTTCCATCTACTAACTCAGAAGAATCTACAGAGTTAGCTGCCAGCATCGTGGCTGTAACAGTTGCTGTGTCTCCTGTGGTTACAACAGTACCTGTAGTATTTGGAAGTGTAATAGTTTTATCAGAACCTGATGGATCTTCTACTGTGAGAGTAGTTTCGTAAGCATCGTCTGTTGCACCTTCAAATACAATTGTTGTATCCTCACCCATAGTGAGGTTACCTGTCATCGTACCACCAGTAGATGAAAGCTTCTGTTCATCATACTCCAGAGCTTTACGTAAAAGCTGTGTCTGGTTATTATTAAGGTCAGCTGATGTGATGGATGCACCTGGAGCGTATGTAGCCCTTGGTGTAGGGTCTCCCATATCAGTCTCAGGTCTTATTATAATAGCACCACTAGATAAATCAGCTCCACCAATATGTATGGTCTTAGCTGATGTGTCTACGGTATATTCTCTAGGGGAGGCGGATTCATTTATGGTTGACGCTGTATAGGTCAACAGTACATTGTCTAATAATGCAACTACTTCTGTTCCTTTAAATACATCAAAACTCCCAGAGTAGCTAAATGTATTAGCAGCTCCCGTATTTTGGGAGTATGTTTTTGTTACTTTTGTATGTGCCATTTAGTTTGCTTTGGGAAATTTAGGTATAGATTGTTGAGGAAAACTAAGATTTAATATATCTTGTCTATTATCTCTTGTTTTAGAATCCTTACCATCTTTTTCAGATTTTAATTTCTGTACATGTGCGTATGCAGGGTGATTTTTTTGGTTAATTTTAGCCCAAGCTTTAGCTCTAGCTTGGTTCATGATATTATCTATAAGAGTATTATGTGGATATGACTCTGGATTTATATCATATGTAGTTGGATTATTTGTATTAGCTTTCATTTGTGCCATAGATTTTATAACATCTTGCCTATTGGCTAGATAACCTAAAGCTTCTTCTACATTGTTAAACTTTTTAGAACCAATAGTTATTGGTACATTTCCTATTTCATTTTGGAAGAATGATCTTACACGAGCATCTTTAACAAGAGAGTATCCACCACCAGAATAAGTTGTAGATTTTAGATCATAATTACTATCTAATAGAAATCTTCTACCAGGTGTATCATTTCTAATATCTAATTGTATAGGTGATATAGCATTGAAAGATCTACCAATAATATTCCAATTATTAATTGGTTTACCATTCAGTATATCATGTTTGTTTGGTAGTTTATTGATAGCTAAAGCTTCACTTGTTAAGTTTTGATTTCTTATAGAATCCCACATACTTGAATTTAATTCTTTCATATGTGGATTGATCCACTTACCAAACTCTCTTCTCATACCTGCTAAAGGTACACTATTATTTAATATATCAGCCCCTGCTCTATCTAAAGCACCTGGCTTCATCTGCATTATTTGCATCATTTGGTCTAAACCTGACATATATGTTTTACCTGTCAGACCTCTACCTATAACAAATGATACAGCCTGTAAGCGTTTCTCAGCCCACTCGCTACCCATTAGCTCCATATTATCACCAATATCAGCGATAGAGGACCAAATAACATTAAATGGTTCTATAGATCTGTAATCAAATCCTACATCACCTATGTATATATGGTTAGGTTTCCATCCAGCATTGATCCAATTCTGTCTAAGTTGTCTATCAGCAGGACCATTACCAGTTAACTGTCCTCCCATATACATACCAGCCATGGTCATAGTAACAGCACTACCTAATGCCTGTCTACCTGTAAATAGGTTTCTAGCATTAGCTAAATCTTCAGCATTATGTATACCATATCTTTGAAGTTTAGTGAAGTCATCTCCTGTATGCCTTAGTATATCAATAGATTCCTTATGCATTGCACCAAGTAATGGTGTATTTTTTAAGGTTAAATTCAGACCATTAATACCAGTTCTAGCAAATAGATAGAATGGTTTTACTAGTGGTGCTGAGTTAAATACATCATCTAATTTCGCTGCAAAGCCTTTTAGTTCAGATGTTAGAGTTACTTCTTCAAATTGCTTCTGAAGCCAAGCATCTTTACCAAAGTTTATATTTCCTTCTCCATCTAATAGATTATTAAAATGAAGATCTTCAGCTTTCTTCAATGCTCCAGCATCTAATTTAGCCCAATTATCTCCTGTTTTATCTAAAACTTCACGCATTGCTTTCTCTTTAGACCTAGATCTAGCTAATAACCATCTAAATGTATCGTCAGTAGCAGCTAAAGCACGTGGAGACCAGCTAAGAATTTTGTTATTATTCAGATTTCTACCTGTATTTAGTAAATACATAGCAGCTTTTTCTGAATCAGTACCTCTTAGTTCAGTCCATTTACGTTCTGATTCCCATTGTATATCACCTTTTGTAGGAGGTTCTGTATATCTAGTTCTTATATCAGCAAAATCAGCATTCCATTTAGCGTTCCAATTTTTTTGGAATATTTCTAAAGCCTCTGGTATGAGTTCAAACATACCTTTCATTTTAGCTACAGAAGCTTTTCTTGCAATAACATCATTTGTAAATGGCTGTCTCATTACAGCACCAAATGCTTCATTAATTGCATTCAAGTAACTATTTACAGTTGTACCAATGATAGCTCTAAGAGGAGTTTTAGGTCCACTAAGCATACTATTGATCATTACTTGTTGCAACTCTCTAATCATTTGACCTGTTTTAACTTTACCATTAAACTCACCACCTACAATCTTTTGATGCATCCAAGCATCGAAGTCTTTCCAGTTATGTACATCATTAGATACTTTAAATACATCTAATACTGCTCCTACAAGATCATCATTACCTTCTTCTCGAAGCATTTTAACCATTAAGTTAATACCACTTTGAGTTTCTTTATGGATTCTTGATGAATTCTTTGCTACTTCAGCGGCTATATCAATCATCATTTCTTGAGTCATTTCTCCACCTGACTCTTCCATCATCTTACGAGCTAAATTCCAAGTGAATTGGGTTTTCTTAACATTACTTAATCCAATTGTTAAGTTATTACCAATCCTTCTCATAGGACCATCAGTAGCGAATACATCAGTTTTACCTAACATTTCACCTGTAGCCATAGCTTGATCTCTAAGGTTTAATAATAGAGTTCTATTAACAGTATCAGCTATCTCTACATTTTTGATTGCCCATTTTTCTATGTCAGATAATGAAGACCAATCACCTGGATTTAATGGTTGATCTACGAAAGCATCACCCCAATATTCTCTAGGTTCTAATGATCCTGCATCTCTACCTAAAGTTTCTTGTATACCTTTAAGGGCATTAGCAGAATTAACTCCTCTAGTAATATCTCCATCCAATACTTGAGCCTTCCAAATCTGATCATTATAAAATGATTCAGCGGCATCATCCCACCAAGGATCTTCAATACCAGCCTTACTGAATCTAAATTCATCTAATGGAGAGAATAGAGATCTTGGGCTACCTTTTCTACCAAATCCAATAGTATGACGTATTTGATCTAAATCATTGAACGCCTTTCTAACTCCAGATCTAACTCTAGTAACACCTTGACCAAGTAATTTCTGACCATTTTTCCAGGCACCATATGCTGAACTCATTTCACCATCTGTAGCTAATGGATCAGTAAATGGATTTCTAACACCTTCAGCGAATTTTCTTAATTGGACTTTTCCAGCTTCAGCTGCATCTGAGATACCTTGAGCAGCTATATCAAAATAAGTTCTATTATTTTCCCATGTTGTACCAACCCAATGCGACCAATCATTTACTCCTGTCATTAACTGTTTGCTATTTCTAGGATCCCATTGTGCAATCTTGCCAGGTATTTTAGGTATACCATCAGCTACAGCTCCAGGTAGTTTACCTACATGTCTGAATGTTTTAGCTAATCCACCTAAAGCCCCTACAGAAGCGAATCCATATGCAAACTCAGTAAACATGAAATCTGCTTGTTGAAATAGAGGAGTATTTATACCTTGTGCAATAAGAGGTCCATACGCATTTGCGTTAGCATCTTGCTGTACCCATTGTTGTATCAATCCATCTTGCTTCATATTTCCCCAACCATCTTCTTGAAGGTTAGCGAATGTAGATAATGGAACTGAATCTAATAAAGATATACGAGCTACGTCTTTAGACATATTTGCTGCTTGTACTAATCTTTGATATACAATTCCTTTCTTAGCTGTTGGAGTAACTCTAGCTGCCTTAGCCCACATACCTGCTTTATGACCAGCACCTGATATACCAGTTGTTCCTTGAATGAAACCACCAGCTCTAGATATACCACCTATTTTTGCTGCTGCTCCTAAACCTTTCAAACCACCACCAACAATAGTTCCAGCTCCTGCAGTCATAAGACCACCAAGCACCCAGTAAGACCCAGTAAGAACCTTCATAGGCTAGCTGTGAAGTACCTAATCTACTGATATTATGGTTAACTAAATATTCTAATGATTGTTGATTTTTATGTTGGAAAAGATTATCATCTAATGTTGAGTTAGTAAATGGATTCTGTCCTTGAGCTAATTGACCTACACTACCTACAGCACCTACAATCTGTGTACTTAAATCAAATACACCACCAGCTGCTGCCTGTCTCCAATCTTCTCCTACATCTATATTCTCTTGTGGAGCAAGAGCATGCATACGTCTAAGGTTAATATAACGTGCCATATTCTGTCCAGCACCGTATTCTTGCCATATACCTTGAGCACGAGCAGCGGCAGTTTTACTAGTTAAACCTCCTAACCATTGTTCTGTAGCAACACGATCTTCATCATCTGTCATACCAGCACCACCATTTAAATTGGTAGTATCAAAGAAATCAGCATAAGTGACTTCTCCATCATCATTATGATCATAACGAGCTGCTAATTCAGGATCACTTCTGATCATATTGAATGCTTCAAGTTGGGATTCTAGATTCCAAGAATCTTCAAATAGTAATCTTAATTTTGCTTCTCTTGGATCCCAATCACGTTTTAATTTAAGAGCTTGCTTAACACCTTCAGGTATAGCTCTACCATTAATATCTACTAAATCTTCATCTAGTATTAACCCATCTTCACCTTTTCTAAGAGTACGAGTAGGTGCTCCTGTTCTACTTTTAAGTAACTCATCTGCAGTTTGTGGTGCTTGTGCAGTAGTAGGAGTAGGTTGTTCAGGATCAGTATATATCTGTTCTCTTAATTTAGCATCAGTACTCTGTTGTACTTTAGTCTCACCTGTAGCTTCTTGTTGTTTTTGTAAAGCTAATTGGTTTACTTCTTGTTCTTGTTCTTCTAGAGGTTGTTGGAAAGGTTCCTCTTGGTAAGCCTCTTGAATTGCCTCGACAGTCTTTCCAACCCCCTCCATTTCAAGGGTAGAATCGGCTGGATTGAACTCATCGGGATTAATTGCTAGTTCATCCATGTTATTCCCCCAAGTAATTTACTAGATTTTCTGGTTGATCAAAGATTGAGGATGTATCATACCCTGCATCTTGTAATAAATTTACTGCATATACAAATTCTGTGTAACTATCTGCATTTGCAATTGCTCTCATAGCTTGATCTGTTAAAGGTTTTAAACCAGTAGGATCTGGAATTTGTTGTCCATCACCATTTACTCCTGTTAATAAGGAAACAGCACTAGGTTGATCTCCTTTTGGCCATAAGCCTTCGTGTCCAGGTATATTGGCTTTTAATTGTGCATCTAATATTCCCATCCATCCACCAGTTGATCTAAGATCTGTACCTCTTGCAATTCCTCTATAAAATTCTACAGCTTCGTCAGACATATTCAAACCTCTGTCTAAGCCATATTTTTCTATATTAGCTGCAATAATATTCATCTGATCTTGACCGTATTGACCTCCTAATAGACCAGTAGTTACAGAATTTTTGTTCTTTTGGATTTGTTTCTTAGCTGTGTTGATATAACCAACTCTAACAAAAGCATCTCCTAAGCTGTCTTGTACATTCTGACCTGTTATGACATACTTACTCCCTTCACCTTTGGTATCTATCTCATGTAAAACACCATGGAATCCTACTAAAGGTTGTCCTTCAGTGTCCTTACCTTCTCCAGGGCTACCATTTAAAGCTAAATAGTTAGCATGAGCTTCATCTAAACCCATGTTTCTGAGTTTATTGAATTGCTTTATGTAATCTATCTTAGCATTTTTAAAGGCTTCTTGATATATCCTATTCTTTTCATTACCTTTCAGACCCATTCCAGTGAAGGTTTGGTCTAAAGAAGCTTTGATTAGATTTTCAACATTGTATTCTTCAAGTAAATCTTTTTCATAAGAATCAGCTTCCTTTCTAAATTCACTTGCAGCTGATGGATTGAAAGTATCTAGTTGTTGGTTTGTTATAACACCACCTTGAGAATCTTTCAGTGCATTGATTAAATCTTTATCTTTTCTAGCATCTCTTTGACTTGTGCTTTCCCACTTTAACACATCTGATGGTATAGGTAAACCAGCTTTACCAAACTGATCTTTATACCAATTCGCTCTATCAGTGGTCATAGGTGTTCCAGCTGTTGCAGATTGACGTACTTCTTCTGTAAATCTATTATTCAACTCTGTACCAAATGATTCTTGATATTCTCGTTCTGCATTAACAGCTTTAACAATACCTGATTTGATATCAGTCCTAAGTGATTTGAATCTACCAGGCCATTTCTCTGCCCATGTAGTACCAACAGGTACTCCTAGTTCTTGAGCAAAAGAAGGTGGTAAAGGCATCTCACCATAAGTATCAGCTATTCCTGTATTACCAGAAGTAACACCCATTTGTGCAAGTTGTTTGAAAGCAAAATCTAATCCACCAGAATTACCTAATAAATTACCTTTAGCATCTGCAGTCCATTTAGATTGAAGTATAACACGTTCTAAATCTTTACTAGTTTTGTTACTATTATTCCATTGAACAAGTGCTTTTCCTCTTACGTTAGCACTATCTACTACAAGGAATTTAGCTCTAGCTGTTGAATTTATCTTTTCTTTTGTAGATTGCATGATATCTTCAATACCAGTTAATTCAAGCATATCATCTGAGTATTGATCAAGACCAAGTTTTTCAAACAACATGTCTGAGCCTTTATCTAATACTGCTTCTACAACTTGTAAGTGATTTACATCAGCCAGAGTTGTAATTAGTTGATCATCCTTCCCACCAAAAAGTTTTTTTAACTCATCATCTTTCTCTTCACCATCATCCATATTCAGAACATCATGGAAGTCCTTTGGAACTACCGTAAATGCATTACCATTTATTTCTATTTCAATTTCATCACCACTATTTTGCAGCCAATATTGGAGTTCATCTGGCCACTTCTCTTTATGTAAACGTAGTTTTTCTTTTGCATAACCTACTTGAGCATGTGGACCTAATTTCTCAATTCTAGCAGCATCAGGATAGGCATCAGCTAAGTACTCTTGATTATGTAACAACTCGCCTTTCATCTTATTCAAAGCATCATGCTGTGCTTCGATTGAATCAAACTCATCCTGTAAATAACCGCCACCGTATGGATGTACTTTTAAATAGTCATCTATCTCTCGCTTCCTTTCCTTGCTTAAACCATTTTTAATTTCGTTTTCATTCAATTGTAATGCAGGAGGAAGCTTGAGTCTAGCTAAGTCCTTACTACCTTCAATACGACCTATCTTGCTTTGTAATTCTTTGATCTTTGCTTGTTGTTCTTTCCTTGCTTTTCGTGCTTCTCTCTTACCAATCTTTTCTTGATGAGCAATATCTAACTTTTTCCAATCTCTTAGGTGACCAGAGAAAGGTTCAAGTTTACTTCTGATATTTGATACATGTTTAATACCAGCCTGGCCTCTCTCATTAGCAGCTGCAGTTTCAATTGCCATGGCATCTTTAGTAGATGCACGGGAACCTGCACGTAATCTATTTAGATTTTCGTTAAATGAAGGCATGATTATTTATCCCCCAATTCATTGATACCTGCCCAATGTTGATCATAGGTGATACCAGAACCATGGTCATGATAATTTTTCCTGTTATAAGCTTCTGCAGATCTACTGGTAATTTTTTTATTACCTGTAAGACCTTTATTATCTGCTTTGAAAGATCGATAATCTTTAAAGCCTTGTACAGCAGTGCCTGCTAATCCTAATATTAAACCAGCCTTACCAGGTTTAGCTTCTAACTCAGGTGCCTGTGGTGTAGGTCCAACTGAAGGAGCAAAGCGTACTTTATTATATATAGCACGTGCATCAGATTCAGCTTTTCTACCAATCGTATCCTTCGCTCGACTGACATCAGTTTCAGCCATCATCATAGTATGTATCAAATGAGATTTGTATTGACCAAGTTTCTTAGCACTTCTTCCAGCTAATCTCATTGCAGTTCGACCTGTTTGTGTCCCTGCATAATCACTTTCATACATATCAATTATTGCTGATTCTAATTTCTGATCTCCTTCTGCAAACAATTTATCTAGTGCAACATCTTGTTCAGCAAATTGATCTACCATATTTTGGTATGTATTATCATATGCTATATCTGCTTCGATCTGATCATTTTCATATTGAACTTGATCAAACATTATCTCATCACGATACTGTTTATTAGCTCGGTCAAAGTTTTTTAGTTTGGCTCGGTTTCGGCCTTCAACGGCTGCGCCTTCGGCTTGATGTGAAGCTACTTGTCCTGCAGCTCCTATCGCCATCGTCGCCATTGTTACTGGTTCGCACACGGCAAAATTCTATAAAGGTTAATTTGTTGGGACCATGTTCAAGTTCCCTTAAGAACTTAAATCCCAGAAACTTTAGAAGTTTTAGATGAGCGGTATTCCGTTTATCTACAATGTTCCAAAGGAGTGTCTCTTCTCTGCTTTCTATAAATCGTTTGGCTTCACGTGCGAAAGTTAAAGGGTAATCATGGATTGCAGGTGTACATAACATCCATACTTTACCACCTTCTTGCACTCCCGCTAGTCCGGCAGTCTTGCCGTTGGGGACTTCGAACCAAACTGTATCTCCGTTGAAAGCAGCCATCGGGATTTGGAAAAGTGGGAAATGGCCATGGCCTTCAAACACTTCTCTATAATCATCAGGACGAAGATTAGAGGCCACTTCAACAGCAGCCTCCATTGTAATTGGGTGAATGTAATTAGACACGTTGATAGTATCTTGGTGAATAATCTCCTTCCCAGTTCATTGAATGAATGGTAGCAGGAGATGGGTGATTAGATTTAATTAATACTGTTAGGTTTTCATTCCTATCATAGACAGGTATAGTGTGATTATATGAGTCAGCTATAGCTGGTGTACTAGATAGTATATTATCCCATTCAAGAGATTCAACTGTATAGGTATAATCATCTCTTCCTCTTCTTTTAAGTGTAACATCTATAACACCTACATCACCAAAGTCAAAGTTCATTCTATGTATAACTAATGAACCACGTGTCTCAGCTTGTGCTCTTTGGCCATCAGATCTAGTTATATAAATCTTGGGTAGTTCGACTTCAAACTCATACTCATATCCTATAATCAGATCTGTGTTAACTGAACTACCATCCTTAGTAGAAGTCTTCCAGTTACCAGGTAATGTTACTGTTTCGTTAGGAGCTGTACCAGTAATCTTAGCAGCTGGTATATCATAACTCTTACCACGTGCATCACTATCTGTAGCACAGTATGCTGTTAAAGTTCTAGAACTATAGAATCCAGCACCTAATGTAAACGTAGAAACATCAGTCTGTCCGTTGTAGGTTATATCACCTGTTGCAATAGTTTTCTTAGTATCTAAAAATATCCTATTTTCATCAGGTACATCACCTATCATAGGTGTGTCTGAAGTTAACTTTATGTCAAATTTTTCTAGTGTAAATGTTGATCCAGTATTTAATATTGCATAATATACGTCATCTAATATCGTATGATAGACGACATTGTTTGGTAGTGTCCATCTAAACCATGCTGATTGAGAACGTTTTTTACCAGATTCATACCATTTATAACCCCATACTTCATTGGAAGCAGTATGTAAGGTACTATCTACCGCAAATAGAAGTATATCATTTTCAGTAGAACCACATACTAAACTAGCATTTTGTGGAAATAAAGCTCCAACAACTTTAGTTTGTTCCATTATTTGAGGTTCTTCTCTAGTAGAAATACCTGCAACTTCATAGAACCTAGATTCTCTAGCTGTGTTGTTTATGAAACCTATAGTAGTACCTAATGATATAGGTGATGTATCAGGGTTAAAAGCATATGAAGATGCATAAGTAATCTTTGCAGTTTCAGGTGTCAGTAATGCTTCAGCACCTGAACTTAATAGGAACTGTTCACTAGCACTGAATACAACTAAACCAGCATTTGATTCTACCGCATCGTATAATTTTGTTGGATATGTAGAACTAGATTGTAGGTCAATAGGATCTGCGTTAGAGATAGCCATAGCTGTCTTAACCCAGAAGTTATAGAATTGATTAACTCTAGATAGAATTATATTCTCTTCACTAAGTAAGGCAATTCTATTCCTAAAGAATATCATCTTTTGAATATATTTATAACTCCAATTACCAGCTGAATCTTGGTAACTAATAAATGAAGGTTCTGAGTTTGTTATATCATCACCTACATCACGTTCACCCCAAGCTGGATAACCAAATCTAAAGGCTCCATTAGAATAAGTAGTTGAACCTCCTCCATTAATAGAGAAAGTCCCTGGAAGCACTCTAGTGAGCTTCAGAGGCATCGTATCATTATCTAAGGTAGTTGTAATACCCGGAGCTGCTACCTCTTCCCACACGCCCTCTCCGAAACGAGCTGGAGTGTATGTAAGAGTTTCTCCTGCACTGATTGTACCAGAAGCTGCTGTAGTTACTGTATATGTATTAGAAGTTACATTAGCAATTGTATATAAACCATCCAATGCCCCTCCACTAGTAAAGTCAATAAAGACTTGATCACCATTTGATAAACCGTGAGCTGTATCTGTTATTGTTACTGTAGTACCAGACCTAGCATATGTACATGCTTTTGATATTGATGCACTAATACCTTCAGCTTGGAACCGAAGATAATAATCATCCATATCTTCACCACTGTTAACTATACGAACTGTATAACCATGTCTACATACACGTGGTAGATCTGCTATATTATTAGCCTCAGTGGTAGTAACAGTCATTAACTGTTTTTCAGGTGAAGTTACACCAAAAGGAGTAGCTCTATATAGATGTAATCCATTACCAACAACTGTACATGTTATACCTGTACCTGATATAGCATCTAATGCAGTCTTAATATCACCTAAAATACCACCAGAAGACACATGTTCTTGTGCATCTGAAGAGGTACAGGCAGGACGTACACCAGCTATATTAGCTCTGGAAACTATATTAACAACACTCTTTACTTTTACTGTTGTAGTAAGACCTTTCTCTGATGTATATTGATGAGTATCATTTACTGCCCAACCTTCTCCACCAAACTGTAGTTTAACAAATGGTTGGTACGTGTCATGGTAGTTATCATTAGTATCATTATTACTATCTGCTGTTATCTGTGGTGTGCATCTTGTATCCATCTCATACCTAAGTCTGGACTTACCATTAGCACTCATATTAGGTGGTGAGGTTCCAAACTTATCCGTACCTGTACTTATATTAACTGTCTCTCTACCCATACCTAAGCAGTCACCATTACTTGTACCACTGTAAGAGGTGGATTCATCAACTGTAACTGATGTAGCTCTAGTGTGTGTATAAGTAGTATTATCTGATGGATCAAATATATCTAAAGCATACTGCTTACCATAAGCAATAGTATCTAAAGATATATAAGCTTCATTCAATTGAGCTGGTGATAGATCACCTGTTCCCCTCTTCATATGTACAGCTTTACGCCTGTTAACAAAGAAGGTAGTTTCATTAATTGTCAGTGCTTGTATATCAGAAGACTTCTCATCTGACAGTGCTGTATTATTTAAGTAGGTAGCTGCGTTTGTTCCAGCAACATCAGCATAATCAACAGGTATCTCAACACCGTCGCTGCATCTCCATACTTTAACAACACCGTCTGCAGCACATTGTCCAATATACTGTTCATCACTCTTAGTATAAATACTAAACCACTTAGCATTTGCTACAGTAGACGGTGTTAGGGTATTAACTAATTGACTGCCAGGACGTTTGGTTAATTGGGTAACAACATCAGGTACACCATTAACTAAATCGACAACTTGCCCTGGTACTTTCTTTTCATCTGGTTGTGTCGATATACCCAATACATAACTGGGTATTTTTTGTGTAACACTTGACATTATCTTCTCAATGCTTGATAAGGTTTATAAGATTGATAAGCTGATTCATCAGGCCATCCCATATAGTTATGGTCACCTTGATTACATTCGTATTCCATACAAGCAGCTCTAGCTTGTTGTTCGTATATTGCTAGCATCTTCTGTAGATTTGCATTAGACACTAACTGTACAGCTGCTCTACCTGATGCTTTATATATTATATACCTTTGGAATACTGTCGGTATATCTTCGAATTCTAATAGTCTTACATAATTTACATAGAAGTAATCATCATCTGGAAATTCAAATGTATGATTAACTCTATCGTATAGTTTCCATAGCCCATCACTATCCTTTCGCCTTACAAAATCACGAGTCTTGTCCCATGCATCCTCATTATCTATTCGTACAACATCTGAGTCTATGATGAATTTATTATCAGCACCTTTGTTTGAATTTTTTATATGATATTCTAAATTAAATGTCCAGCCTTCATTCTGTACATCTTGATTTGATTCTTTGAGTAGATTGTATATGAATGATATCTCAGGGTTAGCAAAGTCTAATCCATTAATAGGAGACTGACCTATACTACCAAGAATCGCATTGACTGCGGATAGTTCGGTATCGATATCAACGGTTGTGGTAGTCATAGTTAAGAATTATAAATAAAAAAAGGG
>VTLG01006339.1_pt1 | contig 16951 bp, 25 predicted proteins | sample 4694571 | NCBI WGS metagenome assembly VTLG01 (sample SAMN12604809, study PRJNA352737) | marine metagenome | biome: ENVO:00000447; feature: ENVO:00000209|ENVO:00000569|ENVO:01000036; material: ENVO:00002151; isolation source: viral sequences binned using virsorter ...
ACTCACTAAAACATCTAAAACTTTTTCTTCTTTGAGCAATTTCACCAACCATAGCTTCTACATAATCTTTATGTAGTTCATATAATTTAGTTACTTCAGTATGAGAAGGAGTGTGATTACCTGACCATTTTATTTTTGGGTGCTGATAATAAAGCTGATAATTTTTTAAAGCTGCTGCAATAGTTTTACCTTTGCTGCTCCCTAATATATCAAGTACATCTCCAGCAGTTCTTATAGCACCTGTATCAACAACATTAAATATTTTAGGGTCAAGATTACGACCCAACATAATTTGAATGGGCTTTTCTGCTTTTACTACTGCTGCAAGTCTGTGCTGACCATCAAGAATATTGTCTTCAGAATCTAAAGCAATACCTTGAGCAGTTATATACCAGTTACCACTTTGAATGGTATGAGTTAATCTTTCAAGATGTTTTCTCTTAAATTTTCTATTTTTTTGAGCCGATTGGCCTAGTAGTTGCGATGCCCATTGAGGGGTCATGGTAACTACTTCAAATGTTGGAGTAGTCATAGGATAAGGACTTAACGTATTTGTAAGCATGACATCATTGTAACCTATTTTATAATCCTTTGCAACAATATTTTTACATAAAAAAACTGCCAGCGATTAAACTGGCAGTAAACCTCAGATTTTCCCTCTTTTATTATCCCCCAAATGGGTCTTCGTAAGTAAGGAGTTTCTTTAAATCGAAACCTTTTGACTTAGTTTTTTCCCAAGCTGCTTCTAATTTATCTTGATCGTCTTCATCTTGTGGTTCAATTTGAATGTCGTAATTCCAACGACCTCCTTCTCTGTCTAATGAAAGAGAAAGATCCCACTCCATAAGATTTTTATACTTTCTATTTAAAGATAGCTTTCTGATCTTACTTAGAATCTGATACTGGTCTGCTTCTAAGATACGAACCATTCCGTTCTTATAATCGTAGATAGGCCAAACGTAAGTTTCTTTAGGGTCTGCTGGCTCGTTGCTCTGGAATTTAGTACCTCTTTGATAAGAGCCACCCATTTCAGTAAGAATTTCTTCTTCTGTTGGTTTGCTGACAAATCTAAAGGACTTACCCTTATCTCCGTGTACTGATTCTCCGTAGATTTTCCAAAAGATTAGGGGATCTTCTTCCAATAATGCGAAAGAAACTGGTTCTTTTGGATCTACCTTTGATGGGTTTAAATAAGAAGAAACAAGTGGGCGATCCCCCTGCTCTTCTGCTTTTTTGACTTTTTCTTCAAAAGTGGCTGAGAATTTCATAATAGTGAAATTGTTAAATAGCGTTTGTAATCAATGGGCAAAATATATTTGCACAATCTCATTCTAATAGCTTGACCCTCGATTGTAAATAGCCTAAAATGAAAAAACCTCCGAAGTCTGGCGAATTGCAAACCAGAAATCAGAGGCTTTCACTTATCCTAATAGAATGATACATGACAATTATTAGTTTCGTCAAGACTCTCCCTGAGAATCTAGTTTATGCACCTATCTATAAAAAAGATGCAGTAATGAAATCAGGCCGAAAGGCTACAGGTAAAAACCCATTAGAAGAATCATGGGAAAGAGATTTTGATAAGCATGATGTAGAGCTTGCGATTGAAAAGAATCCTGATCTACAAGCTATCGGCCTTTATACAGGTATTAGAGGAAAAGGTATCGTAATCCTCGATATTGATAAAGACCATGCAGTATTAAAAAGAAAATGGTCTGAAACGCTTATAGGTGCTCCTAAGATCACTTCTACTAAAAAAGATGCAGCAAAGTATATCTTTAGCGTTCCAGAAGCTCTATGGGGTGAGGTGAAGGGTCATGGCCTTCGTAAAGAAGAAGGTGGTAACTATGAAATACTTTGGGGAAGAAGGCAGGGTGTTATCTTTGGTGCTTACCCAGGTGGACATAGTTCTGAAGAGGGGTTTTATACATTAACTGGTAATCTTTCAAAAATACCTGTAGCTCCTGCTTGGTTATTGGCTGAGATGAAAGCTCCTCCAAAACCAGTACAAAATAAAAAAGATTTAGATTTTAGCGATAGAACAGAAGATGAAATTGCTCAGATCATTCACGATTGCCTATCAGTTATTTCTCACCAAGGGTTAGGTAGTAGAGAACATTGGGTAAGAGTTGGAATGGCTATACATTCTGCTTTGCCTAACGATCTTGGTTTGTCTTTATGGTCATTCTGGTCTGCTCAAGATCCTGACTTTGCTGCTGAATGGGAAGATGCAGGAGATTATGACACTCCTTGTACAACTGCTTGGTATTCATTTAAAAGTGGTGGTATTGGATTAGGTACTCTTATTTGGTTAGCAGATAGAGAAGATCCTGAAAGACATAGATTCTCTCCTGAAAATAAAAAGATCGTTAAAGAAGCTGAAGAAAAGAAAGTTCAAGAGGTTAGAACATCAACTCTTGATTTTGGTGATGTAATAAAACGTGCCAAGAATATCCTTGAGTTGGATAACCCTGCTGAAATGAACTACAAATTAAATACTCTGGCATTGAAAGCAGGATATAGAGATCAATCATCTTTAGAAAAACTTATTGTCGATCAGATTCAATATGAAAGTCAAAAAGGTATTCTTGATATAGCTGATCTTTTTGCATTAGATATTCAGAGGGAATACTTGATACCTGACATTCTTCCTACTCCTTCAGTTGTTCTTATTTATGGTGCTGGTGGAGATGGTAAATCCATGAGTGCTTGGACTATGGCAAAACATATTGCTACTGGAGATCCTTTCCTAGTTAGAGGTAGTAAAGTTCCCGTAGATCAGGGTAATGTTTTGCTATTGAATGGCGATCAGCCACTATCTCAACTTAAAGAACAATTAGAAGAAGTTAACTTTCCTATTGAAAGCAACGTAAAAATTCAAACTGATTGGCAGTTACAAAGGTATGCTCAATTTATTAAGTTGATGCAAACTTATACACCAAAGTTAGTTGTAATTGATTCTTTGATTGGCTGTAGCGGTGGTAGAGCCTTTGATGAAAACAAATCAGACTTTGCTCAACCTTTATATTGGCTAACTAGAAATAACGGGGTTCTCTTTCCAAGAACTACTATCCTTATCATTCATCACGCTAATAAAAATGGTGGATTTAGAGGAACATCAGCTATCAGAGATGCTGTTGATGAAACTTGGAAGTTATCTAAACCGACCCAAGAACAAATTAATAAGGTAGGTCGTAATAGCAGATTTATTACTATCGAAAAATCTAGGTCTGGAAGAATGGGTACTCAAATGATAATGAAGATGAAAGATGATCTTACCTTTGCTATCGCTGATTACACTCCTGAAGTTTCTGCTGATTCTGGTTCTCCTACAACTGTTCAAGATAAGGTTCTTCAAAAGCTAAGAAAAATACACCCAGAAACTTATACCATAAATCAAATGATTCACGACCCAATGGTTGATGGTAAAGATGCTGCGATAAGAAAATCGTTCCAAAGATTAATTAAAAAAGGGCTTATTGAGCTTATAGAAGATGATAATTCTAATAAGTCTTATAGAGCCGTCCTCGCACGGGGAGAGGGTGCATATCTTGTCCCATTAGAAGAATCTTAGTCATACCAATAGGTTTCGGTGGGACAACACTATGAGACAAAATAGATTGTCCCAATGTTTTGGAGCGTAGGACAACTTTACTTGTCCCACACCCTTGTCCCACACCAAATCAAAGTTGTGGAGCGTGATTATAAAGAATGAGACAATTTCAGCCACTCTCCCCAGGAAAATACTCTTTAACATTAATAAAGTATCAATGTATCGAATTTGTGATAACATTAGTTAAAAAGATATTTATGGCTGAAGCTGGCAAAAAACCTCACGGAAACAAAAAGTATTACCACGTTCTTATAGATATAAACAGAGGAGAACTATTTGATGAATACATTCGTACGAAATTAAAAATTAAACCTACCTCTTGGATAAGAGAAGTTGTTTATAAATTTTTACAAGACAAGATTGATAAAGAAGTGTATGATGAAGCATTAAAGAAAGATCAAGAAAACTGGAACAGAGCAATTCAGAACCGATTACAAGGTAGAGCACTTTCTAGGATTCTTAATTCAATTAAAAAGAAAAATGAGTGATTCAATAAAATTAAAACGATTAAAAGAAATAAGACGTAAAGATCTTGAAAAAAACCTTTTAGATATAGAGTTAAAAGGCTATGACCATTATGTTTTTATTAATGAAAGAAATAAAGCTCAAGTCGTAACAGAACAAGGGCGATGGGTTGCAGAACATATTCGTACGGCAATTCTAAAATTTAATTATGAGATTGATAAGACTGACTCTATGGTTGTTAAAGATTTTGAAAACAAATATCTTAACGAATACGAAAAAACTTTTTCAAAAGATGCCTAGATTTAGGTTTTTCTTTTCTCATTTCTGCTACAACACGATTAGCTTCTAATTCTATCAATCTATTCAACAAAGAGGCCATAAAAATATCTTGGTCAAACTTCTTTCTAACCATGTGAGTGCAATATCTTTTTATATCAGTTAAATTATCAGACTTCATTATTTCTCTACATTGCATTTCAATCTCTAGCTCTAGTTCTGGAGGCGCTGGTTCGATGTCAATATTGAGAAATTTAGTAATTTTCATGCTGGAGGAAAAAGTTGTTTTTCTAAAATTTCAACTGCTTTATCATCGAGCGTATTTGTAGTTTGTTTTGCGATTGATTTTAATAAATCTACGACTAATCTCTTAACAGCAGTTGTAGTCAAAAAAGTCATTAAAATCGGCTTTAGTATCTTATACATGGAATAAATATGTGTTACTTTCCAAACATAGCTAAAATGCTAGTATTAGACAAGAATCTTAACTTTTATGGAAGATCAAGAACCTAGTAAAGTTGAAACTATCGTGAAAGTTTGCGTACTTTTGTGGTCGGCAACACTTTTATCCCTTTCATACTATGAACCGCCATCTGGCAAGAAAATAGTAGATTTTGACCCGACATTTATAGCTTCGATTTTTTCAGCTAGTACTGCATCACTAGGTTTTCAAATAAAAAAGAAAAAAGATACTATAGTAGATAATAAGAACAACAAAGTAGGTATTAAATGAAAAGACTACTTCCTTTTTTATTTATGGTTTCCGCACCAGTTTATGCGGATATGAATCACAGTATAAGTTCATCTGTAAAATTTGAATCTTTATCGGCTGCAAGTACAGCAGATAAGATCGGGTCTAGTTACAGTATCTCAGGTAATAATGTAACAACTGTAGATTCTAATTCAGCAGCTACTATTGGTGGTTTCGGATCTGTGACTAATGGCGTACCAGCAGTAACTTTTCCTTCCGCTACACAAGCGACTTCGGGAGAGGCGTTTAGCTTTTCTACTAGCTATTTAGAAGGAGATGCTACACCAGGTAGTGCTGTTACTGTAGGTACAGTTCCAAACTTTAGTGATTTAACATCTACAAGTGCAGGAAGTGTAGGAACATCAGCAGTAGCACTAGATAATCACAATATTACAATGACACCTGGAACGGGAACAGGTATCGTTATAACAGGTCAGTTTGTCGTTGATCTTACTATCGAATGAGGAGGCTATTTCTTCTTGGCTTTGTTATATCTGCTCCTTGTTACGCTGTGCCAGTTATACCTAATTTTACGCAGGGAAGTTCCACAAGTCGAACAGAAACTTCCACAATTATTACAGAATCTATACGAACAACAGAATATAATTCTGGGTACTTGTATTCAGTTACGGGATCAGGAATACAGCATGATGGATCTTCTATATCTCCAGCAGCTACCTCAGTTAATGAAACTATAAACGGAACTACTCATACATGGCAGGGATTAAATTTAGATCAAAGACCGAACTGGACTCAGACAACTCAGGGAGATGCTTTTCAATTTACAGAAGTTTATCAAGCACCTGGTTTAGAATCCGTAACCGATATAACCCGAACAATAGAAAGCACAAGCGTCACAGATACCACAACTATCTTCTCGCAATAACTCTTGTAAGTAATCCAGTATTTGCCAATACCAGCAATACAGCTGCCCCTGTAGCTCAATCCTCATCTTCAGTATCTAACTTCGCAACTCAAGTCTTAGGTGGCCCGATGGTAGAAAATCAATATGGAAATGGGATAGTTTGTTCTGGCCCACAGATGGGATTTAGTCCTTTTGTTACTACTACGTTTAATCAAAGAAGGCCACAGGATTACACTTATCAAACTCCTGTGTACGACAACACAGATGCCAATAATGATAACGTGCCAGATAATCCAGGGAATATACTTTATTATCAGGATAATTATAGTGGTAACAAGGATTCTCTTGGACTTAACTTTGGATTTGCATTTACATTTAACATTCCACTAGATAGTCGATTTCAAAATTCCTGTCTTGATGCAGCTAACACGCAAATAAAATTGCAAAAACAAGAATTAAATGCAAAGAAGCTAAACTATGAAATTGCAAGACTTAAAAATTGCGGTGAACTTATGCTTGCTGGTATATACTTCGATCCAAAAAGTGAGTTTGCAAAATTATGCGAGGGAGTTCGTATCGCTCCAAAACCTAATCAAGTTATACCTCACACCCACGAATTAAAAATAGGTCAGTAGATAAGAGACGGGTATTACACTTATCTACGGATAATTATTCTACCTTATTTTTCTTCTTTGTCAGCTTCTTAAATAAATTTTTTACTAAAGGTTTGACAATATTAAGCAGTAATGGAGTAGTGGCAGCAACAGTAGCAATAGCAGCAGTACTAACAAGCTGTGGAGGATTCGGTATGTATTGCTCGATGAATTTAACGTCCTCATACAGAGTTATACATTTACTACCATCTTCGCTTTTTTCATGTCCAATGACACGCTCCAGTTTAAATTCGTTACGATAATCGCCTACCCTTTGATCATTCGGTCCAGGGCAAGCAACAAATAGCGGTTTTTCCTCTTTCTTTTTTGGTTCGTATTTTGGTGGTTCTACTGTTGGCGGTACAAACTCTTCTGTCTGATTGGGGGTTTCGGCTTGCGTGTACTTAAATTCGTTGGGGTTATATTCCAAAGGTTCAAAGCTAGGAATACTGAAGTTACCACACTCTGTATATGTTCCATATTCATCTTTTTCACTATCAATAAGGCTAGTTAAATTGTTTCTATGTACTCTTACACAACCAGGGATATCTACAACAGGTTTATTTATATAATTTACTACTGGATTATTAAACTTCCATATCGGTATTTCGTGTATTTGAATTTTATTTATTTGAAAACGAGGAATATCAATCGAAGGCATCTCTTTTTTTCAATACCTCTACTTCTGCAAAGCATTTAGAACAAGATAAATTAGTCATTACTGAAAACTCAGGATAAGTTGGCATAGATTCATCTATATCAATGTCACCACCCCAAATTAATTCATTATCGCACCAATAACACTTCATTTTTTAGGTAAAGGTATGGATTGACCTGTAACATCAGGCATTACGTTATTTAAAACTTTAGGCATAGAACCTTGTATGTTTCCAAGAATTTCATTCATAACTTGAGATTTAAAGTTCTCAGATGTTACATATTTGTAGCCCAAGTATGCTCCACCACTCATGGAAGCTACCATTAGAAAAGAAACAATGCTAAGAATATTAGCGATTTTTTGAAACATGATTAAATTTGCAATTTTAAAGGCACTATCTTTTTCAAGTGTGCTTGTATTACTGCTTATTGTAGCCCTATCCCCTCTTTACGTCACTATGGGGATAATGACAAGGCAAATGCAAGAAAAAATTAATTAGGTTTTTTTCTTTTAGCGTCAGAAGGTTTTATTTCTTCTTTTTGATTTTCTGTAGATAATAATTGTGCTTGTGCATCTTTTACACCAATAATTGCACCTTGATATCGGTCCTCATTTTTACAGGCAAGTTCGTAAGCATTTTTCGCTTCTTCTTTTTGCTGTTGTATTGCTACAAGCTGTTCTTGGTATTTTTTAATTAACTCATCTAATGGATTTGTCATTGTGCCTCCCAAGATTTTGATGATTCATCCCAACCATATTCTTTACCATCTGAGGGCAAAGCAGTTGGGGGTTCCCATTGACAGGTTGTATCATTTAAAGTCCATGATGCAAATGGTTTTAGTGGAATAAAAGCATCTTTTTCTTTATCATAAGTATAGCCTTTGCCAGCAAAATTTTTTCTTTTACTGCCATCACTATAAGTCTGTCTATATGTTTTTCCAGATGACGCACAAATGTCTAATTCCTTGCCATCATCTTCTGCTCTACCATTTAAAACTTGAACAACAGTAAGAGTATTATCTAGTTCAGCAAAAAAAGTCATAATTTAAGAAAAAGTAACTGTTTCACTTGAAGATGAAGTTGCAGTTATTGTATAAACTTTATCTGATCCTACAGTAGCAGATGTTTGAGTTACACCACTTGAGAATGTTGCAGTAACAGAACTTAAAAGACGAATAATCACAACTCCAGAACTACCAGCACCTCCAGCTTGGCTACCACTATGCGAACCTCCACCTCCACTACCTCTATTGGCAATCTGTGCAGCTTGACCTCCAGCACCAGCACCTCCACCACCGCCTATAGTAGCGTTTCCACTTTCGTAATTACCTCCACCTCCACCACCAGCATAATCTACGGATGAGCCTGTAATTGTACTTGCTAATGCAGAACCGCCATCTCCATTTGTACCACCTGAGCCTCCAACAACTCCAGCTCCACCAGCACCACCTCCCCCACCACCACATTGGGGTGAGCTTCCAGCACCATTTCCACCATCATATCCATAAGTTCCACTAGCACCACCTTGACCAGTTTGGTTGCCTCCCCCACCACCTCCGCCAGATCCACCACCTGGATCTGCACTTGGATTTCCATCATCAGCAGACGTTCCTGAGACTGCATATTTACCACCAGTACCACCGCCTTTTGAAACTATTGAAGAAAAAGTACTTGAAGTACCATCATTACCTTTTTGTCCAGCGACTCCAGCACCTCCAGCACCTATAATTACTGAGTGTGTCACATATTTTGCAAGACTTAATTGATCGGCTTGAGCTGTGCCACCTCCTTGCGTACCATAAGAAGATCTAAACGCACCAGCACCTCCACCACCTCCGCGCCAATCACCACCACCAGAACCGCCACCACCAATAACAAGATAGTGAACATCAACAGTTTCTTGACCAATAGTTACCCATGCGTTTCCGTTATATAACTCATTAGCTTTAATAGTCGTATTGTATCTATACATCCCCTCACTAGGACTACCTGGTCTTTGGGCTGTCGTTCCAGATGGAAGCACCATTGATCCAGTTGCATTAAATGTTGTATTACCATCACTACTTAAGCTAATAGAATCAGTTGAGGCTCCTGTATGCCTAATACTATTAACGATTAATCTACTTGTCATGGTTTAGGATATTTGTCCTTAGTAGCTTTGATTGCAGTTGCCCAAGTTCCTGTGGTATCTAACTTACCAGCTAACATATCTTTGTAAAGCATATCTAACTGATCTCCTATCGTTGGATAGATAGTATCTGTTGTTCCTGCTGCACCTGTTCTTTGAGACTTGTACAAAATTGCTGCTGCTGCGTCATCTAGTGCTTTTCGGGCTGCTGCCACCTTTGCATCGTCTAATGTTACTGAATTACCATCAGCATCAAACGCTCCAGCAGAATCGTCTATAGAAACAACAGGTTTTGCTTCTGATTTGTAAGCCTCATATATGGCTTCATGGTCAAGAGACATAATTAAAAAATCCTTTTTATTAAATTATATAAGATGGACATTAAGCTGCCACCTCCATTATTGTTATCATGCTTACTGGTCTTTGCATATAACCAGCGTCATTATCTTCATGTGATCGGTTTAAATACAGATTAGTTTGAGCATTATTTCCATGTATTAATCTAAATGAATATGTTGTTGAGCTTGTTGAAGGACTAGAAACAAGTGCCATACCAGCTAAGTTATTCATCGCCCAACTTGCATGATTAGCAGCCGTACTCATTACACGTGTTCTACTACCAGCCGAATCTCCTTGAAAAGCAGTTTGTACTGTACCGCCAATAGCTAAGACACAACCTACTCTATTTGCAGCACTTGACCCTCCACTTAAAGAGTAATGAATTAAAAGTTTATTGCTACTTGATGTAGCAGCAAAAGATAGAGAGATTACATCATTTGATGCAGTACCTTCATTTACACTAAGTTGTGAAAAAGTGTCAGTCTTTACAGTTTGAGTAACTGAAAGAATTTTTCCGCTACTAGGGAGTGTTGCAAATCCTAAATTTCCCGAACCATCTGTTTTTATGTACTGGTTAGCACTCCCGTCACTTTGAGGGAGCTTAAATTCAACTTCACTTGAAGAAGGGTTTGATGTTGGTACGGCTATCGAAACCGCATTACCACCAGAATGTACAAGTTTAATTTTTCCTGTCATGCTGCTACCTCCATAGCTGTAACTGTTGAGACTCCATATATGTTATAAGCATTACCATCAGTATTTTGTGGTCTATTTAGATAGATATAATAATTACCACCTGGCTGATATACTGAAGCCCATTGAAGTTTATAGGTTAATGCACTTGTAGAATTAGGAGAATCTAAATATTGCCAAACAGCAGTTTGAACTCCATACTGTGAATTACTTTGTTCTTGAAATCCACCAAAACTTGCATTAGTAGCATTAGAAGTTGTCCCAGTTCCTACAGGTAGAAGTGTTGAACCTCTGTAAGCTTTCCATGCTACATAACTATTATTATGTCCTCCGTATTGTAAAACAAAGGAAATTAGAATTTTGTTTGAGGCGGAGGAAGGTGTAATGGTAGCTGTTAAACCTGAAATATCTGCATATGTAGCGTTAGTAACTGACGCAGTATCATTTTTTGTTGTTGATACAACTTGAAGAATTTTTCCAGCAGTTGCAGTTGTAGCAATCGTTCCATCAGCATCACCTGGTAATTTAAGAGTGCGATCAGATGCAGGGTTGCTATCGGGTGCAGATAATATAACACCATTACCACCGCTATGTAATAATTTAATCTGGCTCATGCTGCTATCTCCATAGCTGTCATTGTGCTTGGTACTCGACCACCATAATCGTAGTTATCATCATGGGGTGTTCGATTTATACATATAGTAGAACTATATGTAGAACCTAATGTTCCCTGTAATTTATAAGTTGTAGCTGATGTTGTATTTGGTGAATCTAAAAAAGTGCGTGATATAGGTTCAATATAATGATTATTGTATTCACTTCTATGCAATATTGAGCTTGATAATCTATTACCACCACCACTATCACCTAAAAAAATATTTGTAGACCCTCGTACTAATCTAACATGAAGTGTTCCAGCCTCCATAGATACAGACAAATTAATAATAATCAAAATTTTACTTGATGTTGCAGATGGGGTTATTGCAACAGACATTCCTGTTAGATCAACAAAATTATTTGTATTTGCAGATGAAATAGTGGCTGTATCACTCTTTACAGTTTGAACGACTTGCAGAATTTTACCGCCAACACCGCTTGCAAGTTTTCCAGCAGTTACAGCATTTGAAGCTAAAGTATCTGCATCTACTGTTCCATCAGGCAAGCCACCTACCGCTAAACCTGTTACTACTCCTGTGTTTCCGTTGATTGATACTGGCATTAGACTATAGTGAACACCGATCCAGAAGGTATAGTTAAAGTATAAGTCGCCATTGAGAAAGGGCCAGCAGCTAAACCATTTTTATTATTACCAATCGTAATATTTCCTGAAGCTGCTGTTGGATTCTGAAATATACCATCAGTTTCACCACCAGCCGATATTGCATTAGTAGATGCAGCCGTTATTCTTCCTTGTGCATCAACTGTGATAGCTGGTATTGCGGTTGCAGAACCATAACTCCCTGCACTAACAGAAGTATCGGCAAGTCCAGCAGCTTGTGCTTTTGTTAATCCCATTATGCTGCTACCTCCATCAATGTAATCGCTGCCAAAGGACTTGGGTGAAAAGCTTGGTCAGAATCACCAGGTGCTCTGTTAATATAAACTGTGTTGCCATCAATACGAAATTGTATTTTATAAGTTGTAGCAGAAGTTGTTGATGGAGTATCTAAAAATTCTCCAGATGTAACTCCAGAAGGGTTTGAATCACTATGTTGACCTCTTAAAGCACTATGGCATTTAACTCTGTTAGTACCTTGATTGCCATTTCCCACAGCCGTACTTCCTCTTAATATTTGGAAAAAAGCTATATTACTATCGCTATTTATGGCTACAGTCATGCTATATCTTACTAAAATTTTACTTGATGTTGCTGTAGGTGTAATTGATGCTGATAAAGGTGTATCTACATAAGAAGTGCTTGTAGTTGAAACCTGACTATCAGATGTTGCTTGTATAACTTGAAGAATTTTACCAGCACCGCCATTAGGGAAAGCTGGTTTGCCTGAGTTATCAAAAGTAATTGCATCTGCTGAAGCAGAAGTAGATCTTATTGCGTTTGTTATTAATCTACTCATGCTTTTATCTCTAAACAGGTTAATGTTGATACACCTTGACCTTTTCCAGCATCGTTATTGCTATCATATGCTCTGTTATATGCCCAGTTATCTGGAGAGTGTCTATTTATACCTGTAACTTTATATGTCATTTGTGAGGCTGTATTGGGTGTATCTACATAAGAAAAACCACAACTACCTGTTTTATCGTCCATATAACTTCCAGGAGCAGTACCAGCAAAACTTATTGGAGTTCTGTTATTTGTAGTTACACCACCAAGACAAGTACTATCTCTCATAACTCTATATAAAATTCCATAGTCAGTACTATTCTCAGAAAAACAACAATGAGCTAATACTAAAACACTATTTGCAGAATCATTAAGAGTCATATTTAATGTAAGACCTGGAATATCTGCGTAATAAGATATACCTACACCGCTTTGTGACCAAGTTCCAGATGATGTATCTTTAACGTGTTGAACTTGAATTATTGAACCAGAAGGCATTTTATCTGCACTTAATGACCCACTAATCGTTGTTGGTGTATATCCTGTTATAGTTCCGTTTCCGTTGATTACAACTGGCATAATTTTACCTCCTAGACAATAACATAACGTGAACCAGATGGAATGGTAACTGTTACCCCACTTGCAATTATTATATCCCCTGCACTAACTCCTGACTTATTTGTAGTCATAGTATAATTATTTGAAATTGTTAGCGAGTTTTCTGTAATACAACCATCAGCAACTTGTGAAGAAACTCCAGTTAACGCAGATCCATCTATAGCTGGAAGTGCAGATGGAAAACGTGCATCAGGAATCGTTCCAGAAGATAAATTAGAAGCATTTGTAGTATCTGTTGTAGCTGAAGCAGCGAGTCCAGCTATTTTAGAAGCTGCTATCGCTGCACTTGCATTTATATCTGCATTAACAATAGTTCCATCGACTATCTTTGCACTTGTTACTGTGTTGTCTCCTGGAGTTCCAATCGCAATCGTAGCTCCCATATTAATGATGAAATATGTAGCACCACTTGGAGGGGCAGAGTCAAAGATAATATCTGTACCGCTAACGACATAGCCTTCTGTCATATCTCCCTGCCCAGATCCATCGTTGGGTTGTTGCATCACACCATTTATTGAGACTCGTAAGATCTCTGCATTACTTGGTGTTACTGCTGTGCTTGTTCCCTTAGTAACTAACTTAAATCTGTAAGCAGATCCATTAAATGTAGCTGACCCACCACCCGTTCCAGAAGAAGAGGCAATGTCTAATAAATCTGCTGTTCCTGTAGCTGCTGACCCACCTATTTCACCCCAAGCACTACCATCATATCCTTCAAATTCTGTTGTCTGACTATTAAATCTAAACATACCAGCAGAGGGAGAGCCTGGTCTTTGTGCAGTTGTACCAGAAGCGACATCAATAGCTCCTGTACCTGTCATCAAGATATTGTCACTAACAGTAAATGTGCCAGTAACGTCCATATTTCCACTAACACTCAAACTAGATAAGAGAGTTCCTGTAGCTGTTGCAGAGTTTGTCTGGACAGCGTTACCCATCAACGAATGAGATGAACATTGGTAATGAATTACCATTGGAGTCGTATCACCTACAACAATCTGTGTATATGCACCACTAGAGCCAGGAGTTCCGCTTGTTGTTACGTTTGTTGTATATGCTGTAGTTTTATTTGCTTCTAGATAAAAACGAAGAGGGTGTCCACTATTCGTACCATCTGATTGATCGAATTTATAAGTACGGCCAGGTGTAAGAGTTAAAAAAGGTGCTTCTTTACCATCAATTTTATATCCGTTACTAGACCCACTTCCGTTATATCTATGGGCTGCTGTTTTACTTGCAACAGTAACAGTAAATGTTTTTACAGATCCAGTATATGTGGCATGGGTAGAAGCAAATCCTCTAATATTGCCATCATCAGTAAGAGTTAATGTGCCTGTAAAATTAGGATCTGCGTTTTGTCCTGGAGCGACCCAAGATAATACTCCAGAGGCATTACTAGATAGAACATATCCACTTACAGAAGAATCAGCAGAAGGTAAAGTCCAAACAACATTAGAAGATACTGTAGCTGGAGATTTAAAACCTACATAATGTGATGAATCAGAATCTAAATATCTAAATTCTTTTTGACCAGAAACAGAGATATGTTCACTACTTGTCCATGAATCTGTGGCATTTAACCAATTAAATGTTTTATCTGTAGCTCCTTTTAGAGTTAAACCTCCTTCATTGGCGGTTGTATCAGATGGTGTCGATACTTTTCCAAGAGTGATATTTTTATCTTCTACATCAAGATTGGTAGTGTTAATTGTGGTTGTCGTTCCAGCAACAGTTAAATCACCAGGAATATTTACAAGACCAGCAGAACTTATTGTCATTCTGCCTACACCAGCAGTACTAAATGTTAAAGTGTCTGATCCTCCGCTTATTCCTGAGTTTGTATCTGAATTAAAGCTAAATGACGGAGCAGAAGCAGATCCATCAGGTGCTTTGCTTAGTAAATTAGCATATGTAATTTTATTGTTTGATCCAGTACCACCACCACTTACATCAATTATGGGTAACACATCAGTACTAGCTGGTGCGGTAAGTTCTGTAAATTCTGATATTTTTTTGTTTGTCATAATTAGAATTTAATTACATACATTAGAGCATAGTTTTTAACACGAACTTCTGTACCACCATCATTATTTATGTTGTGAGTGTGTGAAGCGTCCATACTAAAAGCACCACAAGCATTGCTATCAGGATTATTAGGAGTCCCTCCTCTAGTAAATCCTCCGATTTTAGTAAATACACCAGTTGCAGTACCTCCAAACCCTGCAAATGATTCTGATATTACTGATACTTGACCTGTCAAACTTGTTGTATCTGCTGTGTGATTGTGTTCTTTATTTTGGTCAGATTGACTAGAAGCAAATGATCTACCACTATCTACACCAGCACTATTATCCCAACCTCTAACAAATTGTCCTCTTAAATCAGGCAAGTTAAATGTAGAGGAGCCATCTCCAACACCCCATGTTGTTGATATTGCACTAAATAAACTTGCATAAGTTGATCTACTGACAGCAGCACCATTACATTCTAAATATCCTGATGGAGGAGTAGTAGTGGCAAATGAAAATACTGACCCTGCTGGAACTCCATTTGCAATTTCACCCCATGCAGATCCGTTGTAACCTTCAAATTGTGTAAGGGTAGTATTGAATCTTATATCTCCAGTAGCAGGGGTTGGTCTTTGAGCAGTAGTTCCTGATGGTAGTTGCAAAGAACCTGTACCTGATAAAACAAGATCACCACTTGAAGTTACTGTACCCGTAAAAGTAGGAGAAGCTTTAGTTGCAAGTCCTAAATTATTAGCATCAGTTAGATCACCTAAAGTTAACCAACCATTATTTGAGCTATTTCTTATTTTTAATAAATTATTAGCTGTATCTGCCCATATTTTGTAAGCAACAGTTGTAGAAGGATCAGCAGAACCACTATTTAATGATTGAATATCACCAAGACAAGTATTTAAGTCTGCTCTAAAAGTTGCTCCTACAGCATTAGCTATATCATAATCATGTCCATTACTCATTTATGTCACCTCCTTTCCAAAACCTGATGCAGCCCATACAAAAGACCTTGCAACTGCTGAACTTCCATTTTTAAATGTGACTTGAAATCCTGTCCTACTTATATTAGCAAGTTCAAAAAAATCACCTGTTTGTTGATTTGTTGGAGTCACTACAACAGTTGGAGTTTGTTTAAATGGATTTGCAAAAGATACAGTATATTGGGACGACCCAGTTGTTACTGGGGTCGAGATAGATTCTGTTCTTCCTTGTAATTCTAGTGTAGCTCCTAACTCAGTAATCGCTATATTCTGGTTTGTGTCATTACTTGTTAATATTGCTTTAAATTGAAAAGCTCTACCAGTAATTAATACGTTACTAAATTCTTTATATGCACTCCAGGTAGGAGAACCTGATGGATTATCGTTTGTTGCTCTTACATAAACAGCAGCATTACATTTTGTAGCTTCAGTTAGACCTCCAACAGCATCAATATATCCCCAACTGTCAATCAAGTCAGTTCTTGAATCCCATAAACTATTTAGTATAAAATTACTTGCTTTTAAAGTTTTCCTTAAATTGACATCATAAGGTTGTGTTAAATCAACAGAGTTAGCAAAAATATACTCTCCTGATGTGGCTGTTGCATTACTTGTAACTGTAAGTTTTAAAGCATCTAAAGCAGAATCATAAGCTGTATTAGTTTTAGAACCTGTAAAGTTTGGAGTGTGTTCATCAACAGTTCCTACAACAAGTCTTTCTGATGGAGCAGGAAGATTAGTTGTTACTCTTGTATTATTCCAATCACTATCACTTGAACCAGGTGCAGGACTTTCCCGTCCACCATCGTCCTCAAATTTAATTAGA
>VTLG01007195.1_pt1 | contig 16949 bp, 22 predicted proteins | sample 4694571 | NCBI WGS metagenome assembly VTLG01 (sample SAMN12604809, study PRJNA352737) | marine metagenome | biome: ENVO:00000447; feature: ENVO:00000209|ENVO:00000569|ENVO:01000036; material: ENVO:00002151; isolation source: viral sequences binned using virsorter ...
AGGCTCAGGAAGTATTGCTATTGCCTGTCATAACTTAGGCTATAATTTGACAGCTTGCGAATTAGACAAGGAATATTACGAAGCAGCTATGAAAAGAATAGAACAACATAAACAACAAAAAAGATTATTTTAATTAATGTATTACTTTGACAAACAAGCAGCAGACAAGGTAATCAGTTTTATAGAAACTTTTATTACTCATACAAAAGGTGAGTTGGCTGGGCAGCCTTTTATATTAGAAGACTGGCAAAAAGAAATAGTCGGAAATATCTTTGGCTGGAAAAATAAAGAAACAGATTTGAGAAAATATAGAACTGTTTTTATTGAAGTGCCGAGAAAAAATGGAAAGACAACTCTTTGTGCAGCCATTGGAATCTATATGCTTTTTGCTGATAGAGAAAGAGGAGCTGAAATTTATGCTGCTGCTGGAGACAGAAATCAAGCTGGTATAGTTTTTGAAATTGCAAAAGCAATGATTGCTAACAATGTTGAGCTTAGTAGTCGGGGGAAAGTGTTTAGAAACTCAATCACAAACGAAAGCAAAGGAAATTTTTTCCAAGCTATTTCTTCTGATTCAAAAACAAAACATGGCTTCAATGCGAACTGTATTATATTTGATGAGCTACATACTCAGCCAAACAGGGATTTATGGGACACATTAACAACTTCAACTGGAGCAAGGAGAGAACCATTAACCATTGCAATCACTACTGCTGGTTATGATAGACAGTCAATATGTTATGAATTATATAATTATGCAAAGAGAGTTTTAGATAAAAGTATTTCTGATGAAAGTTTTTATCCAGTAATCTATGAAGCAGAAGCAGAAGATGATATTACAAGTGAGGAGGTCTGGAAAAAAGCCAATCCTAATTATGGGGTTTCTCTTAGAAAAGATTACATGGAAAGAGAATCTAAAAGAGCTGTTGAATTACCATCTTATCAAAACACTTTCAAAAGATTAATGCTTAACATCTGGACAGAGAGTCAGACAAAATGGATTGGGCATGATGAATGGATGGAGTGTCATAAAGAATTTGACTACTCAACATTAGAAGGCAAAGAATGTTGGGGTGGTTTGGACTTAGCTTCTACAAGAGACTTGAGTGCTTTCGTCTTAGTGTTTAACGTAAATGGAAAGTTTATTGTTAGGCCTTATATATTTATTCCAAAAGAAAACGCAAAGAAAAGAAGTGATAGGGATGGCGTGAATTATGTGGAATGGTTAAGGGAAGGCCATGTCTTTGGAACTGAGGGGGATGTTCAGGATTATCATTTTATTAGAGCAAAGATAAATGAGTTAAGCAAAAAATATAGAATACAATCTATCTGCTATGACAGATGGAATGCTTCACAAATTGTCATTGATCTTCAAAATGATGGAGCTAATCTTGATCCATTTGGACAAGGTTTTGTTTCAATGAGTATGCCTACAAAAGCATTAGAAGTTGAAATAATTGCAAAGAATATTATTCATGATAACAATCCATGTCTTAACTGGTGTCTTTCAAATATAACAATTCAAGAAGATCCAGCTGGGAATATTAAACCAAACAAAAGCAAGTCAGTTGATAGGATTGATCCTATTGTGGCTTTGATTATGGCTCTTGGTGGTTACTATTCAGAAGATGATGGGACAAGTGTTTATGATGAAAGAGACTTATTAATATTATAATGGACATAAAAATTATTGGTTTATTAACTCCAGAAGGATTTGACGAAAGGTTTTGGGAGGTGGCTTCTGAAACAAAAACTTATAAGGAGGCATATGAGTTAGTAGAAAAAGAATATCAAGAAAATTTCAGACAAAGGAAATACTCAGATTATAATTCATTTAGAAATTGCAGAGACAGAAGATTAAAGAAACGCAACTAAGTTGCATAACATTAATAAAAGATAGTCGTATTATTGTGAAAATTCTTATAAGATTTGAGCATAATTACAGACATCAGGGACTTCTTTACATTTGGGAAGCCTGAACAAACAGAACAAAGAAGCATAGGACTTCAAACATTATTTCCAGAAGCGAATGTTTATGACAGCGACAAGGCATTAACGTTAAGCTCAGTATGGTGTGCAGTTCGCTTATTATCAGAAAGTGTTTCATCTTTACCTTGTGGGGTATATACTAAAGAAGCAAATGGCGATAAAGTGGAGGCTGTAAATGATAGGATTTACAATCTAATAAAATACAAACCAAACAATTATCAAAATAAAATTACATTTTTTGAATATGTCATGATGTCAATCTGCATGACTGGAAACTCTTATGTCCAAATAGTGAGGGATAATTCTGGTAATCCAGTTCAATTAATGCCGATAGATTCTTCTCTTGTAGATGTTTTCATTAATGAAGGGGAGTTGTTTTATCAAGTTGATGGGGGTGGTGTCTTAGATAGTTCTGACATTTTACATTTCAAAACAATAACAGATGATGGAATTGTTGGACTTTCTCCTATTGACCAATGTGCAAAAGCTATTAACTGGGGATTAAATGTTGAGGAGTTTGGAAGCACATTCTTCAAGAATGGAGCTAAACCAAGTTCAGTTCTTTCAACTGATAGAGCTTTGAGTGAGACAGCAATTCAAAGATTAAAAAATTCTTTCAATAGTAGTTATGCAAAACTTAGTCAAAGTAATTCCACAATAATATTAGAGGAGGGATTATCATTCAAACCGATTTCTATTTCTCCAGAACAAGCTCAGTTCTTAGCGAGTAGGCAATTCTCAATCGAAGAAGTAGCACGTATCTTTAATGTCCCTCCCCACATGCTTAAAGATTTAACAAAGTCAAGTTTCAATAATATTGAAATGCAATCACAAGAATTTGTTACTTACACCTTAATGCCTTATATAACAAGGATTGAAAATGAAATGAATCTTAAACTTTTTAGAACTAATGAATTAGGCTACAAGTTTATTGAGTTTAATGTGAATGGATTATTAAGAGGGGATGTGAAATCAAGAAATGAAGCATATAAGACAGCTATTACAAATGGCTACATGAGTATAAACGAAGTTAGACAAAAAGAAAATTTAAATTCAATCGAAGGAGGAGACAAACACTTCATGCAAATGAATATGACAACAATAGAAAAAATAGGAGAAGATGCCATTACCGAAGCCTGACCAATACGAAACTGATAAGGACTTCATTGACAGATGTATGTCAGATGATATTATGGTTGAAGATTTTGAAGATGAGAAACAAAGATTGGCTGTGTGTAATTCGCAACTTGAAGAAAATAGAAAAAACATTTGGGATAAAAAATATAATAACATTATGGAAAAAAGAATATTTAACATAGAAACAAGAGCAGAAGAAACAGAAGAAGGGAATCAAATCATTACAGGTCATGCTTCTATGTATGACACAAGAAGCGAAAACTTAGGAGGCTTTTATGAGTACATTGAGGCTGGAGCTTTCACTCCAGAATTAATTGCAAAGTCAGACACAAGAGCATTAATCAATCATGACCAAAATTTAATCTTAGGAAGAACAACATCAGGAACTTTAAGACTTAATGCAGATGAGAAAGGATTAAGATATGAGTTTGATGTGCCTCAGACTTCTTATGGAAAAGACTTAGTTGTGTCTATGCAAAGAGGGGATATAACTCAAAGCTCTTTTGCTTTTACTGTGGCAGAAGATGACTGGACTACTGATGAGGATGGCAACAACATAAGAACAATCAAAAAGATTGAAAGGCTTTATGATGTCTCTCCAGTTACTTATCCAGCTTATCCAGAAGCAAATGATTTAATCATTGCTCAAAGAGGTTTAGCTACTTATAAAGAAAAAGTAGAAAAAGAAAATGAAGAAAAAGATTTAGTGAAGCGTTCTCTTGTTTCATTGAAGATAGAATTAAAAAAGAGAAAATAATAAATAAAAAAAATAAAAATGAAAACATCAATAGAATTAAAAGAAATGCGTTCAGACATTATTGATTCTTTAGAAAACATCAAAGATGTTGCTTCTACTGAAGAAAGAGACTTAACGCAAGAAGAAAACGATCAAGTTGATGGATTATTAGCTGAGGTTGATAATCTTGATATAAAGATTGAAAGAGCTGAAAAAATGGAAACTATCAAGCGTAATGCTGCTGTTGTATCTGGAGTTACAGCTAAGAAAGAAGATAAAGATCTTGAGAAATTTACTTTTCAAGCTGCTATGAGAGCTGCTTATACTGGAAGAATGGAGGGTATCGTTAAGGAAATGGATCAAGAGGCAAGAAATGAGTCAAGATATACTGGTCAAAATTATAGAGGAGTAGGAATTCCATCATCTGTATTAACAAGAGCATGGTCTACAAGTTCAACTAATAGTGAGACTACAATGAGCTTTACAGATCAGTTAGAGTCTAACTTAGTATTGACATCTGCTGGAGCTAACTTTTACTCTGGTATAAATGACATGAAATTCCCAGTATTTTCTGGAGTTACTTCATCATGGATAGCTGAGACTGGAGGTTCTGCTGTTTCATCTGCTGGAGACTTATCAGCGATAACATTAAGCCCAAAAAAATTAATTTCTGTTGTAAACATGAGTCAAGAGTCTTTAGTACAGAATCCATCTTTAGAGGCTGCGTTACAATCTAACATTGCTGCTAATATGTCTGCTACTCTTGAGACTGCTTTACTTAATACTGCTGATGTAACATCTGCTCCAGCTTCTATATTTGCGGATGCCGCTGCTGGTTCAACAGCTGCTTTTACTGGAGCTACTGCTTCTGCATTAGAAAATACATACATTGGAAATGATGGTACTTATGAAGGAGCAAGAATGGCATACTTAATGGATGCTGATGCTTATGCTGCTATCAAAGCATCTGATATGGTTTCAAATGTTTCTGCTGCTTATGACATGAGGGATAAGACTGTAAATGGTTTCTTTGCTTTTGTTAGTTCAAATGTTGCTTCAAGTGGTGTTGCTGGAAAAGAACACGTTTTATTCGGAGACTTTTCTAAAGTTCACATTGCACAGTTTGGAGGTTTAGACTTCCTTTACGATCCATATTCTGGAGCTGCTACTGGTGAGCCAAGAATGGTTGTAACAGGATTATTTGATGGTGATGCTGTACAAAATGCAACAGCTTTCGCTAACTTAATTGAGGCTTAGTAAATAATAACATCAATCAGAAAAGGGGTGGTAGAATGACTGCCATCCCTTTTTTTTAAAAAAATATAAAAGAAAATGAGAGCATACAAAGTTTTAGTTGCAAACACTACACAATTAATCACAACAGCAAACGCAAAATTATTTTTAAAAGTTGATATTGCTGATGATGATGATGTCATTGATTCAATAGTGAAAGCAGCTACCGAGTCTGCTCAAGAATATACAAATAGATTCTTTTTAGAAACAACACTTGAACAATACGGAACAACTTTTGCAGACATTAGAAGTCTTTTCAAAAGTCCAGTTGCAGAAATAACTCATGTAAAATATTATGATACTGACAATACCCAGCAAACACTTAATACATCTGTCTATCAAGTAACCCCAGCAATCGAGCCATCAACTCTTATGCTTAAAGTAGACCAATCTTATCCAGATGTGGCAGACAGAGAAGATGCTGTTTTAGTAAAATATAAGGTAGGTTATGGGACAGCAACAACTGATGTTCCTTATGCAATTATACAAGCTGTATATTTAACTATCGGACATTGGTATCAAAACAGACAAGAGGTGGTAGTTGGTAGAATAGCAACTGAAATTCCTATGGGAGCAAAATATTTATTAGACCAATATAAAGTTCAAGTATGCAGATAGGAGAATTAGATAGAAGAATTACTATTCAAACTTTTACAGCGGAAGCTGATGCTTATGGAGAAGCGATTAAGACATGGAGTTCATTAATCACAGTGTGGGCTAATGTAAATTTCAAAGGAGGAAGCACAAAGGATATTGCAGAAAGAGTTACTGCAACAAGCAAAGTTATTTTTACTATAAGAAATTATGGCTCAACTGTTGATACTATTAATGAATCAATGAGAGTTCAATATAGGGATAGAGGAGTGCCTAAATATTACTATATAAATGTAATAAATGAAATTGATGGGAGGGATGCTTTTTTAGAATTAGAAACTGAACAAAAAGAATAATGGCAATAAACAAACCAAATCAAATGACAGTTGAAATTCCTCCAGCGAATCTGAAAGATATTAATTTAATGTTTAAGCAATTACCTAAGCAAGTAAGCAGAGAGAAAACATGGATTAAATTCTGGAGGCACGTTTCAAAACCTTTAGTTAAGGCTGCTAAAATTAATGCTGAAAATTTAAACAGAAGTAAAAAAGGAACTGGACAACTTGCAAAAAGTATTAGTTTTTTCACAACAAAAACAAGCAGAAATTACTTAGGAGGTTATGTTGGGCCAAGAGTAAAAGGAGCATTTAAAAGTAAAGACAAGTCAGGGTTTTATGGAGCTTGGGTTGAGTATGGAAGTGAGGTTATGTTTGGAGGTAAGGGTAGGGGAAAAGATCAGCCATTTATGCAGAAGGCTTGGGACTCAGATCATAAAATGGTTTTAGTAAATGGAATAAAAGATGCACAAATTATCTTTGAAAGAGCTTTGAAGATACATGAGAGAAGATTAAAAAAATATGGATTAGGTTATTAATATGGATGTAGGAAAAGCAATATTTAACATTTTAAGCAACGATTCAGACGTTACAGCTTTGACTTCAACAAGGATTTTTCCTATGGTTGCAAGAGTAGAGACTGCCTTCCCTTTTGTGATTTATGATGTTACTGGGCAAACCCCAACTAATTACAAGCAAGGAGTTTCAAGTTTAGACACGACTGCAATTATGATAAGTTGTTATTCTGAAACTTATTCTCAAGCCTGTGATTTGGCTGATAAAGTGAGAACTGCTTTAGATAGAAAGAGTGGGACATTTAATGGAGTGGTGGTTCAATCTATTAAGTATGATGGATATAATGATTTCTTTGATGTTGATTCTTATGATAATTCAGCAACAAATGGAAAGGGAGTTTTTCGTAAGGCTTTAGATTTTGATGTGAGAATAGTAAATGCATGATATTTAGATATAAAACATTGGCAACAGAAATACACATACACGACTTTAATTTAACTGGAAGCTCAGTTGAAATAGAGCTATTCAACAAAGCTACTAATGGCATAAGCATTAGCTCTCTTGGAGTAAGAGTAGATTCTGGGGATAGCGTTCCATCTGACTCATTATGGAGTGTTCAATTAAAAACAAACTGCAACAACTTAGACATAACAGAAACAAACATAAGAACAGACAGCGAGGTCTGTTTTGACAATATTAGTACAAACTTTTCTAATGATACACAAGCAATTATTAAATTAACATCCGAAAGCTCGTTAAGTAATATTAAAGGGATGTGTAGTGTAAAATTAGATATTTAAAAAAAAAGAAAATGAAATATACATTATTAAAAGAATGGTTTTCTCAAAGACATGGCAGGAGCTTTCCAAAAGGAGTGAATGTTATTATTACAAGTCAAAGTGAATTGGATGAATTGATTGAGCTTGAGTGTATTGAGAAAATAGTTGAATCAAAGAAGGAAAAGAAAAAAAAGAAAAAAAAAGAATAAATATTAATTAATAAAAAAGTAAAAAAATGGCAATATTAAATGGAACGGACATCAGAGTTTATGATGGTTCAACAAATGATTTGATAGCTTATGCTCAGAGTGGAACGTTGAATTTTTCAATGAGTACAAGAGACATAACTAACAAACAAAGTGGGGGCTTTAAAGAGTCTTTAGAAGGATTGAGAGAATGGAGTATAGATATGGATGGAGCTTATGCTTGGACTAATCCAGCTGGAGCTGCAATAACTGATGGGGCTGATGATTTATTTCTGAAATACTTATTAGATGCTGGTTCAAATACAAGAGAAGCATTCACAGTAAGATTCGGCGATACTGGAGGAGCTACTGGCGACACTTACTATGAAGGAAGCGTGTTTTTAACAAGTGTTTCTTTTACAGGAGGAACAGAAGATACAGCGACTTATTCAATTAGCCTTGAAGGGACTGGAGGATTAACTCAGACAATATCTTAGTAATAATTTAAGGAGAGTGGGGGAGCAATCTTGTTTAGTTTGTTTTGCTCCCTCGCAAACCTTTTTAAAAAAACAAACAAAATGAAGAAATATACATTTGTAGAAATAGGAAATCAAAAACATCCTATCAAATTTGGCTTTAATGCACTTAGAAAATATAGTGCAAAAACAGATACAAGTCTACAAGACTTGGACAAACTGGGACAAGAAATGAGTTTAGATGGAGCTTTGACTTTAATCCATTGTGGAATTGAAGATGGTTACAGGGCAGCGAAACAACATTGCGAATTAACGCTTGATGACTTAGCTGACTTAATTGATGAGGACTTTGATTCAATCGGAAGATGCATGGAGGTTTTGTCAGAGCAAATGGGAGGAAAGGAAAAAAAGCAGAAGGCCAACAAGAAGAAATAAAAAAATCTTTTAGTTGGCGTGAATTGGAAAGCATAGCGTTTGGGCAGTTAGGAATGGGAGTTGAGGAGTTTTATGATTATTTGCCTAAGCATTTTTGGATTAAGATGGATGGGTTTTATGAGTTAGAAAATCAAAGGCAAAAACAAGAATGGGAAAGGATAAGATGGCAAACTACTTATTTATTAAACATTCAGTTGCCAAAAGCGAAAACTCTAAAGCCAAAAGATTTAATTGAGTTTGACTGGGATAAGAAAAAAAGTGAGGTTGATTTTGAAAAATTAAAAGCAAGAGCAGAATATATTAAAAAGATGGAAGAACATGGCAAATAAGGCGATTGGTTATTTAACATTTAATTTCGGAGCTAATATGCAAGGCTTTGATAGAGCTATGAAAAAAGCTCAAACTAAAGTAAGAAGATTTGGAAAGACCATGAAAAATATTGGTAGTTCATTGACTACTAATATCACAATGCCTATTCTCGGAATTGGAGCAGCTGGAATTAAAATGGCAGCTGACTTTGGAACATCAATGACCAAAATAAGAACACTTGTTGGAGCAAGTGCTGAGGAATTAAAAGCCTATGAAAAAGATGTTTTATCACTATCAGCAACAACTGGAGTTGCAGCTGACCAATTAGCAGAAGGATTATTCTTTATTACGTCAGCTGGATTATCAGGCCAAGAGGCAATAGAAGCCTTAGAAATATCAGCAAAAGGTGCGGCAATGCAAATGGGAGAAATGACAGATATTGGTTCTGCATTGACTTCTATTATGAAGGCCTATGAGTCAGAAGGAATGAATGCTGCAAGAGCTGGGGACTTATTACATGAAACATTAAAACAAGGAAAATTTGAGGCTGGAGAGTTTATGTCAAGGCTTGGAAAAGTGATTCCAACGGCTGCTGCTGCTGGAATATCTTTTGAAGAATTAGGAGCTGCTACTGCAACAATGTCAAAATTATCTGGAGACGCTGCTGGGACATTAACAGGAATCAATCAATTAATGATGAAACTTCTGAATCCATCAGCTGAACAGGTTGAAATATTAGACACGCTGGGAATGTCGTATGGGGATTTAGCTGCAATGTTAGATAAGTCTTTAATGGGGACACTTCAATTCTTATTCAACGAACTTGAAGGCACAGATGATATGCTTTTAAAAATGTTCGGCTCATCAAAAGCTGTTACAGCTGCTCTTTCTACAATGGGACTACAATCAGAAACTTATACTGATGTTCTTGATGGAATGAATAACTCAATGGGGAATGTTGCAGAAGGATTTGATATTTTAGGAACTGATGCTGGTTTTAAATTCCAAAAAGCTTTGAATCAAGTTAAACTTGTATTAATAGATATTGGCAATCAAGTTATGCCTTTAGTATTAAAAGGACTTGAAAAATTACAAGGAGCAATGAATTGGTGGAGTTCTTTAGACCAAGACATGAAAAATCTTATCACTACTATGGCTTTAGTTGCTGCTGCTATTGGCCCTATTGTTTCAGTTGTTGGAAGTTTAACAGTTGCCTTTTCTGCTTTACTATCTCCAGTTGGATTAGCTGTTGCAGCATTAGCTGCCTTTGCTGTTGGTTTTGCTTATGTGATAGAAAACTGGGAAGCATTTAAGGAACGTCTTTCAGATTGGTCATGGTGGAAGAATGCTTTAATATACGCTGTTGGATGGGTAATAAAGTTCAATCCTGTTGCTGAACTTATTAATGACATAAATAGACTGGTTACCTATATAGGGATGAATCCTATTCCTGACCCATTTGAAAACATGAAAGACAGTATTCATGACTTGATGGATGAAACTGTTGAATATGAAAATGAGTTCGGAAGTTTTGAAGATACAATCACAAACTCAGCAAAAAAAATAGCTGAGGCTTTAGGCCTTTTAGGTAATCCTTTTGAATTAGGAGGAGGAACAACAGGAGGAGGGGAAACAACTACAAAAACAGATAAGCCTGAAAACAAAACTGGAGGCTTTGGAATGTATGGCAAGGACTTTATTAATGACCAATTAGCTGTTCAAGAGTCAATGGAAAACACAGCTTCTGTGATGGATATGTTAGCAGAAAAATTTGGACTCACAAAGAAAACTTTGATGGAGTTTGGAATGCAAACAAAAAACACTTTAACACAAGGAGCTGAAAATTTTAAAGAGTATGGTAAACTTGTCGGAAATACCATTAGAGACATTATTGGTCAAATGCTTGCTTTAATGGTGGCAGAAGCTGTGCAAAAAGCTATGGCTTCAATACCTCCATTTCCTGGCTCAGTATTTTTGATTCCAGCTATTACTGGAGCTGCTGCTGGACTTGCAAGAACTGCTTTTAATAGTTTAATTCCAAAATTTGCCGATGGGGGGATTATTAGTGGGCCGACAGTAGGATTGATGGGAGAGTATGCTGGAGCAAATACAAATCCAGAAGTTGTTGCTCCTCTTGATAAGTTGAAAAGCATGATGGGAGGAGGTGTTCAACAAGTGGAAGTATTTGGAAGAATAAGTGGGAATGATATATGGCTAACAAACAGCAAAACAGGTATTAACAGAAACAGAGGTTACTAATGGCTTTAAACAAAGCATTTTATGGAAGTTATCAAAGTTATAATCTAACTGATTATTATTTTGAAATTTGGATTGAAGATTTTGCTTCAACACATGGAAGCTCAACTTTTGAGCTGAAAGTGGGAGAGGGTGGCCCTGTAATAAATTACGATACAGATTCAGAAGATAGATATAATCCAATATTATCATCTACCTTAAAAATGCCTCTTGTAATTACTTCTGCTTGGTATGAAACAAATCTTGTTGATAAACTTTATGAAGTATGGGAAGAAAGGGATGTGTATATTCATTTATATCAAGCTACATCTTCAACATATTCATCAACACCTCCTTTATGGTCTGGATTTGTATTAATGGATTTATCATTTAGAGAAGATGTGGGATATCCTTTTGATATAGAAATCACAGCAACAGATGGTCTTGCTTTATTAAAAAATGAAGATTGGACAGATGTGGATGATTGGTTAGCTGGTTCTCCAGCTACCTTACCTTATGGAAGTGGGGATGTAAATTATGGCCCAGCTACCTTTGATTATTGGATAAGAAACTTATTAAGAAGAACCTACATGGCAACTACTGCTGAGGGAGCTTCTGAGAATTGGGAATATTCAAGTTCTGTGAATTGGTATAATCAAGGACACGCAGCTATTACTGTAAATACTGACCCCCTAAAAACTACAACAGGGAAAATGAGTTGGAGCTGGTCAAGAGACCAAAATGAGGTTTATTCTGTCATTAATTGTTATGATGCGTTAAGACATATCATGAAGGTTTGGGGTTGCAGATTAGTATATTGGAATCATTGTTTTTATATTATCCAGATAGATGGATATATCACAGCCGAAAGTGGAAACTTAGCTGCTCCTGTAAATATAATGAGCAGACGCTACACTTATGCAGCAGCAACAGTAGGAGGATTTAATTATATAGGAGAATTGCAGTTAGCAAGATATGAGTTAGAAATAAATTCAAACTTAACAAATGGAATACCAGAAGGAATTGTAGCTTTAAAAGGAACAAAATTTACTCACTATCCAAGCATAAAAGAAGTCAATGCCACATTAATCTATGGAGGGGATATCAATTATTTTGGAGGTTTTCCTGAGTATGTTCCAGCATCATTCTCATCAACAGCTCCTTCTACTTCTCCTGTGGCTCAACAAAGCATGATTGATTTAGCTTCTGCCTCTAATTTTATAGTTCAATGTGATATGGAGTTTATTCATCAGAACACAGCATATAGTGCTGTTTCTGGGGCGATGAGGTGGTACATGAGAGCTTATAATGATGCTGGGGATGAGAAATTTTTAAAACATACACCAGCTGGAGGCTTTGAATGGCAAGACACTCTGCCAAATATGCTTTCTCGCAGATATGCTAATACTTTCATCATTCCTGCATATAATACATGGACTTTAATTCCTGATTTTATTGATGACACTATTCCGACTCATGCTGATTTCACTGGGGTTTGGCATTTTGAATTAAAAATTAATGATTCTTGGGCTACTGGTAATTATAACACAACTGGATTCATGACGAGGCCTTATCCTTATAATAGTTCTAATCCTGTTTGGTCTAATCCGTGGAATTACAGCAAGGTTAGATGGAGAAATGCCCCAAATACTGGTTTTACTTCTGGAGGAGGTTTTACAGTAAGCACGAATGCAGCTGGGGCAACTGTATATTCATCGCCTATCGGACAGCCTTTTGCTGGGAATATACAAATCTTGAACTCTACTGGAGGGCAAGGCTCAAGTGCAGTAGTATTAACAAATACTGTTGTTACTACTGATTCAGCTAAATATGATTTTGAACAATTAATGTGGGGGGATTGCGAAGAACAAACAGATGGAGGTAATTTAATGGTTACAGATGATGCGGGAACAACTTATGTGAAATCAGCTTTTTCTGGTGAATGGGGAAAAAACACTATCACAGGGACAACTAAACTTAGCCAACTTTTGGTTCAAGAATTTTTCTCAGGGCAAACTGAAAACATCCAGATATTTAATGGACGACTTGCCTTGAGTGTAAATGGAAAAACAACTACTTATTCAGGAGTAGAATATTTGAATTATATCAATCCTATTGGAAGATTAAAGCATGGAACTGACTACTATGTATTTAGAAGAGGAGCTTTCCATACTGCTATGGATGAGTGGGACTATGAAGGTTGGGTAATTAAAGACATCACGAACACCTTAACAACAACAACGAGGGATATATGGAAAAGTGGTTATTATGGTACTAACTATGGGGGAGGTAATAGTGCAAGATTAGCAGCCCCATTTTCATTATCTTCTGCTATGAGTAATGAGCAAGGTATCACAGCAAACGCTGCAAGAATTTCTGGAGCTGGAGTTACTTCTATATCAATTAATGAAATAGGAACTGCTGTTTTAAAAAATGGGGATAGCTTTACTTTAATTGATTCCAAATCCTCTTTTGTTTATAGCTTAACAATGGCAGCTGACCAAGCAGCTTCTGATACATCTTTAACTATTAGCTCTTATGATTTTTCAGATTTTCCAGCTATTGAAATAGGGGATGGAATAATATATTTAAATACTCTTGACTTAATTTCTCAATATCAACATAAAACAAAAGGAACAATAGGGGGGATGGCTGTTACTGCTGACAGTATTGATGGGGCTACTACTTTAGGAAGAGAATCTGTTTTCTTTAGATTTGAGGGGGACAATCTATCATCAGGAACTTATTATGTATCAAATGGGGAGGACAATAACAAATCTGGAAGATGGGGAAGCACAAACGCAAATGCTCCCTCCAATATTGGAACGCAAAGAGCAATAAAGTCAGGAAGGTTTGTGGCAGATGACAATTATTTGATAGAGGCTGGAAGCTGTGTGTCTTCTGGAACAACTGGAGTTACAGCTGAGGTTCTACTATATAAAACAACTCCTGTTGATGGAGCTACTGCTCAAACAGCAATGACTTTAATGGGCAAGTTTACTATTGCCTTAGATACAGATGCAAGAACTCAAGTTGATGAAATGACTGATAGAAGCACGGCAGCAATATCTAAGAATGATGTCATCATCCCTCACATTTATTCTACAAGCGGCTCAACTTATGACTTAAGAGGGTTGATTACTTTTAAATTAAAACGATATACAGCTTCCTAATATGAAAAAAATAATACTACTTTTTTTGATACTATTTACAACAACTGCCTCAGCTCAGTTTTTTAAATATTCAACTTTCTATATTTCTTCTCAAATTAATTCCCCATTAGCAGAGCAGAATCATTATATGATTGATAGAATGACTGGAGAATTAACTGATATCACTATTGTGAATCCTTTTAATTATAAATTTAATTTTGGGATAAGAAAAATTGCCAGATTTGATTATGAGAATAAGGCAAAAAGATTTTATGATGGAACTGAAAACAATATTAGTCATGCAGCTACTATTGGAGCAGTTGATGGATTTGAGTACAATGCAACACTTTCATTGATAAGAAATAGAGGAAATGAGTTTATGAACCAAAATTATTGGCTCAGATATGTTTCTGATTATTTTTTAATTAAAGGGGATTATCAAGATAAGCAAGAAATAAATTTAAAACATTTCGGAGGAGAGTTTAGAATAAGAGCTAAGGCATGGAAGTTTGACTTTACAGCTGGAGTGAAACATAGAACACATCCTGTCTATGGGATTAATCCTTTTGAAGAAAATTTTTCTCCTGATGATTCTTGGTGGTCAATAGCTTATGACTTAGGATATCAAGATGAATACTGGTATTATGATGGAGAACAAAATGGAGTTGATGATTTTTACGATTACTATAATTGGCGTTGGTTTGCCCCTGATGGAACTATGATTGCTGAAACTGATGAGGAGTTTATGAAGTATCATTTTGGAAGGGCTGTTGATGAATATAATAGAAACGAGTTAAAAAGATTAGGATTGCAACAAGAATTGTCAGTCGTGATGGGAATAGCTTTTTATCACTATAATAAGAATTTTTGGCTGCATACTTGGGGGGATATTATGCCTTATCATCATGGACTTAGTGAATATTCTTATGTCAATATAGAGGAGAATAATCAAATATTAGACTTTGATTATGGTATGATTTTAGGAACAAAATTGAATAACAGATTAGGGTTATTTATTGAAGGAAGATATCAAAGATATTGGAACATCAAAAACTATGAATTAAAAAGCGGAATTAACTATTTATTTTTATAAAAAATGGCAACAGAAATTGGAAAAGGGACAAAGATTAAATTAACATTAGAGACATTGGTTACTGTTGGGGCTACTATTGTGGCAGTCACAACAATGTATTTCACGCTTCAAGCAGATATTGCTGAGGCGAAAGAACTACCAAAACCAATAATAACAGAAAAAGAATATGAGTTAAAAGATGAATTGATTAGAAGTACAATTCTAAAAACTCAAGAAGATATCAATGATATGCAAGAAACATTAGAGAGAATAGAAGATAGGGTTTATGGTAGATAAAAATAAAATAAAAAAGAAAGTTTTTTTAATGTATGTGGGTTTTATAATTCTACTTATATTAATTTCTATTACTTGTAATGGTCAGGCTTTAATAACTGATAAAACTTTTAATAAAAGCCAATCAGGAATAACAGTTGTTGAGTTTTGGTCGGATTGGAATAAGGAAAATGAATGCTTTTGGCTGGAAGAAATTTCAAATGCTAAAACTTACCGAATAGATTTGGAAAGTGAAACAGCTGAGAATTACGAAATCAAAGTGTTGCCAACATTAATTGTTTTCAATAATGGAGAAGAAGTGGAAAGGTTTGAGGGGAATATAAGCTTTCAATTATGTCCCAGAAGAACTCCAAAAAAAGTGCAAAAAGTGATAGATGGTTTAATGATAAATAAATTTTAAAATGTCAATACTTGGAAAAATATTTAGCTCAGGAACTGGGGAGCTTATTAAAAATGTGGGGGATGTAGTTGATAATCTAACAACAACAGATGAAGAAAGATTAGAAGCGAAGCAGAAGCTAAAGGATATGATTATGGGCTATGAGGCTCAAATGCAAAAAGAAGTTACTGAAAGATGGAAGTTTGATATGCAAAGTGATTCATGGCTAAGTAAAAACATTCGACCAATGGTGCTTATTTTTTTAGTAGTTTCTACTATTATTCTAATCTTTATTGATGGGGGAGTGATTAGTTTTATAGTTGAGCCAAGTTGGATTAACCTTCTTCAAATTACGTTATTAACAGTCATTGGTGCATATTTTGGTGGAAGGAGTTATGAAAAGGTAAAGAAAAAATAATATAATTGCTAACTATTAATAATTAAATAAATGAAAAAATTAATTTGTACTTGGATTTATAAACTAACTAATAAGGCTATTTGTTTTAATTGGTGTAAAAAAAAGAACTGTGGCTAAAAAAAGAAAGTTAGGAAGTTCAAACCCTAAATACAATCAAACTAAGCAAGACAAAATAGAAACAAGAAAAGAATTTGTTTCAGAAGTAAAAGGAGTTAAAATTTATAAAGTATATTTTTTATGACATATAAATATTTTACATTAAAAGAATTTGATTGCAAGTGTGGTTGTGGGGACAATAAGATTGACCCTACATTAATAGAAATGTTAGAGGAAGCGAGAGCAATCGCAGACATACCCTTTGTCTTATCGAGTGCATATAGATGCCCAAAACACCCTGAATCTGTCAAAAATCCAACAAGCTCACATATTAAAGGATTAGCTGTGGATATTAAATGTTCAGAAAGTAAGCCAAGAGCTATTATTTTAGATGCTCTTGCTCACGTTGGTTTCCGAAGATTCGGATTGCATAAGGCTTTTATTCACGCAGACATAGATGTATTGGAAAAAGCCAATCCAGTAATCTGGCTCTATTAATAAAATCAAAAAAAAATGGAT
>VTLG01010636.1_pt1 | contig 16946 bp, 8 predicted proteins | sample 4694571 | NCBI WGS metagenome assembly VTLG01 (sample SAMN12604809, study PRJNA352737) | marine metagenome | biome: ENVO:00000447; feature: ENVO:00000209|ENVO:00000569|ENVO:01000036; material: ENVO:00002151; isolation source: viral sequences binned using virsorter ...
TTGATTCAGAGTCTAATTTCTCTGGCAAGCTTGGTGCTTCTGTCTCTGCTACAGATAAACTTGGTGTCTATGGTGAAGTATCTTTCGCACAAGTGGAAGACGCTGACAACACATACGGCACAAAGTTAGGAGCAAAGTATTCTTTCTAATGGCACAACAATCTGCAGGTGGATTTGGATTAGCTTACCCTACTCCTTATTCTCCAGAACCTAAAGTGGAAAAGCCTGACACTATGCCTAGTGACAAGCAGCCCCCAGGTGTTGATGAAGAATCCATTAAAGAAAATTAATGAATTGTGGATAGTGGTTTTCGGACTGCTATCCTTCATTCTATTTGTAGAATGGTCTCATGTGAGACATCATGAAAAGGCGGCACCTTATTGTGCAACCTTGCGAGTGACTGAGGAAGAAAGTAGATTTCCAATCTAACTTAACAGGGGTTCGATTCCCCTCACTCGCTTTGGCTTCTGGCCCTGTACGCAGGATACCCTTTAGCCGTCTAGACGGTGGGAAAGACCACAAAACTTCGAATTTAAATTGTGCACGATGATGATTTATACATTCAATACATTTTAAAATAAAGAAAAATGGCACAACAAGCCACAACCGCTACAGCTAACGGTCCTATTTATGGAGGTGCCAATAATGGTGCCATCACTAATGCTGGTACCGCTGCTGAAAGGCGAGCCCTTTACCTCAAGCTCTTTTCGGGCGAGATGTTCAAAGGTTTCCAACACAATACAATAGCTAGGGATCTAGTCACTAGACGTACCTTGAAGAACGGTAAATCTTTACAGTTCATCTACACAGGTCGTACCAAAAGTGAATTCCATATTCCAGGCCAGAGCATTCTCGGTAACAATGAGAAGACTCCTCCAGTAGCAGAGAAGACAATCACCGTTGATGACCTACTCATCTCCAGTGCTTTCGTTTATGAATTAGACGAGACTCTTGCTCACTACGATTTACGTGGAGAAATCTCTAAGAAAATCGGTTATGCTTTAGCTGAGAACTATGATAGAAGAATCTTCAGAGCTATAACAAAAGCTGCTAGACAAGCTTCACCAGTCTCTATGGCTAACTTTGTGGAGCCAGGTGGTAGTATGCTTAAGGTTGGTGCAGATACAAGTACAGACAAGAAAGACGCTTATGATTCAGATAAGCTGGTAAATGCATTCTATGATGCTGCAGCAATTCTAGATGAAAAGGGTGTTTCTGGTGATGGACGTGTAGCTGTTCTTAACCCAAGACAGTACTATGCACTTATACAAGCTGTAAGTTCTAATGGTTTAATCAACCGTGACGTACAAGGTACAGCACTACAGTCTGGTAATGGCATCATTGAAATTGCAGGCATCAAGATCTACAAGTCAATGAACATTCCATTCTTTGGTAAGTATGGTACATCTGCTGATCCTAACAGAACTGGTTACGACTCTAAGGACAACTTTGGTTCACACGTTGGAGCAACCATGGAAGACATGGAACAGGCTGCTAACGGTGGTACTCCTGCTGGTGGACAGAAGACTACAAACAACTATGGTTTAGCTGCTAAGTTTGCTAACTCTTGTGGTCTTATCTTCCAGAAAGAAGCCGCAGGTGTAGTAGAAGCCATTGGACCTTCTGTACAAGTTACATCTGGTGACGTTTCAGTGGTTTACCAAGGTGATGTTATTCTTGGTCGTTTAGCAATGGGTGCTGACTTCCTTAACCCTGCATGTGCAATCGAGTTGATCGCTGGTATTAACACAGCTTCCTCTAACGCAACAGGTTGGGACGGATCTGGTACAGAAAACACAGCTATTTCAAACGCTGGTTTCTCATAAACTTTATACTTTATACACACATTGGGAGGCTTCGGTCTCCCTTTTTTTTTTCAAAAAATTTTCATGGCTACCACAACAACTGAACTCGATACCGAATTATCCGCAGTCAATTCTATACTGGGAGCCATCGGTCAATCTCCTATCACCCAATTAAAAAATACAACAGGTTCTTTAATTAGCACTAACCCAGAAATATCTTTTATTTATAATATCCTTACTGAAGTAAATAAGGATGTACAGAATGAAGGTTGGCATTTCAATACTGAAGAACATGTCAAGGTCAGTCCTGATCCGACTACAAAGTACATGACATTACCAGCTAACACTCTTAGATATGATATACATGAGGGATTAGTTTCTAAAGTAACTGATGTTGTAACGAGGTATGGTAGGTTATATGACCTAGTAAATCATACTGATGAATTTGATGCTGACATATATGTAGATATAGTAAGTCTGTATGCTTTTGAAGACTTACCTAATTGTTTCCAAAGGTACATTACTCACAGAGCTGCAGTAAGAGCTGCTACCCAGCTTGTATCTAACCCGCAACTAGTAAAACTATTGCAACAAGATGAGGCTAAATCTAGAATTTCGTGTATTGAATACGATTGTGACAAAGGAGATCATTCATTCTTTGGTATTCCTCATGGATCTGGGTATAGACCTTACACACCGTTCTCTGTACTTAGTAGATAATGACAAGCGTAACACAAACAATACCTTCTTATACAGGTGGATTATCTCAACAGCCTGATGAGTTAAAAATCCCAGGACAACTCTCAACAGCACAGAATGTTTTACCTGATGTAACAGAAGGTTTAATAAAAAGACCAGGAAGCCAAATAGTTGGTTCTCTAATGGATAACGGTACTGCAGCTTTAAACTCTGATCATGTTGGTAAATGGTTTCATTATTATAGAGATGAAAACGAACAATACATAGGTCAAATAGCTAAAGATGGTGACATTAATATGTGGAGTTGCATTGACGGCTCTTCTAAAACTGTCCATGTAGGAGCAAAAGCTTGGGCTGCTAGTACTGCTTATGTTGTAGGAGATAAAGTAAAAAATAATAATAACATTTATAAGTGTTCTACTGCAGGTACTTCAGCAGGTTCAGGTGGACCTACTGCAGGTTCAGGGACGGGTATAGTAGATAACACTGCTAAATGGGATTTCGATGTAGCAGCTAGTAGTATTACTAATTATTTAGTTTATACTTCTGATGAAGATTTACAAACTTTAACCATTAACGATTACACATACATTACTAACAGAACAAAAACTGTTGCAATGAGTGCTGTTGCAGAAGCTTTACGACCTCCAGAAGCTTATATAAATTTAAAAAAAGTAGCTTATGCTAATCAATTTGCTGTCAATTTATTTGATGATACAAGTGGTACTCCGACTTCAGTAACTACAGCTACTAGAATCTCAGCTGATGCTGTTGATATAGGTCATCTTGCTACCTTAGATAATGTAGGTACAGAAATAATCAACCTTGATGGTATTCCAGCTATACATGAAATTGACTTAGATAAAACTTCTGGAGATGATGTCATAACCACAGGTGAAGATGGTTTTTACACACTTACTGATGGTACTACAACAATTTCATTAACTGCAGAAAGTAATTTAACTGCTGGTCAGTCAGGTCAAAACAGCAGTGAATGGCACAGAAATAGTTCTGAAAAGCTAGCTGAAGAATTTAGAATGCATAATGATTATTCTAAATTAAAGTTTTCAATATGTACTGAAGCAGTAAAAAGAGCTAACCATTATGAAATTAATTACGGAACCAAGTGGAGATTAGTTTATAAAGAAGGTGGTACACAAACACCAGGTAATGTAACATTAACAAGAGCAGCATCTTTAGGTGGTACAGCTACAAACACTTATACTGCCACTCAAACTACAGCAGGTATAGCTAGTAGTGCCAATACAAAAAAGAATTTATACTTTAAAGTAACGACTACTGGTCAAGCAGTACCTATTCCAGACTTTAACCCAGCTGAATATACAGGTCGTTATCAAGTCGTTGTAGATTTACTACATGGTGGAGAGGGTTGGACAGAAGGTGACGAATTTGAAGTTGGGTATTTAGGATGTAGTATGAGAATAAAAATAGAAAAAACTAGTACATCTCAAAATTATGCTAATTTAGGTTTAGTACGACCTATACCTACATCATTTGATGCTCAAACAGTTGTAACATCTGAAAGTATTCTAGGTAGTATCAGAACAAATATATTAGGTACTAGCCATAGTGGAACTAATGCATTATATCAATGGAAAGATGATGCAGCTAATGATTATCACTGTAGACAAATTGGTACAGGTATTTATCTTAGCCGTCCATCAGGTCAAGGTACATTTAATATAACTACTCCAAATGCTGAACTACTTGGTGTTCTTACTGATTCTATTCAAGATATAGCTGAGTTACCTAATCAATGTAAACATGGTTATGTAGTTAAGGTAGCAAATAGTGAAGCTGAAGAGGATGATTATTATTTAAAATTCTTTGGTCACAATGATAGAGATGGTAACGGTGTCTGGGAAGAATGCCCTAAGCCAGGGACTTTAATTGAATATGATAAAACTACTTTACCTGTACAACTAGTACGACAAGCTGATGGTTCATTTATATTAGATCATGTTGATTGGGATCAAGCTCAAGTAGGTGATACAGCTGTTGGCGGTACAAACCCTAGAGCTAGTTTTGTAGGAAAGAAAATTAACAAATTATTATTCTGGAGAAACAGACTTGCTGTACTAAGTGATGAGAATATAATCTTATCTCGACCAGGGAATTTCTATAATTTCTGGGCAACATCAGCTATCACATATACATCTTCAGATGTAATTGATATATCTTGTAGTTCTGAATACCCTGCTATTATCTATGACGGTCTTCAAGTTAATGCAGGTTTAATTTTATTTACTAAAAATCAACAATTTATGTTGACTACAGATAGTGATATACTTAGTCCTGTAACTGCAAAAATAAATTTTATATCTTCTTATAACTTTAACTATAAAACTAACCCTTTCTCATTAGGTACAACTGTAGGTTTCCTAGATAACGCAGGTAAACACACACGTTTCATGGAAATGTCTAGGACATTACGAGAAGGTGAACCTGATGTTATAGAACAAAGTAAGATTGTAAGTAGATTATTAGATAAAGAATTAGATTTAGTTTCTAATTCAAGAGAAAATGGTTTAGCATTTTTTAGTGAAAAGAATAAAACAACTCTATATATTTTTAAATACTTTAATGCCTCTGATAAACGTGTACAACAAGCATGGTTTACCTGGGAATTTAAAAATAAGATAGTACATCATACTGTATTAGATGATGCGTTGTATTTAGTTACTGCTAACTCAAGAACTCTTACTAATGAAAATGTAACTAGAAGTAGTAATAACCTAACTCTAACTAATCATGGATTAGCTGTAGGAGATACCATTGTTTTCCATAATGGAGGTGGTACAGCTTTAACTACAGGTGGTACTAATGTTGCTGATAACACTACATTCTATGTAAGTTCAGTCCCTGATTCAAATAATTTCACTATATCTACTGCTGCTAATACTACTGTCCTTACTTTAGGCGGTGGTCATGCTAATAATTATATTAATTATACATCAAATAAAAATGTATTACAAAAGATACCTTTAAAAGTAGATACAGATAGTATAACAGTTACTGATGATAGAGCTACTACTGATACGTCTGATGATATTACTTATAAGATTCATCTAGATAATATGACTACAGTAGCCTCATCTTCTTTATCAGCATATGATGCGACTAATGATCGAACTACATTTACAATACCAACAGACTTTAATCTTACAAGTGATTTGTCTGCATATGTGGTACCTACAACTACAGATGATACCTTACAAGGGTTATGTCAAGATGTAACTGTATATAAAGAGAATCCTACTACTACAAAAGTAAGCCTCCCTGGTAACTGGAAAACATATGTAGATGCAGCTGGTGCAACACAAACCCCTACTAACAATATTATACTTGGTCAGAAGTTTGATTATGAAGTTAAACTACCTACTATTTATTATACAGCAAGTGAAGGTAATTCTTATAAATCAGATCGAAGAGGTTCATTAGTTTTACATCGATTAAAATTAAACTTTGGTCATTCTGGTTTATATGAAACTCTTGTTGAAAGAACTGGAAAAGATGACTACAGTGAAATATGGGAACCAAGTTTAGCCAATGCTTATTTAGCTAACCAAGTTATATTTGAACAAGAAATAACAAGAACCATACCTATATATGATAGAAATAGTAATACAAGTGTAACAATTAAATCTTCACACCCTTCACCTGCAACCCTGTACTCAATGACATGGGAAGGTGACTACACAAATAGATTCTATAAAAGTGTCTAAATTTATCCATCCTATCACATTGGAGGCTGCCAAAGAGGTGGCCTCTAATTTACGTCCAGAAGACCGTAGAGAGGTTGAAGAAGGACATGGTGTAGATTCTACAGAAGCATTATTAGATGCTGTCCAGAAGCCCTCCTGTGTCTATTTCACGGTGCCTAACGGCAAGACTGCTGGAATGGCTGGGGTAGACCCTGGAGGTCAAATCTGGATGCTATGTACACCTGCTATCCTTGAATATCCAACAACCTTTGTGAGAGAAGCAAAGCGTTATGTGGAAAGACAACCTGATAAGTTGCTGTGGAACGTTGTTGATAAACGCAACACCGTCCATTTAAAGCTACTTAAATTCCTTGGATTCAAGTTCTTACGTGAAGTAGAATTTGGACCAAACAAATTATCCTTTATCGAGTTTTGCCGTGTGTTTAGGAGCATCAGCTAGGGCAGCTAACAAGCAAGCCAAGCGAAATTATGAATATCAATTACAAAAAAGAGAAAGAGGCTGGATGCAAACCCTTGGTGTTACCAAGACCGAAAGGGTTATGCATAAGCAGAAGATTGACGCTAGCAACCTAGCTTTAGGACAAACTTATGCTCAAATTCAAGAGAAGTTTGGAGATAAAATAGGTTCAGCTTTACAACAAGATGAGACAGATTGGAAACAATTCTTACAAAATAACCAAGGTGCTAAGTTAGCTGCTAGCGGTCAAACAGGTCGATCCGCTGCTAGAGTTGGTGCTGTAGACTTAGGTGAATACTTAGCTAAAGGTTCACGTACAGCTTATGAACTAACAGAAAGTAAGCAAGAAATGGATGCTCAAGGTAGAAAAGCAGCTGCTATGGCACGTACTGAACAACTACAAAGCTTTGCTGCTAATGCTGTTCACAAGAGCCCTGACCTTGCACCGCCTAAACCTGTTTACCAGAACGTTGCTATGGCATCATTTATGGATGCTTTGAGTATTGCTAGTTCTGTTGCTGGATTATTCCCTAGTTAACTAATTATGACAATACAATACGATCCACTAGATGTCCCAGACTGGTTAAGTCCTTTAGAAAAAATCTATGACAAACAGGCTAAACAATTAGATTTATTCCATTCGCAATTAAGAGAAAGGGATAAGCAAGAACGAGAGGCTACATTTACAGCACAGGATTTTAATAAAATTTTAAAAGATTTTGGTACTTTATCTAAAACTGCTAGAGCTATCTCTACTGAAAGAGAAACAAATAAATACAATGAGTTTAAAGAAGGTTGGGATAAATTAGATTTTGGTCATACAGATAAAGCAGAACAAGTTCTTTCTGAAGTTGATTTTACTAAAGAAGGTTTTAATTTAGTTGAAAAATTAAAAAAAGAAGGAGTTGATGAAAAAGTTATATCATTTATAGAACAAAATAGTGGTCATAAAGATATAAGATTAAAACGTATGATGGGTTGGGAAACTGTAAATAATAGCATACAAACATTAGACGCTGATATTGAAGCTAATAAATTTGGAGAAAGAGATGATTTTGATAAAGCTTCTCAAACTGGAGACGAGGTTAAATACTATAGAAATCAGTTATCTTCTAAGCTACAGAAACTTGGTTTAAGTGATAGATTTATTGCTACACATTATAAAGAAACAATAGATAAATTTGCTCAAACTAAAGGGTTAGCAGATACACTTGATTATAAAACTGTTAAATTTGCTCAAGATAAAGAAGAAACTATAGCTTCTATTACAAATCTAACAACTACTGTTGATCTAGACCCAAACTTAGCTTCAGATACATTACATCAAGTAGTAAAAACATTTCAATTAAAAGACCCTGTAAATGGTAAAAATGATGCAATTATCTTTTTACATCGTTTAGCTAAACAAGGTAAATTGAATGCTAGTGTTTTAGCTGCTATGAAAAAGGGTAAAATAGAAGGCTTTGAAGCAGGTAAGGTAGGTGAAAAACTGTTTAGTGACCGAGATTGGAAATTTATAGAAAAAGGTGAAGATGAATACCATACTGCAGTTAAAGAGCAACATGAGTTAACACATGGAACTAGACTGAGGGATGGATTAACACAAGCAAGAACAGGACAAATTAGTAACGCAGATCGTTTAACCCTTTTACGTGAAGCAAAGTCTGCAGGTCTAGAAGATACAGATGACTATAAAGCTTTAGAAAAAATTAATTCTGAGCGACAAAATGAGTCTGTTTATACAGCTGAAAGGTTAAGTATAGAAGATACTTTAGAAAGTGGTAATGTAGCACATTTAAAATTAGAAAAAGAACGAGTAACAAATGAACATCTAAAAGCTGAAATACAAGCAAAAATTGATCATTTAGAAGGTAAACAAAAACAATTTGGTTATAGTGAAAAACCTATAGAGGAGATGGTTGGTAAGTACTTAGAACTTACTGTAGGAACAGATGGTGATTATAATTTTACTATGAGTCAAGATACAGTAAGGAATGATTTAACAAGATATTTTAGAAAACAATTTAATGCTTTAAGTCAAGATCCTAATGTACTTGATCCTTATGAAGCTGCTAAGACTGCTACTCAAGAATATTGGCTAAGAAATGGAGGTGGTGCTAAGAAGTACCGAAAAGGTGAAAAAGACACAGATACAAAGAATCCTCGTGGTAAATTTACAGCTACTCATAATGGTAAATTTTTACTTTATGATACATATCAAAAAGCTAAAAGCGATAGATTTACAGACTTAAACAAAGTTGTTACCGAACAAGAGTTTACTCAAATTAAAACGGATTTAGTTGATAACTTAAAGATAGCTGGAGAGAGTACAGAAGTTGAAGGTAAAACACCATTAGAACGATTATTAAATACACCAGAAGCTGTATTAAGTGGATCTGAACTTAAAGCAGTTTTTGAAAATAATCAAATATCACAAAAGATTATAACTCAAGCTAAATTATTAGGTGTAACACCAACAGAACTTCTTATAGCTCAATTTAATGCTTTAGCAAAAAATGACCCAGATAAGTCACTAAGAAATTTAGATCAAAGTGATGTAGACAATTTTGTTAGACCACATTTATATGTAAAAGAAGTTTTAACTAAAACTAAAAACACTGATTTACTATATTTATTAAACAGAGAAGGGATTCAAAATTTCTCACCAAAACAAGCATCTAGATTGCGTAAAGTTTTAGCTGCTGAAGCTGAAGTAGAAAGTACTATAGACACATTAAATACTGAGCAAGCAGCAAGAGAAAAGAAGAAAAAAGATGACGAACTTGAGTTTTATAAAGAACAAGCAAGAATAAAAGAAAATACAGAAGCAAGAACTGAATCTGATAAAACAGGTCAAGGTACTCAAGAGTATTTCCAAGGTACTGATGATAGAACAGATGAAGAATTAGATGAACAATTTAATGCTCAACCAGGGGTATTTTAACTTATGGAAAATGAATTAGAAATCGATATCGAGGGAATGGATATTGACCAATTAAAGGAATATCTTGGAACCGATATTGAAGAATATGTACCTCCAGAAATAGAAGTATCTACGGATACTACTGAACAACCTGAACAGGTACAACCGCCTTCTACGGAAGGATCACAAAACCAAGGATACATACCTATTGGAGAAGAGGGGTTTGTCCCCAGACCAGGAGTTACAGGAGCTGTACAAGATATAGCTCAGAGCACTGTAGTTGGGCTACCTAAAAACTTATACGAGGGTGCTGCTCCTGCTATCGGTGTGATAGATACAGCAATAGATACCTTTAATTTACTTACAGGTTTTAAAGTACCTAAGTTACCTGAATATGAAGATAATATGGCTACAGCCGTACGAAACATATCAGGACTAGTGTTACCATCATTAGGTCTTAGAAGTATGGCATTACAAGGTGGTGCTAAATTACAAGCAGCTGGTATAGGACCAAAGTGGTTAAGATCTTTAGGTAACAGAAAATCATTTGAATTTATGGCTAAGTTTGGTATCGATGTAGGTACTAGTGGCTTAGTTGATTATGTAGCAGAACAAAACCAAAAGGATGATAACTTAGCTGGTACTTTAAAAAAGTATTGGCCTAAGACATTCCAATGGGTACCTAACAGTATTGCTACAACTGATGATGATTCCCCTGGAGAAAAACGTGCTAAGAATGTTAATGAAGGTGCTATTTTTGGTATGCTATCAAGTATAGTAGAAGGTGCAGCTTACATAACAGGTGCAGGACGTAGTATGTCTCGTTCAGCTAAATACACTGCAGTTAAAGGTAATACTGCAAATATTAATGATTTAGCAAAAGATGAATTTACAGATATCAAGTTCTCTGACAACCCTGTAGAAGATGCTGTACTCAGAAACTATGCACGTAAAGAAAAGGAACTTAACTTACTTAATGAGTACTATATAAGTAAAGGTGAAGATCCTATTGACTGGAATCAATTTGATGAAGGTGAAACATTAGTTCGTACTAAAGATGCTGATGGTATCGTTGGTGCTCAAGCTGATGCTGCACAAATTCAAAATAATACTGATTCTGCATGGGGTAGAATTGGAAACCTTATCCATGAATCTGCACGTAAAGAAGGTATTGAACTAGAGAACTTAAGTAATCGTACCTTAGTTAGTGAACTCACACAGCAATTAAAAGAAGGTGGGTCTTTTAGTAAGAGACTAAAATCTAATAAATTAATTTCATCTAAAGTAATGGATGATGCTGGTAAAAAACTAGCTGCTACATTATTACACCCAAGGGTATCCGCTGATGAAATCATCGGTTTATTAGATGAATTTAAGAAAGCAGTTGATGAATCTGCTATTAGAATTGTAGGTAAAAAAGGTATATCTAGTGCAATTAAGCAATTAAAAGCACAAATGATAGATCTTGATGTCCATAAAGCAAGGGCTTATCTTGTTACTTCTGAAGCTGGGCAAATAGCTGACATGTCTGAAGGTGCTAGACTAATGGAAGGAGGTGCTTCTATAAATAGAACTATCGACTTAATGGCTGATAGATTAGAAGTACTAATGGTAGAAAAAGGTTTAGCTAACTTTGAAGCTAATGCCATGATGTCTCATATGAATGCATGGAAATCAGCTGTTGAAACAGGTGACAAAGAAGTCATTAATGCAGCTGCTGATACTATATTAGGAAACTCAAACAGTAGATTAACTGAACTTATCCCAGAAGCTAAAGAGTGGACTAAAACTTTAAAAGATGTAGCAAGACAAAACCCTGAATTCCTTAAACCTTTATTACTCGCTAATGAGTTTACTGATGGTGATGTAGATTCTTTGTTTAAATTACATCGATGGGCTGGTGAAAATTTAGGAGTATTTAGGAAAGCTGTTGTTGACCTTAACCCTGAAGTACCTTCAATTATCAATAAAGCAATGTGGAGTAATTTATTTAACTCTGCTCTATCAGCTCTAGGTACGCCTATGAGAGCTGCTGCTGGTAACTTGACTGGTTTGCTAGGTAGAGGTAGTGCAACCGTGTTTGGAGCTGTTGCTCAAGGCGATCTAGCTAATGCTAAGAAAGCTATGGTTGCTCACTTTGCATTAGACAATACTTTACAACAAGCATTTAGTCACATGAGACTTGTATTTAGGAAGGCTTCAATGAATCCTAAAGATGTAAGTTATGTAATGCGTGGTGATATTGCAGTTAAAACTGAAAAAGGTTTAGATGCATTACGAGCATTTGCTGACGCTGCTAGTGCAGAAGGTGAAGATGGAGCTAAGATGCTTCTTAAAATCTATGATGATTTAGATGCAATGTCAGTAGATCCTGTTCTTAGATTTGGAGGTAACTCCATGACCGCATTAGACGGTTTCACTAAGTCAGTGGTTGCTAACACAGAAGCTAAGTACCTAGCATTTAATAAATTAGCTCAGTCTGGTGATGAAATAACTGAAACTAGTCTTAGAAAAGCTACTGAAGAAATCTATAATACATTCCATGATGCTAATGGAATGATTAGTAATAAAGCTATTGATAACATTACAAGTGAAATAGCACTTAACCAAGACTCACCTATAGTCGATGGTATGAATTGGTTTATAAAACGATTCCCTGCTGCTAGATCTTTTATTTGGTTTCCTAGAACTACTGCAAACGTTATTGATACATTTGGTAAATGGAGTCCTGGCGGTATATTCTCTGCAGATTATCAAAAAATGTGGGGACCATTAGGTAATAAAAAACTAACTGATTTCACAACAGATGAAATTGCTGGAATCTTACGAAGTAAAGGTAAAGCAGTTGATGAGTTTGCTGAACAAACATTCCAGATGCTTCGTTATGAAGTTAAAGGTAAAGCAGCTATAGGCGGTCTCATGACCACAACAGCTTATTTTGCTGCTATGAATGATAGATGCACAGGTACTGGTCATTACGATAAAGCTAGACAGAGACAAAGACTTAAAAGTGGATGGAAAGCTAAGACTTGTAAAATGCCAGGTACTAATAAAGTAGTTAGTTACGAATGGATGGGTCCAATAGGAGACTGGATAGCTTTAGCAGCTGATGTAGTTGACAATTCAGATCAATTAACTTCTAGTATGATTGAAGATATGGGTGCTAAACTAACTGCAATACTTGGAGCTGCACTTACTAATAGATCTATGTTAGCTCAAGTAGAACCTATGTTTGACGTATTACAAGGTAACGGTGCTGCTGCTAATAGGTGGTCATCTAGTTTCCTTAATAACTTTTTACCTATGGGTAGTTTAAGAAACGAATTAGGTAAATTAATGTATCCTGGCTTAAGACAATTACGTTCTGAGTTTGATGATTTATTACGTAATAGAAATGCTTGGTTAGATGCTTTTGATCCTGAACGTGCCTTACCTCCTGTATTAGATCCTATTGATGGTAAACCTGTAGGTTATCAAGAAAACTTCTTTATTCGTCTATTTAACATGGGTCCAGTCAAGATTCATGATAAACCTTCTAAAGAACGTCAATTCCTTATTGATATTGAATTTAATAGTTCACCAACTATGAATTTAAGTCAAGGCGGTGTAGTTTTACAGAACCATGAAATAACAGCTATTAATAGTATAATGGGTGAGCAAGGTATCTATCAAGAGAAGATACGTGAAATAATGAGAGATGCTAATAGATTAACTTATACTGGACCTGATGGTGTAACTTATACAGGTTTTGTTAATATCATAAAAGCACAACGTAGAGGTTTAGTTCCATCTGAAATGTTAGACACTGATAAGTTTGCTAATATTTATTCTAGACTAAGACGAGCTTATGCTGATGCTAAACGGTCAGCAGAAAACAGCTTACCTGATCAAATAAAAGCTGGTATTAATCAACGTGAATATGAAAAACTTCTATCAGATCGTAACCAAAAAGCTGGTAATGTAGATGAATTAATTTTACCAACCAGATAAACCCACCCGCCCAAACAATAAAATAAAAAAATGGCTGCAACCTATAAGGATAATGGCGGGAGTGTAAATGGCTCTAATAAAGTATTTACTTATGACTTTCCCGCTTTACAAACTGAAGATATAAAGGTTGCTCTTAATGGAGTAACCCAAGCAACAACTAAATACACAGCATCACTTTCCCCTGCTAATATAACTTTCAATAATACTAGTGTTGATAGTACAGTTCAGGAAACAGACGGTTCTCCTAAATCAGGAGTAACCGTAAGGGTTTATAGAGAAACAACGGTTGGTAAAGCATCAGGTGATGAAGATCCTAAAGCAGTATTTGCTGCTGGGTCTTCTATTCGTGCAGGTGATTTGAATGCCAACGTCGAACAAGCTTTATTTGGTATACACGAATTACAAGAACAACCCATCCAATCAGAGCAAATTCAAGATGATGCAATTATTACATCTAAAATAAAAGATGATGCAGTTACATTAGCAAAATTAAACTCTGGAGCATTACCTACAGATATAACAATAGCTAGTGCTAATATTAATAACGATGCTATTGATTCTCAGCATTATGCAGCTGATTCTATAGACCAAGAGCATTATGCTCCAAACTCTATATATAATGAAGCAGTGCATCCTAATGCAGAAATAGAAGTAAGTAAATTAAAGGATGGAGCTCCAAGACAACTATTACAAACAGATAGTGGTGGTAGTGGAGTTGAATGGACTAATAATGTAGATGTCCCTGGTACACTAGATGTTACAGGTGCTACTACTTTAGACGGTACGTTAACTGCGGCTGCTATTAATGCTAGTGGAGCTGTCAATGCAACTGGTAACTTAGCTATTAATAGTAATAAATTTAATGTTAATGCAACGTCTGGTGACACAACAGTTGCTGGTACTTTAGGAGTTACTGGGGCTACACAATTACAAGCTACAGGTGTAGATGGTAACTTTGATATTAATACTAATAAATTTACTGTTGCAGCAGCTACTGGTAATACAGTAATTGCTGGTAACTTAGACGTTTCAGGTCAGTTTGATGTAACTGGTACTTCTAACTACACAGGACAACAAACAGTTCCTGGTGGAGCACTAGTTAAAAATATAAGAGTTGGTCTAGATGCTGCTACTGAAGTTAGCACAACTTCAGGGAATTTAACTTTAGACTCAGCTGGTGGTACAGTTGTCGTTGATGATAATCTTTCTGTTAATGGAACGACATCAGCAAATGCTATCAATGCAGCTGGAGCTGTTGGAGTAGATGGTGACTTCGATGTTAATACTAATAAATTTACTGTTGCATCTTCTACTGGTAATACAACTGTAGGCGGTACATTAGGAGTTACAGGTACAATTACAGGTAATGTTACTGGTAATATTACTGGTAATACATCTGGAAATGCTGGAACAGCCACTGCATTAGAAACCGCAAGGAATATAGGTGGTGTAAGTTTTAATGGAACTGCTAATATAGATTTACCTGGGGTAAACACTGCGGGTAATCAGAATACATCTGGTAATGCTGGAACAGCTACTGATTTAGCAGCTGCCGCAAAAATTACCAATTCTGAACAAGGAGCTCATAGTGCAAATGATACTACATATTTTACTACTTCAGCATCCGATGCTAGATACTTTAATATAAGTTCTGGTGATACAATTAAGGATGGTCAAACATTCCCAGACAACGACACAACAATAGCTACAACAGCTGCTATCAATGACAGGATTATTGATCTTGTTGATGATGTTGGTGGATTCGTACCTATAGCAAATGAAACATCTTTTCCTAACGCTAATCCTGACGTTAATAACGGCACTGGAACTCTTGTATCTATTAAGGCTCTCGCTAGTAACCTCACCTCAAATGGATCAGGAGTGGCTACGATTGCTAACGGCACTGTCGGTAACTCAACCGTCACCATTAATGGTTTAGCTAATAGTACTACATATACAGCTGGGTACGGTTTAATTGTAGAAACAACTACTACATTAAATACTTATTCATTCCATAGACAAGTACCTAAAGCTACAGAAGTAACAACGGTAGCTGGAAGTATTTCTAACGTAAATACCGTAGCTGGAGATATTAGTAATGTTAATGCTGTAGCTGGTAATGCGACAAACATTAATGCTGTTGCAGCTGATGCTTCAGACATTGGAGCTGTAGCTGGTAAAGCAACCGAAATAGGAAGATTAGGTACAGCTGATGCTGTGTCTGATATGAATACATTAGGTACTAATGCGATTGTATCAGATATGGATACACTTGCAGATATTTCTGCTAATATAACTACAGTTGCAGGTATATCTGCTAATGTAACTACAGTAGCTGGGAATAATTCAAATGTAACTGCAGTTGCTGGTAATAATTCTAATATTACTTCTGTAGCTGGAAACGCTACTAATATAAACTCTGCTGTAAGTAATGCATCAAACATTAACACAACAGCTGGAAGTATCTCAAATGTTAATACCGTAGCAGGATCGATATCCAATGTTAATACTACAGCTGGTAGTATATCAAATGTTAACACAGTAGCTTCTAATATATCTAATGTAAATAACTTTAATGATAAATACCAAATTGCATCTTCTAACCCAGGAACAGATGGCGGAGGTAACGCACTTGCAGCAGGAGATTTATTCTTCAATACTTCAGCTAATGAACTAAAGGTTTATAACGGAAGTTCTTGGCAAGGTGGTGTAACAGCTAGTGGTAACTTTGCTTCTACTACAGGTAATACATTTACTGGAGATAATATACATAATGATAATGTAAATATTCATTTTGGTACAAACTCAGATACGAGTGTATATCATAATGATACAAATTTCTACTTAGATAATGATAAAGGTGATATTGTTATTCGAGCTAACGTAGCTGGCGATGTAGGTGGTAATATACTTTTACAGCCACATGATGATGAAGATGGTATTAAAATCATACATGATGGTAATATAGAATTATACGCAAATGATCAGAAAAAATTAGAAGTTACTTCGGCTGGAATCACTGTTACAGGCACTGTAATTGCAGATAATTTAGATGTAGGTACTGACGTAGATGTTGATGGTACACTAGAAGCTGATGCTATAACAGTTAACGGTACTGCTCTTAACGAGTATATTGCAGATACTGTTGGTGACATGGTTACAAGTAATACTGAATCGGGTATTACTGTAGCGTATGATGACAATGATAATACTTTAGATTTTACTATTAGTACTCAGACTGATAATAACTTTACTACAGCTTTAAAGAATAAACTTGATGGTATTGAAGCTAGTGCAACTGCGGATCAAAGTAATGCTGAGATCAGA
>VTLG01013373.1_pt1 | contig 16944 bp, 23 predicted proteins | sample 4694571 | NCBI WGS metagenome assembly VTLG01 (sample SAMN12604809, study PRJNA352737) | marine metagenome | biome: ENVO:00000447; feature: ENVO:00000209|ENVO:00000569|ENVO:01000036; material: ENVO:00002151; isolation source: viral sequences binned using virsorter ...
ATTTAATGCCAAAAGTTTATGTCGTGAACCGACCAATCAAAAATAAGTTCGGCTGGGTGCCTGACTTAACTGATGCCTCTCGTTATGGGTCATTGGAGGTTGTCTTTGAAGCAAATGACAAACCTCAGTTCTTACCTATGCCAAGTATACAAAAGGCTCGTCGGATCATGAAGGACTTCTCGTCAGAGGATTATCTCCTTTGGCCAGGAGGTGGTGACCCAATAGCTGTCATGATTGCTTGCATGATTGCCAGTGAAAAGGCAACCACTGTTAGAGTGCTCCGTTGGGAGCGAAACATAGATGAGGGTGAAAGGGATCGTCGTAAAGGTTATTACATGCCTGTTGCTCTCGAACTAAGAAAGGAAAATATATCAGCATGAGTGATATTGATCTGCTTGAGGATGTGGCACCAGCATCCAATGAACTTGGTGCAGTGACTGGAATGGCTCAAAAGATGTATGATCTTGAGAATGAGATCACAAGTCTTGAAGAGCAACTAAAGTCAAAAAAGCAGGATCTCAGGATGTTGGCAGAACAGGACTTGCCCGATTTAATGCAGGAACTGAATCTGAAAGACTTTACTCTTAAAAATGGAGCAAAGGTTGAGGTGAAAGAAGTCATCTCAGGCTCTGTCCCATCTCAAGGTGCGATAGATCGTGCCAAAGAGGAAGATAAAAGAGTAGAACTTCAGATGCTCCAACAACAGTGCTTTGATTGGTTGCGTGCCAATGGTGGTGGCGCATTGATTAAAAGTAATGTTGAGGTTCAATTTGGTAAAGATGAAGATGAAGCATGCAATCAGTTTACAAAAAGGTTGCGTGATGAAAAACTTTACTACAAACGTGCAGTCGGAGTCCACCCAGCAACTCTTAATAAATTTATACAAGAGCGATTGGGTGAGGGCAAAGATGTTCCATTAGAAATGTTCCGTGTTTACACAGGACGCAAAGCCAACATAAGGAGAAAATAAAATGGCAAATAATGTACAAACTAAAAAAGAAACTAATGTAGTTGAATTTGACGATTCAATTCTACTTGAAGATGCAGGTGCTGGTCAGGAGAATATGTCCCAAGAGGATATGATGATCCCAAGACTAAGTATACTTCAAGATGGCTCAGCTCAAGTTAAAAAAAGAGATGGTGCTTATGTTGAAGGTGCTGAGGTCGGGATGATACTTGACAATGTTGCCAAGGTTGCACTTGATGGTGAGAAAGGTATTGAAGTGATACCAATCAGCTACAGACGTGCTCACATTGAATGGAAAAAAGATAGAGGTGGCTTGGTCGCTGATCATGGCTCTGATTCATCTTGTCTTGAAAGTTGCTCAAGAGGTGACAAAGGTGAATACTTCACTGATGAGGGCAATGAGATTGTGCCCACTGGTGAATACTTTGTATTTATGATAAACAAAGATGGTTCCCATACACCTGCAGTTTTATCAATGAGTAAGTCGCAACTGAAGAAAGCACGTCAGTGGAATACAATGATGAACAGACTTCAGATTGTTGCTAATGGTCAGCAAATAAATCCTGCGATGTTTTGGACTTCATATCAGCTTACAACTGTCCCAGAACAAAATGATCAAGGTGCTTGGTTCGGTTGGTCAATTAAGATGAACCATGATGCTGATTCTGGTGGCATTATTAAAAAGCTGAAGAATGGAAAAGAAATCTATCTTGCTGCAAGAAACTTTAAAGCACAAGTTGCTCAAGGTGAAGTAAAGGTTTCTCCTGAGTCTCAAGACGATGATGTGATGTAGATTACTGCCTGTTATTAATGTCACATTGTCTAGGGGAGAGAGTTTGATGTAGTTCGCTCCTCCCCGACGACTCAGAAAGGAATCTAGATGGATAGTACTTTAGTTAAAAAATTTATGAAACTTTTTAAAGGCTATGAACTGGCTCATGGTCAATACAGAGTTCAAAAAACAGAATCAGACGGCAAGATGTCTGGCAGGGCAGTTACAGTAGCAGAGCCAGCAACTCAAGAAAATTTTGAATCACATTTGAATGGTGGTGATTATATATTAGGAATAATAATGTTGCGTGAAAATAACTCTTGCAACTTTGGAGTTATTGATGTTGACATTAGGGGAGATGTAAAATTAAATGAATCGCTTGAACAACTCGAAAAGAAAATTAACAAAACACCTTTGGTTTTATGCAGGTCTAAGTCTGGTGGTGCTCATTTATATTTATTCTGTGAACCTGCTATTCCAGCTATTGACATGGTGGCCAAGTTAAATGAGTTCGCTGCGACATTAGGTTATGGTGGTGCTGAAATATTCCCCAAGCAAATATCTAGGGCAAATGAACGTGATAGAGGCAACTGGATAAATTTATGTTATTGGGATGGTGACAAGACTGAAAGATATGCAATACACAATGGCAAAAAATTAGATTTAAAAAACTTCATAAAATTAGCTGAAAAGAAATCAACCACTTTTGAAGAACTTGAAAATTATAAACCAGACCTTGTTGATATATTTAATGATGGTCCACCTTGTTTACAACATTTGATGACTATGGGTTTCCCTGAGGGTGGAAGAAACATTTCTTTGTTCAATGTTGGTGTTTATTATCGCAAAAAGAATCCAGACGACTGGCAAGAAGATTTAATGAAATTTAATTATGAGCATGTCTCAACACCTTTGCCTTCAAGTGAAGTGAATGGTTTGGTTAAGGCAGTGAGCAAAAAAGATTATGCATATACATGTAAGCAAAGTCCCATATGCAACTATTGTGAAAAATCAAAATGTATGAAAAGATCTTTTGGCATTGGTGGAGTTGCAGGAGGTGCAACAATACAGATTGATGCCATAACAAAGTATGAAACTGAAAACAGATCATCAGTTAGATGGTACATTGAAATTCAAGGTGAGAGGATTGAGGTTACAACTCCCCAACTTCTTGACCAGAGGCAACTGCAAAAACTTTGCGTTGAAAAGTTAAACAAGTGCCCAAGCACAATGCCTGCTCAAAAGTGGGAGCAACGTATAAATGAGTTGTTGAGTTCAGTTGAAGTTGTTGTTGACCCAGACGATGCATCCCCACAAGGTCAGTTTGAAAAGATGCTTGATTCATTTTTGACTGGTAAGGTTCAAGCCAGACACAAAGATGAAATAATGAATGCAAAACCATGGCATGACTCTGATGAGGGCAAAGTTTATTTTAGGTCTGAGGATTTATTTATCTATCTTGACTCAAGACGTTTTCGTTATCCAAGCCAACATCAAATATGGTCATGGCTCAGAAACTTGGGTGGGGATAGAAAAACATTTCGCATAAAATCAAAGCCTGTTAAGGTTTGGTCTGTGCCAGCACCTGATTTTTATGATGATGAAGAACTTGATATCCCATCAACAGTGACAGATGAGTTCTGATGGAAAAAGAGCCAGAGAGATATTATGAGTGGATGCTCTGGAAATTAAGAAAGGAAAAAGATGAAAAGGTATGTCCAGATAATACTCGGACCACCAGGAACAGGAAAGACGACAACTCTACTGAGGATAGTAGAGGACAGTCTGAAAAGGGGAGTTCCTCCTGAAAGGATTGCTTATCTTGCTTTCACTCGCAAAGCTGCATATGAAGCACAAGAAAGAGCAATGGCACAGTTTGGTTTTGAAGAGGGAAGATTCCCATACTTCAGAACTTTGCACTCTCTCGCATTCAAACAACTTGGTCTTCAAAGAGATGAAGTAATGACCAATACTCACTATCGCAAGTTGGGCAAGGCTTTGGGTGTTGAGTTCAAAGGCATCTATGATGAAGATTTAGGCATTCACACTGGTTATGGTTTGGGTGACAAATGTTCAAGGATTGAATCCCTCGCAAGAGTTGGCATGAGGTCAGTTGAGCAACAATATAATTATTCAAATGTAAATGACTTAACACTTCATGCAGTCAAGCAATATGACATGTCACTGAAAGTTTATAAAAAAGAAAATGGTCTTTTGGACTTCACTGATATGCTTCAACAATATGATGCAGCTTTGCCAGTGGACATATGCATATTTGATGAGGCACAAGACTTGAGTTCTTTGCAATACAAGATGGCTATCAGCTTATCCTCTGAGGCAAGTGAAGTTTACATTGCTGGCGATGATGATCAGGCGATCTTTGGTTGGGCTGGGGCAGATGTAAATAAATTTTTAAGCCTTAAAGGTGACAGACATGTTTTGCCTCAAAGTTACAGAATACCAAGATCAGTTCATTACCTAGCATCAGACATTGTCAAAAGGATAAGAAAAAGATACATAAAACCATGGAGTCCAAAAACTGAGATGGGAATGGTTGAATATTTAGCAGACGAACAACAAATTGATTTTTCTGACCAGAAAACATGGTTATGTATGAGTCGGTCAAAATATTTGTTAAATCGTTTTCAAAAGGTAGTTCGTCAACAAGGATATGGTTATATATATAATGGCCAGCACTCTCTTGACTCTGAAGAGACTCGTGCAATAACATCTTGGGAAAAAGTTCGCAAAGGCAAAGTCCTAACTTTATTTGAAACTAAAAACATGATACAATTTTTTGGATTCAATGTTAAGATTGAAAAGAAAGATACTTATAGCCTAGCTGACTTTGGGTTGCCTGATGAAGCAATGAATTATGATTGGATGAGAATGTTAAGAGGCATAGCACCAGATGAAAGAGAATATTTAAGATCTTGCCTACGCAATGGTGAAAAGTTTAATGACAAGCCAAGAATAACAATATCAACAATCCACCAGAGCAAAGGTGGTGAAGCAGACAATGTTGCCCTAGCAACTGACATGGGTAGGCTGAGTTGGGAAAACTTACACACAGATGAAGAGAACAGAGTCTGGTATGTAGCAGTGACAAGAGCAAAAGAAAATTTGTATATAATGAGACCCAGAGGATTAAGACATTATGCATTATAATTATAAGTTGTTGATTTTAAAGGAAAAGAAAATGCTTTTCTTTTTTGACAAAGTAGAGTATACTAATTATATTGATTAATTGAGAAAGGAAAATATCATGGAAAATAAATGTTACGCAATCAATCTTAAAACTCACGAAGTTAAAGCCTATGTAAACAAAAAAGTTGCTCAAGGTATGGGCAATGGTTCAGCACTCTTCACAAACATTGATGAGTTGGCTGCGAATGTTAACATGAGTGGCGACAGACTGGTTTTAACATACAACAAGATTGCTGATAAACCTGTCAAGAAGTTCTCCGACAAAAAGACTGGTGTGACAAGACTTTTCAAACTTGTCGAGGATACACCCATCACCCCAACTTATTGGGACTCAGGAGAATACAACCCCAAGCTAGGAGTGACAACTCCAAAGGAGAAGAAAGAAGTGGATAACGTCGTTCAAGTAAAAGTGAAGTCGGCTGATGCGAAGAAAGGTCGTTCATCGTCCTATGCAGGCAAAACAATCAGATGCCTTGTTGATGAGAATCCTCGTAGGCAAGCCACTCATGGGTTTCACTCAATGGCTCTTTTCATAAATGCAGGTGGCAAAGGTGCTACAATGTCTTATGAAGACTACATTACTCAAGGTGGTCGTCGTCAAGATCTCGCATGGGATATTGAAAAGGGCAATGTCGAACTTGTGGAAAGCAAGTAGATGATTATCTATGGCTCAGGCTTAGCAGGTCTCCTAGCAGGGAATATGCTTCGTGGTTTTGATGTTGAAGTCCATGAGGCACAAAAAGAACTCCCAAACAATCATGGAGCATTGCTTAGGTTCCGAACTGATAAAGTCGGAACTGCCTGTGCCATTCCTTTTAAAAAAGTTCGTGTTCACAAATCAATTAAATACGATGGCAAACATCACACATCCCCAAACTTGTTCTTGAGTAATTTATATTCTCAAAAAGTTACAGGAGCAATATTGAGTCGGTCAATAAATAACCTTGAGCCATCAGATCGGTTCATTGCTCCTTGGGAACTTATAAACATGATGGCAAGGAATTGTAAAATAAGATATGGCATGAGTCTTAGTAAAAGTGTAATACTAAGAAATTTAAATCTTGGCCAAGTTGGTGAAATGAGACCTGTCATATCAACCATACCAATGCCCACATTGATGAAGATTGTAGGTTGGCCAGATGTGCCAGACTTTCCTCATCAAAAGATATGGACGCAAAAAGCAAAGATTGACTCACCAGAGTGCAATATTTATCAAACTATTTATTATCCTGATCCATTGATACCATTTTATAGAATATCAGTGATTGGTGATGTTGTTATATCAGAATATGTTAAAGAACCAGAGCAAGGCATTGGTCCACATATCATGACTGTGCTGAGGGAAGACTTTGGCATTCAACCTACAAAGTTGACTGATATGAAACAATCAGAACAATTATATGGTAAGATCCGACCAATCAATGAGGATCTCAGAAAACAATTCATATTTGAGATGACAACCAAATATGGTATATATTCGCTTGGTCGTTTTGCGACTTGGCGACAGTTACTTCTTGATGATGTTGTTGAAGACTGTCAACACATTGAGAGGTTCATCAGAGGTAGCAGTGGCTACACAAGGCTTATGCACAATCAGAAAGGAATAAAAGCATGAAAGTAAAATTAATTAATGCGACATCAGACGCAGTAAACCTATTGTTGTTCACAAAGAACACTAGGCTGATGAATGACGAAGATGCTTATGATAAAGTATCAAAGTGGGATGAGGAGAAGAAGCAAGCAGAACTTGACTACATGCTTCAAACAATACGATCCTCATGGGAGTTTATTGACTACACATTTGATATCAGAGATGTCAGCAGAGGATTCACCCACCAGTTCGTGAGGACTCGTCAAGGTTCATATGCTCAACAATCGCAGCGAACAGTAAAGATGGAGGGATTCACCTATTACACCCCACCAAGGTTTGAATTAAAGGTTAACGAATCTGCCAAACTAATATATGATCAAGCTATGGAGATGATAAACATGTGGTATCAAAATATGCTTGAACTAGGTATCCCAGCAGAAGATGCCAGAGGAATATTGCCTACAAACATTCACACAAACATTGTCGCAAAGTTTAATCTGCGGACTCTGAGTGAAATGGCAAAGTCTCGTTTGTCTCCAAGAGCACAAGGTGAATACCAAGAAGTATTTAAGTTAATGGTCAGTGAGGTTGTTAAATTGCATCCTTGGGCTGAGCCATTCTTGACACCAACTGAATGGGCAGCACCTTCAATGTACAAAGCACTTAACAAATAGGAGGCAACTATGGGCAGAGGTAACACAATATCTCAGGATAAAGTTAACAAGATACACAAAGACAAAAAGAACATGACACTTGACACTTTGGCTGAGAAGTATCGCATGACACCAACACAAATAAAATATGTCCTGTATAAAAGGAAACCTAAACCAGACATATCTTATGAAGAGTTGAATGATGCGATGGATGCAATTGACAAGGCAAATAAGAAAACTAAGTCAATTATAAAATCGACTATGGAGACTTTAAATAACTTGATCCCTCGTCGGAAGTAGAGTAAAGTAAATATAACTGAGAAAGGAACTGATATGAATATATTTTACTTGGATGAAGATCCTAGAATATGTGCTGAGATGCATTGTGATAAACATTGCGTCAAAATGATACTTGAGACAGCACAGTTGCTATGCACTGCTCACAGAGTTTTGGATGGCGACGAGTATGCTGATAAGGTTGGTCTTTATAAGACTGCCTTTCAAAATCACCCATGTGCAGTTTGGATAAGAGAGTGTGCAGATAATTATCTGTATGCATATTATCTACTTGTCAATCTTTGCGAGCAATATGAGTTGCGATACAAAAAGACTCACGCATGTGAGAAACTTTTGCCTCACCTCACAAGGCTACCAGTCAACATGTCTATTGATAAGAACTTTACAGACCCACCACAATGTATGCCAGACCAATACAAAGGTTCAGATACAATCAAAGCATACAAAGATTATTATCTTGGCGAGAAGATGTATTTCGCTCAGTGGAAGTTTACGGAGGTGCCATCATGGATAAACGTATAGTCATTGTTGATCTTGATGGGACTCTGTCTGACTATGGGCATCGCATTCACCTTTACAAAGAAAGGGACTATGATGCCTTCAACAAAGCAGGTTCAGGTGATAGACCCATTGAGAATATATGTAACCTTGTAAGAGAACTTCACAGTGAAGAAACTGAGATTGTTGTCATGACTGCTCGTGATGAAAGTTGTCGCAAGGATACAGCCAAGTGGTTAAGGCTTAACGATGTGCCATGTGACAGATTGATCATGAGACGCATCGGTGATAACTCTTCAGACCCAATATGTAAGCTGAAACTTTTTTCAGAGCATTTTGATTACAAAGATATTTGGTTTGTGCTTGAGGATCGCAAGTCAGTTGTTGATATGTGGAGAGGTGAAGGCTTGACCTGTCTACAAGTTGCTCCAGGAGATTTCTAATGAGAGAAAGAATCAGAATAGTTGGCAATGATATAGAGTTGGATGATAAGAAGATCGCAAGGCTTTTTGATATAACATCTATACAAATGCAAGAGTTAAGGCAAATTTTTGACAAGGCAAATGATTATGAAACAGACGTTGAAAAAGCATACGAAGATGGGAAAAGAGAGAATGAGTAAACACCCCATTGATTGCATTGAAGATGCTCTTAAAACTTTCAAAGAGCGAAACAAAGAGTATGGTGATAATTATATACAACATGGCTCTGTCATGAAGGCTTTGTTCCCAAATGGCATTGAATTAAAAACAGTTGAGGATTATAATAGGTTTGGAGTTATTAATATGATAGTTGCAAAGCTGACAAGATATTCTCAAAACTGGCCAAAGACTCACCAAGACTCTTTGCACGATCTAGGAGTTTATGCATTTATATTGGAGTCATTAGATGATAGTCTTTGATCTAGAAACAACAGGTTTGCCCAAAGCAGAGGGTTCTGACTTAGACATTCAACCTAAGATTATTGAGTTCGGTGCTATCAAGATTGATGATGATGAATTCAAAGAGGTTGACAGGTTTGAGTTTTTGTGCAATCCTGGTCATGAACTTGATCCAAAGATTACTAAGATAACTGGCATAACAGATGAAATGTTAAAAGATCAAAAACCATTTATTGCTCATTTCAAAGATTTGGCAAAGTTTTTCCTTGGAGAAAGCCAGCTATCAGCCCACAACTTAACTTTTGACAGACAAATACTAAGGTTTGAGCTTGAGAGAGCAGATAAGATAACCAAGTTCCCATGGCCAACTGAACATATATGTACTATGGAGATAGGCAAGTCAGTCTGGGGAAAGTTTAGGAAACTAGCTGAAATATATTACGAAGCAACAGGAACAGAACACATGTCAGCCCACAGGTCTCTGGCTGACGTTGAAGCAACCATTGAAGTATTAAAATGGTATAGAAAGGAGGGACACATATAATGGATCCAGCAACAGTAGGTTCAATCGTCGGTGCACTTATATTCATAATGATAAAATATGCGTTGATGTAAGATGTTAAATTTAAGAGTAAGGACAGAGTATTGTTTCCGCAAAGCCTATGGACCACTCAACAAGGTCATTGAGGCAACTGGTGGTGACACGATAGGTATCTCGGACTCAGGAACTTGGGGTCATGTGGCTTTTAATAATGCCTGCAAAAAAGCAGGGAAAAAGCCTTTGTTCGGAGTTGAGATACCTATCGTTGAAGATGCCACTGATCGGTCAAGGCAACCAACCAATGAGATGAGTTTCATAGCAAAGAATAATGAAGGCTTGAAAGAACTTTATCAGCTTGTTACAAAAAGCACAGACAAAGATCATTTCTACTATCACCCAAGATTAAGCTATGAGCACCTTTTTGATATCAGCGATAACATAATAATGTTGACAGGAACACACCCAATACTAGGACTGCTTCCTCTGACCAATAAAGCCAATATGTATTTTGAGCTGAATCCGATGACCACAAAGAATAATTTTAAGTGGGCTCAGGAAAAAGGTTTTGAGTTTGTCGCAACATCTGATAATTACTACCCAACAACAAAAGATAAAAAGGCATATGAAGTTCTGGTCGGCAGAAACAGACAAGACAGAACAGCACCAATGCACATATTGAATGAATGGGAGTGGGCAGACAACTTGCCATGGGCACCAGAATCAGCAATAGCAAATACTTATAAAATAGCTGAGCAGTGTAATGTAAGTTTGCCAACTGCTCAAATGATATCATTTCACTCTGATAAAACTTTACAACAACTCTGTGAAGAGGGAGCACCACCAAGAAACATAGATTTAAAAGACCCAGTATATAAGGCTCGTCTGAAAAGAGAGTTGGATATGATTGCCAGCAAAAACTTTGAGGATTATTTTTATGTGATTGCTGATATGATAAATTATGCAAAGCAACATATGTTAGTTGGACCAGCAAGAGGTTCATCAGCAGGATCTTTGGTTTGCTATCTTATCGGGATAACTGACATTGACCCAATAGAACACGACTTGTTGTTTGAAAGATTTATTGACATAACTCGTGAGGACTTGCCTGATATTGATATTGACTTTCAAGACGACAGACGTGAGATGGTTTTTGATTACATCAAAGATAAGTATGGTTATGAAAAAGTTGCTCATCTAGGAACAGTGTCAAGATACAAAGCCAAATCAACAATAGCAGAAGTTGCCAAAGAGTTAGGAATACCTGCTTGGGAAGTTAATGACCTCAAAGGTGCAATAATTGAAAGGAGTTCTGGCGACTCTCGTGCAGCATTTTGTATACTTGATACATTTGAGGAACTTGATGTTGGCAGAATGGTTCTTGGTAAATATCCACAGATGCGTGTCGCAGCTGATATGGAAAACCATGCTAGGCACAATGGTGTTCATGCAGCAGGGATTATTATTACTGAAGAGCCTGTAAGCCTTTATTGTTCTGTTTCAGGTCAGACAGGTGCAGCCCAGATTGATAAGAAAGATGCTGAGGACTTAAATCTTTTGAAGATTGATGCTTTGGGTTTAAGAACACTATCAGTTCTTCAAGATGTGCTTGATCAAGTTGGTTGGAGCCGAGATAAGTTGATAAACTTTCCTCTTGAGGATGAGGGTGCTTTCAAAATATTAAATGATGAAAAGTATGCAGGGATATTTCAGTTTGAGGGATATGCACTTCAATCATTAACTAGGCAAATGAAAGTCCACAATTTTGAAGACATTGCATCAATAACTGCTTTGGCTCGTCCTGGACCACTTAACTCTGGTGGCACAACCCAATACATCAAAAGGAGAACAGGAGAAAAGCCAACAGAATATTTACACCCAATGACTGAGGATATTACAAAGGTTACATATGGTGTTGTTGTTTATCAGGAACAAGTGATGACAATAGCCAGAGATGTGGGTAAGTTAAGTTGGGAAGATGTTTCTCAGTTGCGTAAAGCAATGAGTAAAAGTTATGGTGAAGAGTTCTTTGACAGATATTGGCAAAGGTTTAAAGTTGGTGCTGAGGAAAATGACATTGAAGAAGATGAGGCATTGAAGATATGGAAAAACATCAACACAATGGGCTCATGGGCATTTAACAGAAGTCATGCTATTGCTTATGGTATGGTTAGTTATTGGTGCTGTGTTTTAAAAAGTAGATTCCCTCTGGAGTTTGCTGCTGCTTGTTTACGCAATGTGAAAGATGATGAACAAGGTGTAAGGCTTTTGCGTGAGGTTGCTCGTGAAGGCTTGGGCTATAAACCATATGATAAATTTAAGTCTGGTATGAACTGGTCTGTACAAAATGGTGAGTTGATAGGTGGCTTGATAGGAATAAAAGGCATTGGTCCAAAGATGGCTGAGGATATTGTTAACAGACGTGAAATGAAACAACCATTGACACCTCGTCAAGAAAATTTATTAAATAATGGTGAGACACCATATGACGATATTTTTGAATGCGAACGTAGATTCGGACACATCAAAGCAGATCCTGCAGCCCATAACATCAAAACACCAATTATTGATATACAAGATCTTGAGGCAGACAATCCTGGAACATTTGTATTCTTCGGGAAGTTAAAAGAGAAAAACTTGAGGGATATGAATGAAACTGTTAACTTGGCCAAAAGAGGAGGTCGCAGAGTTGACAGTCATAATCTTTGGCTGAACATGACTTTTGAAGATGACACTGGTCCAATTATATCAACCATTGATAGATTCAAATATCCAAAGCTAGGAAAACCAATAGTTGAAGATGGCAGGATTGGTGATTGGTATCTGATAAAAGGATATCTCAAACAAGGATTCAGGAAAATTTATGTAGAAAAATGGCGTAAACTTTCATAAGTGTTTGATTTTAAAAGAAAAGAAAGTTGCTTTCTTCTGATCTTTTTTGTTGATCTTTTGCCAGAAAAGAGAGATACTATATATAAGGTTAATTGAGAAAGGAAATGAATATGACAAAACATACCCCAGCCAGACGTGAGATCACCGATTGGATCGGTAACAAGAGATCAACATGGTGTGGTCCATATGCGATCGCAACAGTTTGCGGAACTGCCTACGAGCCAGCTTATCAAATGGCCAAACGTGTTCGTGGTAAGCGACATGCCAAAGGCATAACTTGCAGCAATCTTGAAAAGGCTTGTAAGTTGCTTGGTGTAAAGGGCAAGTGGCACACTCTTGAAAAAAGACAGAAGTGCATTAACTTCTTGAAGTCTGACACTCTCAAGCCAAATACAGTTTATGTGATAAATGTCACAAAGCATTTCTTCATCCTTGACACAAGGGATTATACAACAATTGACAATCAGGTTCCTGAGTGGATCGCTGCTGAGTCAACAAAGCACAAAAACAAGCTTGTTGTAAAATACTTTGAGGTGGAGAACCCGAAGTTCGATGCCAAGAACGACGACACTTGGTTGATTGAGCCACTAGCTGCAGCTAGTAAATAACAAACAAGGAGATTCCCTGAGCACGGAGTAAAACTGCTCAACAAAAATGAGAAAGGAAAATAAATGAACCAGATAGATAAATTAGCAAAAATAAGATCCCAGATGGAAGATCTTAAAAAGCAAGAAGCAGAGATAGTCAACTCTCTGAAATCCCAAGGCACAGGAACATATGAAGGCACAGAGCATTATGCTGTTGTTTCAGAGGTCACAAGAAAAACCTTAGACATGAAAGCAGTGAGAGCAAAGTTGTCTCGTCAGTTCATTCAAGCTAACACCAATGAATCAACTTCAATCCAACTCAGACTTATGGGTTACAGCAAAAAGGTTGCAGCATGATTGGTGCTGTCGCATGCCTCGCCATGGCCATTTATTTTGAGGCTCGTGGCGAGCCTATGGTTGGGCAGGTTGCAGTGGCTCAAGTTATAATGCACAGAGTTGCTGATCACAGATATCCCGATAATGTTTGCGATGTAGTTAAGCAGGGACATTATTACTCTTGGGATCCAAAAAGACCAATCAAACATAAATGTCAATTCAGCTTTTGGTGTGACGGAAAGCCTGAGGACATAGATGACATTGAAGCATATGGTTGGGCTATGGAGTTGGCTGATGCAACTCTTCAAGGAAAGTTATATGACACAACTCAGGGAGCAACTCACTATCATGCCTATTATGTCAAGCCATCTTGGAGAAAACATTTAACAAAAACTGTAAGAATAAATGATCATATATTCTACAGATGGGAACATAATTAATGGCCAGAGAAACAACTTTTTGTAGTAGAACTTATTAAGTTGTTGAATTTAAAGGAAAAGAAAAATGTTTTCTTTTAATTATTTTGTTGACTATTTTGCCAAAAAGAGAGATACTAAGTTATTAATTGAGAAAGGAAATGAAAATGGAAACACTAATGACAAATAACTTTGAGAAAGAGAATCCTGGTCTGATTGATGCTTTGGCAGAGATCACCTCTTGGAACTCTTTTGCTGCTTCTTTGGTTGAGCAGTATAACAAGAGAAAAACTCTTTCTGAAAAGCAGACATTCGCAGCTGTAGCAATGCTTGCTAAAATTAAGCAAAAGCAAGCTGACAGAAAGTCAAACATGATCTCTCTTGATGTGAGCAATATTATGATTGTTCTTAATAAGTCTGATGAGTCTGTTAAGACTCCTAAGATTCGTGTTGGTGATTTTGTTTTCTCCAAGCCTCACCCAAACTCTGTGAATGCTGGTGCTCTTTACATTAAGCATCATGGTGAGTACATCGGCAAGGTTACTGGTGGTTATTACTTACCAGTTGGCAATGTTGCAGAAGATACTGTAACAGAGATCAAAGAGATCTGTAAAGATCCTCTTGAGTCTGCTGTGGCTTATGGTCGCAGGACTGGTAACTGTGCTGTTTGTAACAGAGACTTAACAAGGCACGACAGCATAGACAGAGGCATTGGTCCGATCTGTGCAGAAAGGTTGGGATTATTATAATGATAATCTCAAAAGCAGATTTTGGTAAATATTGCGTCATCAAGTGCAAGCTTGATGGCGACACCTTTGATAAACTATCTTCACTTCCAGGATACAAGAAGTGGATAGGCAGAGATCTGCTTTTTGATCCGACTGGTGCCAACATTGATAAATTAAGAAAGTTCTTCCCCGATGCTGAGTGGGATGAGTCTGCTTTGCCTATGCTTGATAAGTATATTGAGAATCTCAAAGAACTTGAGAGAAACTTAAAAGCAAAAGATGCAGACTTGCCTGCTAATGATGATTTTGATTTCAAGACCAAACCTTTTGACCACCAGAGGAAAGCATTCTATCTCTCAAGAGATATTAAAAACTTTGCATTACTTATGGAACAGGGAACAGGTAAGACAAAGGTGATAATTGACAATGCTGCATATTTATATGGCAAAGATGAAATAACTGCTCTTGTTGTTATTGCTCCTAATGGTGTTCACAGGAACTGGGTCAACAAAGAGATACCACAGCACCTGCCTGAGTGGTGTCATTATGAATCAGCTTATTATTATTCAGGCATGACAAAGAAAGACCAAGAGTCTTTCCAAAATGTTATGGGCACAAAAGAAAAGTTAAAAGTATTCACCTTTAATGTTGAGTGCTTTGTAAGTGATAAGGCTGTCAAGTTGATGAGCAGTATATTGTTAGCCAATCATGTTATGCTTGTTGTTGATGAAAGTTCTCGTATCAAAAGACCATCAGCCAAAAGAACCAAAGCAATAACAAAGTTCGGCAAGCACGCAAAGTACAAAAGGATATTAACAGGAACTCCAATAACAAAAGGACCAGAAGATGTTTACAGCCAGTTCAAGTTTTTGGATCCACAGATATTAGGTTATGATAGTTTTTATTCATTCAGAGCAAGATACTGCATTATGGGTGGCTTTGAAAACAGGCAGATTGTATCTTATCAGAATATTGATGAATTGACAAGAAACATTGAAGGTCATTCTTTCAGAGTCTTGAAAAAAGATTGCCTAGACTTGCCACCAAAAATTTATCAGAGATATCCAGTTGAGTTGACAAAAAGGCAACGCAAACTTTATGAGCAGATGAAGAAAACATTTGTCAGTGAGTTGGGTGAGATCAAAATAACAGCACCAGAAGCAATAACAAGGTTGCTCAGACTTCAACAGATTGTTTGTGGTTGGTTTCCCTCTGATGAGGAGGTTACTCCCATTGAAGATAAAAACCCCAGACTTGAGGCACTTTTAGAGATTTTAAGCGATATTGACTCAAAAGTTATCATCTGGGCAAGATTTAAAGCCGATATAAGAGCCATACAGAGGGCATTAGGAGACTTGGCTGTGGTTTACTATGGAGACGTATCAAACGACGCTAGGGAGCGTGCAGTTTACAATTTCCAGAATGATCCGAAGGTAAAATACTTCATAGGTCAGCCACAATCAGGTGGAATAGGATTAACACTTACTGCAGCAGATTATGCAGTTTATTACTCTAATAGTTTTGACCTTGAGACAAGACTTCAATCAGAGGACAGATGCCACAGAATAGGAACAAAGAACAATGTGACATATATTGATATTGAAGCACCCAAGACAATAGACAGCAAGATCATAAAAGCACTACAAAAGAAAAAGAGTCTGGCTGATGTTGTAACCAAAGATCCAATATCATTATTTTTAACAGAGGAGGATGAAGATGGGCAATGAGCAGTTGAACCCATTTGAAGTTATGTATTTAAAAGATTTAAGAGAAAAGGTTGACAAGGCTCAGGTTATCAGCTTAAAGGCTGATGCAACTGAACAGGAAAGAGCACAGTACCAAGTAGCCAAAATGGAATTAGATAAATTTGTAAGAGAGTTAAGAGAAAAAGGATATAACATATGATATGACAAAGACAGACTTCTTAAACAGGTTGTATGAGATTCGCTCAAAGTGCGAAAGCGAAGAAATAATAGAGCACATAAATAAAATGATAAAACACATAGAGAAAATAATAGGGAGTGGATTGTATGAGTGAGAAAAATTTTTGGGTATTATTGAGAACATCCCTCAGCCAGAATCTTAAAATGTACAGAGTTGAGAACAGAGTTATGAAAGGCATGCCAGATGTCCATTATGTTAAAGATGGTAAGTCAGGTTGGATTGAATTAAAGTATATTGATAAATGGCCAAAGTCTCGTGTTACAACAGGATTAAAATTAAATCAATGCCTTTGGCTAAAAGAGTACAACGAGCATAAAGGTCAATGTTGGATATTGATAAGAGTCGGCAGAGACTTCACAGGACTTATACATGGTAAGGATGCAAAGAAAATTTTTGACAGACCTGCTAGGTCTGATTTTTTTAAATTATTATCATACCAAAAAACTGGCAACATGACGAAAGAAGACTGGTCGGATCTGGTAGAAACTCTGGTAGCTTGATTTCAGCATAGCCTTTGTTTCTCCTGTAGAGCCAAGCTATCCAGAATACAAAACCTAAGACGACTACAATTAAGACTATTATCGCAGTCCACTCAATAACTTTCTGTTTCATTTCTTGCTGAGCATAAATTGTTTCT
>VTLG01014180.1_pt1 | contig 16944 bp, 16 predicted proteins | sample 4694571 | NCBI WGS metagenome assembly VTLG01 (sample SAMN12604809, study PRJNA352737) | marine metagenome | biome: ENVO:00000447; feature: ENVO:00000209|ENVO:00000569|ENVO:01000036; material: ENVO:00002151; isolation source: viral sequences binned using virsorter ...
CTTGGAATGATAATAGATGGAACAGGTCACAAGTATAATAAAATACGAGAACAAAAAATGGAATTGGAAGAAATAGGTTATGATTGTTACATGGTATTCGTACATACTGATTTAGATATAGCTCAAAAACGAAATATGGAAAGACCTCGTAAATTAAATCCTGAACTTGTAGAAAGAAGTTGGAAAGACGTTCAAAAAAATAAAGAAGCCTTTCAAGGACTATTTGGTAATATGAACTTTATCATGGTCAATAATAATGATTTTTTAAGTGAGAAAGCAGCCACTCAAAAATTCAATATGTTGGTTAAAAAAGGTATTGGTTCATTTATTAAAAAACCTGTGAGAAATTATCGTGGTAAAAAGTGGATTGACAAACAAAAGATACTAAAAGAAAAAATTAAAATAGATGTGAGTGTTGGAGATACAATCCTTACAGGTAGATTTAAAAATAAAAAAGTCAAGGTAAAGAATATCGGAAGAGATAAATATGGTATGCCAACTATCAATGGAAAAAAAGTAGTTACTTTTAGGAAAGGAGCTGACAGAGATTTTTTAAAAAGTATTGAAGAAGAACCAAGAGTACCTCGTAAGAAAGGACAACATCGTGGTTCAAAATCTCATTCAGATTTATACACAGATGAGAATCCAAAGGGAACAATCAAAGGATTGAAGTTTGCCACAGTCAAGGATGCTAAAGCTTCGGTAAGTAAAATACGTGGTAGTGGTAAATCACATGCTCACAAAATACAAGCGGCTGTAGCTATGGAACAAAGAGCAAAGGAAATGGGAAAGACTTCACAAGCAGCTGTTTATCGTGCTTACATCAATAAAATGAAAAAGAAAACCAAAAAGAAAAATGAAACTAGTGTACCATCACCAAGTCGTAAAATGGTAAATAAAATGAAAAAACGAGGTAACACTTCAGTTCCTTATGGTAGTGGTTATAAAAAAATAAATGAGAACGATAAAACCGAATTGATGAAGTTGTATAATAAAGCTATGAAAATGATGCCTGGTTCTCCTCGTCAAAAAGAACTACAGAAAAAAATCAAAGTTCTACGAAAAAAATTAGGAATGAATGAAAACAAACAAATCAAAAAAACCATCGGTGTATTCGGTGGTAGATTCCAACCATTTCATTCAGGTCACTTAGCTACTTACAAGTGGTTATCCAAACAAGTAGACGAAGCTTATATCACAACATCTAATATAAAACAACCACCACGACATCCTATGAACTTCAAAGAAAAAGTCAGACATATGGTCAAGATGGGAATTCCAAAAAATCGAATAGTTCAAGAAACAACACCATATGTTGCTAAGAACTTACTTAAAAAATTTAATCCTGATACTACTGCAGTGGTATATGCTTTTGGTACAAAAGATGCCGGTAGATTGAAAGCAGGTAGAAAAAAAACCGGTGAGAAAACCTATTATCAAGATTATAAAACAAGTAAGGGTGATATCAAAGGATTTGAAGAACATGGATACTTTGTTACGGCTCCTCAATTTGGTAAAGTAAGTGGTACACAAATGAGACAACTTTTAGGAAGTCCAAAAGTTGATGATAACGAAAGAGAGAAATCTTTTAAAAAATCATTTGGATATTTTGACAAAGGTATTTACAATATGATGACTAATAAATTTAAAAAATTATTTGAAAATTTTAAACTATCAACTCAATTAATTAAGGAATTTTTACAAGATGTTGATATCAATTATATTTTGAAAGAAAACAGTACCAATGCCAGAGTAGGTTCTGATGACGGACCTGGTACATTTTATCAAGATTTTTCAGATTATTACAGAGTAGCTAAAGGTGATTTACCAAATTTTATGAATCAGTCAGGTTGGGGTGTTGTTGATTATTTAATAAATGATGAACGTTCTAAAGTATTAGATCCGAGTTTAGATTATTCTATGATTTACAATCCAATTGGACAAGTGACTTTTGGTAGAGCTGGTTCTATACCTGGAGCTGAAGATTCTCAAACAAAATACGAAGAAAGAATAAATAGTATTGTAGGGAGACTCGGTTATGAAGTAGTCAAATGGATGGGACTTGATGGTAAAGGACTTGAGATAGCTCAAAAACCATCAGACGAATATGGTAAGGGTAAAATAGCTTGGTCAGCTAAAGGCACTAAAGATGTTGAAGGTGAATTACCAAAACGAGAAAAGTTTGATTTCTCCCCTAATATAAAAGAAAGAATCAATTTACAAAAGGAAGTACAACTATTAATTGAAGGTGGAGCCTACGGACATTTGAATCATCCTTTTGACGATAAAAATCTTACATTTTCAGATTTTAAGACACTAATTATAAATACACTACAAGGTAACCTTGATAGTGAAGGAGCTGTTACAGAAAAAACAGATGGACAAAATATAATGATAAGTTGGAAGAATGATAAACTTATCGCTGCTCGTAACAAAGGACATATAAAAAATCATGGAGCTAATGCTCTGAGTATTAGTGGTGTTAAAAATATGTTTGCTGGAAGAGGTGAGATTGAGAAAGCTTTCGTATCAGCTATGCAAGATTTACAAAAAGCTATAAAGGGTTTGAGTAAAAAACAAAAAGATAAAATATTTGATGAGGGTAAAAAATTTATGTCGTTGGAAGTTATATATCCAAAGACAGCCAATGTAATCCCATATGACAAATCACTTTTACAATTTCACGGAACAATTGAATATGATTCAGCTGGTTCTCCTATTGGTGAGGACAGAGGAAGTGCAAGAATGTTAGCTGGAATGATTAAACAAATAAATCAAGATATACAAAAAACATACAGTATTACTAAACCATTTGTAACTAATTTACCCAAAGTAAAAGACTTTAGTAGACGACAAAGTTATTTTTTAGGAAAACTCAACAAATTGAAAAATGAATATAAATTAAAAGATACTGATACTCTAGCTGATTATCATCAGGCTTATTGGATGGAATATATTTTTAATGCTGGTAAACAATTCAAGTATCACGTGCCAAATAAAATTTTAGTAAAGTTAGTTAGAAGATGGGCATTCTTTGATAAATCATATAAAGTACCACAAATTAGAAAAGACTTGAAAGACTATCCTAAGTTTTTAGATTGGGTATTGACAACTGATAAAATTGACCATGCTAAGTTACAAAAAAAACATATAAGAGATTGGGAAGTTTTGTTTTTTGAGTTGGGAGCAGAAATACTTTCTAACCTAAGTGATTTCATAGCTGCTAATCCAAATAAAGCAGCTCAACAAATTCGTAAAGATTTACAAAAGGCTATCAATCAAGTTAAAACATCTAAAAATCCAAAAGTATTAAACACATTAAAAACTCAATTGGATAGATTGAATGCTATTGGTGGTTTGAAATCTGTTGTACCGAGTGAAGGTATAACTTTTGTTTTTAAGGGTAAGTTATATAAATATACTGGAGCTTTTGCTCCAGCTAATCAAATATTAGGGATGTTAAAGTTCGTATAGGAGTTATTATGGCAGGATATAGTAGAGACATAGAAAGACAAAATCAAGCGTTACAAAATATATTGGATGGTGGTAAACCTGAAAAACGTATTTTTATAACCAAAGAAGATTTGGAATATAAAAAAAGACAAAAAAGAAAAACAGAAGAAGAACGAGAACGAATCAATAGAAAATTTGAGGCCACTAAAGAGGCTAGAATGCCTTGGTTTTGTCCAAAATGTGATAAGGTTATGAAAAAAAGACTTGATGACAAAATGTGGTTTTTACACGACCATTGTTTTGATTGTCAATTGAAAAAAGAACATAAGATGAGAGTTGATGGGACATATGATGAATGGAAAGAGAAAAAAATAGTAGCTGATAAATTAGCGTGGATTCGTGACCAAAAAATTATGATAAAAGAATTTAAAGAACAAGATACACCTGAATTCTATCAACAATTCAGACCAGATGGACATTCTGTTGATAGGGAAAAATGGAATATTGATAAGACCACACTTATAGAACAAGCAGATGAGGCTTTGGAATTCCTAGAAAAAATGGAAGATTCTTTAAAATGATATATTTATTGTTAGGAAAATAGTAATGATTTCAGATAAAGATATTTATGCTATAAGTGGTCGAGATTTAAAACAATTCATTCATATGATAAGTGATTTAAAGGACATCGCTATTGAGTATAGTGAGAAAAGTGATTTAGATGTAAGAGAAACAGAATTGTGTTTCGATACATTTATAAATAATTTATTACACTCTCCAATATTTAAAAACGTTAGTGTATTAGATTTACAAGATGAATTTTCTTTTTATGAATTGTTAAAAAGTACTGGTTTATTTACAAAAACTTGGGGGAATAAAAAATTTTAAAGGGAGAAATTAAATGGCAACAATAGTAAATGGTGCAAACAACAGAACTGATGTGTCAAGTAGAGAAACTGTTTCTGCGAGCTTACAACAAGCTAAATTTAGTAGATTTGAAGTGCTTAGTGGTTCAGCTCATGGTGTTGATAATATCTTGAGATTTACTGGTTCACTTACACCACCAGCTGGATTTATAATTGAGTCTGCTGGTAATAGTGTTATCTCTGCCTTAGATGGTGGAAATATAGCTGCTTCTGTTTTGAATACAAAAACACTCTATGAGGTTAGTGTATCTTCGGTGAGTGGTTCAGGACATATACATTTCGTATATTAATATGAATCGAAATCAAAACGGACAATTAAAAGATGTGATTAAACAAGAGTACATAAAGTGTGCCTCTGATCCTATTTACTTCTTGAAGAAATATTGTTTTATACAACATCCAATGAAAGGTAAGATACCATTTCATCTGTATGACTTTCAAGAAAAAACAATAGAGGATTTTATTCAACATCGATTTAATATAATTCTCAAAGCTAGACAGTTAGGCATATCTACAATTACTGCTGGATATTCATTGTGGATGATGACATTCCACCAAGATAAAAATATTCTTGTGATAGCCACAAAACAAGACACAGCTAAAAATCTTGTAACTAAAGTTCGTGTAATGCATGCTAATCTCCCTAGTTGGTTAAAACAAAAATGTGTTGAAGATAATAAATTGTCATTGAGATATAAAAATGGTTCACAAATAAAAGCTGTATCAAGTGGTGAGGATAGTGGTCGTTCAGAAGCTCTATCATTACTTGTACTTGATGAAGCAGCTTTTATTGAAAAAATTGATGGTATTTGGGCCGCTGCTTCACAGACATTATCTACTGGTGGACAATGTATAACCTTATCTACACCTAATGGAGTTGGTAATTGGTTTCATAGAACTTGGATGGATGCGGAAGATGGTTTAAATGATTTCAACTTTATAAGACTTAATTGGGATTTACATCCTGAAAGAAATCATGAGTGGAGAGATGAACAAGATAAATTATTAGGGCCTTCATTAGCAGCTCAAGAATGTGATTGTGACTTTATAACCTCTGGTCAATCTGTTGTTGATGGTATAATACTTGAAGAATATAGAACAACACAAGTAAAAGAACCAATAGAAAAAAGAGGAGTTGATAGTAACCTTTGGGTTTGGGAGCCACCAAACTACACAAAAGATTATATAGTGTGTGCGGATGTTAGTCGTGGAGACTCAACAGATTATTCTGCTTTCCACGTCATTGAAATAGAAAGTTTAGAACAAGTAGCAGAATATAAAGGAAGAATGTCCACTAGAGACTATGGAAATTTACTTGTCAATATATCTGTAGAGTATAATAATGCTTTGTTAGTAGTCGAGAATAATAATATAGGTTGGGCAGCTATACAACAAGTAATAGATAGAAACTACGAGAACCTTTTTTACATGAGTAAAGATTTACAAGTAGTTGATACCCAAAAACATATCAATAATAAAATTAATAGAATGGAAAAACAATTAGTACCAGGATTTACAGTAACACAAAAAACAAGACCTTTAATAGTTTCAAAATTAGAGGAGTTCTTCAGAGAGAAGTCTGTAATAGTACATTCAAATAGATTGATTGATGAGTTGTTTGTTTTTATTTACAATAATAATAGAGCTGAAGCGATGAGAGGATATAATGATGATTTAGTCATGTCTTATGCTATGGGTTTATGGATACGAGAAACAGCGTTAAGATTGAGAGCTGAAGGTATAGAATTACAAAAAAAAGCTATGGGAAGTATAACTTCAAATCAAGGAGTTTATCTACCAAAAGGCAACCAAGACGATAAATGGACTTGGGAGATTGGAAAAAAACAAGAAGATTTAACCTGGTTAATAAAATAATAAGAGGACAAAATGGCAGACACAAGTTTAAGAAGTAGATTACAAAGATTATTTTCTACAAATGTGATTGTTAGAAACGTTGGTGGTAAAAAACTAAGAGTTTCTGATACTAGTAGAACACAGTCATATAAAAAGGGTAATCTAATAGATAGATATCAGAAAATTTTCTCAGGAGCTGGATTGAGTGGATATTCTGATGCTCTGATGACAAAATCTGTAAGGTTGAATTTTTTCAAAGATTATGAAGCTATGGATTCTGATGCTATTATATCTAGTGCTCTTGATATTTACGCTGATGAATCAACAATGAAGTCCGAATACGGTGATGTATTGGAAATAAAAACAGACAATGAAAATATAAAACAAATACTACACAACTTATTTTATGATATATTAAATATTGAATTTAATTTATGGCCTTGGATTCGTAATATGTGTAAATATGGTGATTTCTTTTTACAATTAGAAATAGATGAAAAATATGGTATTACAAATGTGATTCCATTGTCAGTTTATGATGTATCACGAATAGAAGGATTAGATCCTGAGAATCCAGCTTACATAAAATATTTAATAGAGTCTGCTACAACAGAACACAGATATAAAGCCGAAAAGTCAGCCACAAGAACAGAACTTGAAAATTATGAAGTAGCTCATTTTAGATTATTATCTGATTCAAATTATCTACCTTATGGTAAATCACAAATAGAGGGAGCTCGTAAAATCTATAAACAATTAACACTCATGGAAGATGCTATGTTAATTCATAGAATCATGAGAGCACCTGAAAAAAGAATTTTTAAATTAGACATCGGTAATATACCACCAGCTGAGGTTGATAATTATATGCAACAAGTAATTAATAAAATGAAGAAAGCTCCTGTCGTAGATGAAACCACTGGTGATTATAATTTAAAATATAATATGCAAAATATTACAGAAGATTTCTTCTTACCTGTTCGTGGTGGTGATAGTGGTACTAATATTGAATCACTACCAGGTTTGACTTATGAAGCCACCGAGGATATTGAGTATTTGAAAAACAAACTTTTAGCTTCATTGAGAATACCCAAGGCTTTCTTAGGTTATGAAGAACAAATAGGTTCAAAAGCTACATTAGCCGCTGAAGATGTACGATTTGCTCGTACAATAGAAAGAATTCAAAGAATCACACTTTCTGAATTAACTAAGATAGGAATTGTTCATTTATACTCACAAGGTTATCAAGATTCTGATTTAGTTAATTTTGAACTTGATTTGACAAATCCCTCAACAATATACGAACAAGAAAAAATTGAATTATGGAATAATAAAACTTCTTTGGCGGAACAAATGTTAAGAGATGGAATTGTTTCTAGTAATTGGGTTTATAAAAATATATTTGGATTCACAGAAGATGAAATCAAACAAGAGGATGAAGCTATAATATTTGATTATAGAAATAAATTCAGAAGAAATCAAATTGAATCTGAAGGTAATGATCCTGCTCAAAGTGGTGAGTCACAAGGAACACCATCTGATTTAGCTATGGGTAGAACTGGTCACGAATTAGATGATGAGGGTGGTTCAGAAGAAGGTGGCCAACCAGGAGCAGGTAGACCTAAAGAGGCTAATAAATATGGAAAGGATAGTGGAGTTAGAGGTAGAGATCCTTTAGGTTCTCACGATATGAAAAAAGGTGGTAGTGATGCCCCAAAGTATGGTAGGTCTTTAGCTTTATCTCATTATGATTCATTGAAAAAATCAATGAAATTTGGTACAAATGATAAAAAAATAATAAATGAAATGTCTGAATTAGAAAAAGAATACAAAGATGAGGTAACTTCTTTAACTAATGATAAATCAAATGACTAATTATTGTTTAACTTTATATTTATTTATGACTAAATATATATATACTATACGGAGTATTTAAAGATGGCTCAAAAATTAAAACATTCTAAAATAAAGAATACTGGTATTCTTTTTGAATTATTAACGAGACAAATAACCGCTGATGTGTTGGCTGGTAAAAGTACAAAATCGGTTTCAATTGTAAAAAAATATTTTAATGAAAATACTGAATTGGGTAAAGAATATGAGTTATACAAAATTTTATCTGAAAAACATTACCAATCCGAAAACAGAGCCAATCATTTACTCGAAGCTGTAATTAAATCTAGAAGAAAATTAAGTAACTCCACCTTACGTAGAGAAAAATATAATTTGATAAAAGAAATTAAGGAAAATTATAATGTGACTGATTTTTTTAATGGGCGTATTCCAAATTACAGAATATTAGCTTCAATATACAATATGTTCCAATCTGAAACTAGTGATATCGAATTTAAACCAGATGAAGTTGTTAATTCTAAATTTACAGTATTGGAGCGCATTACAAGTAAAAAAATTACTAAAAAACAAATAAAAGAAAAAGTAATTAATGAATATGGTAAATCAGATAAAGATTTAAGATTGTTGGCTTATGAAATTTTGGTTGATAAATTCAACAAAAAATATAAAACATTAGATGAATCACAGAAAAATTTATTGAAAAACTATATCAACAATATCAGTAACACTAATTCTTTACGTGGTTACATCGATAATGAAGTTGTACAAACTAAAAAACAATTAAAAAAACATTTACCTGAAGTAAATGATAAAATAACAAAGATAAAATTGACTGAGGCTATAAATCAAATAGAAAACCTAACTAAAGGTAAAGTAGTTAATGAAAAACAAGTTTTGACTTTAATGAGATATTATGAATTAATCAAGGAGATTAAAAATGTCCACGAAAGTTAGTAAGTTAAAGGAATTCATCCGTAACTTAATAAAACAAGAACTTAAAGAATTAGAGGAGGCTTCTGTCACAGGTAATCTTGATGGTGGAGAGGGCCCACCGAGGACACCATATGCCTTCTATGGTGGTCGGAAGAAAGACAAAGAGAAAAAGAAACGAATAGCACAAGCCGGTGGATACATGAAAGTTAAAGAATCCGTAAATGAAACTCCACAGATGGCTAAACAAGGACAAGTAGGTCTTTTGTTAAAATTAGCTAACAAACAATTACAAAATGTATTTTCACTTCATAAAAAGGGTAAAAATAAAGAAGCCAAAGCAGTTTTCAATAACAAAGTTTACTCAACTTTGGAATACATACATAGAGCTTTCGATAATGTGAGTGAATCCATAAATGAACAATATGGGTTATCTTTTGGTGACTTTTTTGATTATGCTACAAAAGATAGAGAAAAAGTAGATTTTCTTAAAAAGATAAAAAAATCTAAACCAAAAGTTTTTCAAGTTTTGAAAGCAAAAGATAAAGAAGCTCAAAAGATACTTAATAAATATTCAAAAATGTTTAGTGAATCCGTGACTGAAGGAAAGTATCATCAGTATAGAAATGATGAGACTATGACACCTAAACAAAAAATTGGTCGTTCAATGAGAGAGATTAGAGATAGTCTAAATGAATTGGATAAATTAGTAAAGATGAATGTTCGTCTTAAAAATGAATTGAATGTAGATTCTAGGTCATATTGGAAGAACACACACAAGGCTCTTGGGAAAATAAGTGAAAGGTTGGTCAAATTAGCTAACAAAGTAGGACAGTTAAAGTAACTGATTTCACAATGCCATTTGATGATAAAAAGAAGTCCTATATGGACACTCTTTTTAGTATTTCGACTTTGCTTAAAAGATGGCAGGTCGAGATACAAAAAAAAGAAGTAGATAAGAATTATATGATTAGGAGACTTAATCAATGGATAGAACAATTGGAAAGTCTCAAACACGAAATAATGATGGAGAAGGACTAAATGAAACAATTAATAGTTGATTATTTACCATTTGAGGTAGAGCCAAAACAAATAACCGAATCCATGCATACCAATGGAGGGAAGTTAATTGTTCGTGGTGTATTACAAAGAGCCGAAGCAAAAAACCAAAATGGTAGAATATATCCAAGAGAAATTCTTGTTCGTGAAGCTAAAAAATATACAAAAGAATTCATTAAACAACGCAGAGCAATGGGTGAACTAGACCATCCAGAAAGTTCAGTTGTAAACCTATCTAATGTATCTCATAATATAAAAGAGATGAATTGGGAAGGTAATAATTTATTAGGTACTGTTGAGGTGTTGAGTACACCAAGTGGTAATATATTGAAAGAATTGTTCAAAAGTGGAATTAAGTTGGGTATTTCATCTCGTGGTATGGGTTCTGTTGAGACTATTAAAGAAGATGATGTTCAACAAGTCGGTAATGATTTTGAATTGATTGCTTTTGATTTTGTTTCTAATCCATCTACACACGGAGCATTTATGTATCCTGTAAATGAATCAGTTGATAAAACACCAGTTGTGGGTAGAACCTGTGGTGATTATTGTAAAGTTGAATCAGTAATAAATGATATAATGAGGGGAGCATAATGGCTAGAGAAAAATCAATGATGGAAAAATGGAGAGATTGGAGATTAGATGAATCAATACCCAATTACTTCAGAGGATATATAGATAACATAGACAATAATTTAGAAAGATTAGACAAGAATGTCAAGTTATTTATTAAAGATTTAGGTAAAGATGGTTTGAAAAAAGAATCAAATGATTTAGCAGCTTTATATAAAAAACATCTTATAGAGTTCAATGTAAAATTCCAACAGTTTAAAAGGAAAAATAAGTGATACAGTTGAAAACTTTACTCAAAGAGAAAAAAGAAATAGATTCTAAAGCAGTAAAATATATGAAACAACTTACCGATAGAAACAATCATACTTTTGCTAGATATCAATTAGCACTTCAGATGAAAGATAAGAGGTTGATGAAATTGTACGCTGGTATTGCCGACATACAAGATGCTTATGGTTCATTACCAAACGATGTTAGTAAGTTCAGACATTCGTTAGAAAAAGAACTATTTGATAAAGCTAAAAAAATGTATTCAAACTATGATGAACTCAATAAAGCATTCTAATGATTAAGTTAAAAGAATTAGTAAAACATCATTGTGAATGTGGTAATTCTTGTTGTGGGCTAAATGAATCTCAACAAGATAAAATAAGAGCTCAGAAAAGATTTCAATCACTTATGAAACATGAAAGTAATCTAAGAGATAGAATGTTTAAATTAGAACAAGCTTTTTTAGCGGACGCTAGACCAGAGAATAAAGAATTAGCTAAAGAGTTGAAAAAGATTTATAAAAAAAATGTAACTTCATTCATGAGGGATACGGCTAAATTAGTAAAGAAATTAAAGTAATGCCAGCTAAATCCAAACAACAACAAAAATTTATGGGTATAGTGAGGGCAATACAAAAAGGAGAAGCTCCAGCTTCAAAATTTTCAAAAAAAGCTAGAGATGTAGCGAAAAAAATGGGAGAAAAAGACGTGGAAAAATATGCTTCTACAAAACACAAAGGTTTACCAAAAAAAGTCAAACAAGAAATGAAACTTCATGAAAACCCTGCCGCTATAGCTGCTACTCAAGCGATGGCTAAATTGAAATTAAAGAATCCTAAAACTGGTAAAGAAGTATCAGCTGCTTCTGCTCTCAAAAACAAGGATAATCCAAATCATAAAAAAGCAAAAGGTATATTTGCTAAATTAAAAGATAGGTTTACAAAAAAGAAAGATGACAAACCCAAACCAAAAAAACAATCAAAGGCAGACGCTGACTTTTATAAAAGACAGTTTGCTGGAGAGAATGTGAAAGAGGATTTAGATCCTTACAAAGATTTTTCAGAACCACATCTCAAACCAGAGTACAACCTTAATCTTGGTGCTTTCATAGACCATTATCAAAAGTTTATAAAATTCATGAAGAAACATAAAGAAGTACCTGATAAGAATAAAAGAGAATGGGCTTTAGCAATCAGAAACAAAGTTGGTCAAGGTATGTTCAATGGTCATATGAGTCAAATGACAAATATAATGAATTTACTTCAAAAAGGTGAAAAGTTTAGAAACCTTAAAGAGTCGGTCAATGAAAGAATGGACAAGAATCAGGCCACAGAATTACTAAGACAACTCGGTGGAAATAAATTCAGAATGATGGTTGGAGCTAAACAAATGTCCATAGGAAAAGATGGGTTGACTATGAAGATAGGAAGAAACTCTAAGGCAATAAGTCACGTTATGATTGATTTAGACAGAGGTAAAGACTTATATATTATGAAATTCATAAGAGTCAGAAAAGGAATACCAAAAGTAGTAAAAAAATATACTGATGTTTATGCCGACCAACTAAACAAAATATTTGAAAAAGAAACAGGTTTATACACAAGATTATAAATAGATTAATAAAAATTTACATAACTTATATTTATAGATATAACAAATTTAACTTAATAGGAGAGTAAAATGAAACAAGGAGTAGATTTTCAACGCGGCGTTGAAGGTATTTTCGGAGGAGATTTAGATTTTCACGGTCACGACCTTCAAAAAGCTAACGTAACAAACATTAACGTTAGCGATACAGGTTCAAGAGCCACTACTGGTCATGGTGGGACACATGCATCAGCTTCACTATCACGTGATGAGTGTGGATATGTGGTATTAGGTAATGCCATTGGTTCAGCTCAAGCAGCTGGTTCAGGTTTTGCTATAGCTTTACCAACACCAGAAAGAGGATTGTGGTATAAATTTATTTTGAGAGCTCCATCAATAGCTAATAACGATGCAGCTACAATAAAGATAATATCCACTTCAAATGGAGTAGCTGATTCAGCTCTTATAATTGGTCAGGTTGCTGGTCAAGGTGATGACGATGGAGCTAATGTGGTAGCAGTCAAGAAAGAAATTTTATTCGTAAAGAATAAAGCTACAGCTGGTGATAACGCAGAAGTTTGGTCAGATGGAACTAATTGGTTTGCAGATATCCAATATGACGCTGACGATTCAATGACATTATCTTAATAACCAAATAAGAGGACATATTATGTCTAAAAAAATAAAGTTGAAGGATTTATTAAAAGAAAATTTTAGTGGAACTATGATGGGTGGAGTAGTCTCTCGTAATCCATTTGATAACTTGAGTATATCTCGTATCGTAAAAGAAAAATACGGTGATGTAGATGGTCAACAAGTAGATGTAAAAGGTTTGACCAATGAGATATCAAGTTATAATAAAATAGGTGAAGCTATTTTTGGTAAATCAAATATAACAAAAATATCAGAAAAACTAAGTTGGATTGCCAACCAAGCCAAGTCACATACTCTCCAAGAAACAGAGGATTGGTTTGACAAGATAACTGTGAATCGAAATATGAAGGAACTTACTGGATTGTCTAAACAGTTCAGTAAGATTTCCAATGAAGCTGAATCATTACAACAAAGGATGGGAGCTTTATACGAGGACATGGGTAATATTCTTGGTAGGTATTATCAGATAGGTGAAAAACACATACCTGGTCACGATTCTGATGATATTGAAACTGTGGATATTGAAGAAAATGCTTATGAGAAATTTTTTCAAGGAGCAATGAAAAAGTTTGGTATTAGTTCACCAGATGAGTTAGATGACGAAAAGAAAAAAGACTTTTTTAATTACGTTGATAAAAATTACAAGGCCAAGAAAGAGACTGATTAGGAGGATACTTGAGTATTTATGTAAAGGTTCATAAGAACAATGTTGAAAAAGCTTTAAGTAAATTCAAAAAAAAGATTAAAGAAAGTAAACTAATGTTGGAGTTGAGAGAACGAGAGTTTTATACGAAACCATCTGATATTAGAAAAGAAAAAAAGGCAAAAGCCAAACTCAGAAGAAAAAAGTATTAAAAAAGTAGTCAATTTTTTTAAAGTTCTATATTTATATATATCAAAACTAAACACACCGTTCCTATCGTATACGGTGTAATCTGAATATAATAATTCTATTATAGTTCCCAATAACTATATTAAATCCTAAATGGAGAAAAGTAATGGATGATCTTTTAAAAGAAGCCATTGCAGATGCTAAAGCAGTTCGAGAAACAGCTTTAGAAAATGCTAAAATAGCTCTTGAAGAGGCTTTCACACCAAGACTACAATCTATGCTTTCCAAGAAGATTCAATCTGAAATCGAAGCAGAAGGTATGCATGATGAAGAAGAAGATGATGAACCTGAAGAAGGTATGCACGATGAAGATGATGACATGGAAGAAAGAGGTGGTGAAATGGAAGGTGATGACATGGAAGAAGATGACATGGAAGAAAGAGGTGACATGGAAGAAGAAGATGAAGAACCTGAAGAGGGTATGCACGATGAAGATGAAGAGATGGATGAACAAAATGTCATTGAAATCGATGGTGTTAAATACGCACCTGTAGTCGCTGAAGAAGATGACGATGAAGATCCTGAAGAGAGAGCTCACGAAGATGACGATATGGATGAAGATCTTGATTTAGAAGCTGTCATTAAAGAACTAGAATCTGAGATTGAAGAATCTGAAGAAGTAACTGAAGAGGATGAACCAGAAGAAGGCGAAGAAGTTGATGAAGAAGTTGATGCCCCAACAGGTATTGGTTCTGCTGATAACAAAGCTGGAAATGCTGATAAATCTTCAGGTATTGGTTCAAAAGACAAAGCTAAATTCACCGAAGGTGCTCACGAAGATGATGAGAAAGAAGAGGGAGCACATGAGGATGAAGAGATGGATGAAGATATCGATCTTGAAGAAGTATTGAAAGCACTTTCTGAAGAGGAAGAAGATGACAAAGAGGTTGAAGAAGTTGCTAAACTCAAAACCGATTTGGATGAGCATCGCAATGTCGTGAAATACTTACGTTCCAAACTAAATGAAGTGAATTTGCTTAATGCAAAACTACTTTTCACAAACAAACTTTTCCGTTCACACGGTTTATCTAATGAACAGAAAATGAAAGTTGTGGAAACTTTTGATAGAGCAACAAATCTTCGTGAAGTTAAATTGGTTTATTCCACTTTGGCGGAGTCGTTTGGTTCAAGAAAAACTAAAACTGAAATAAAAGAATCTAAAGGTTCAGCTTCAAAAGCTGTTGCCTCAACTAAGTCTAAAAAACAGGAAGTAATTTCTGAAGGCTCAGAATTGAGAGACAGATTTAAGAAGTTGGCTGGTATTCTTTAATTCGTAACTTTTATATTGGAGAAATATAATGTCAAAACATAAAAATCTTTCTACAGTCGAAAAGTTGATGGATGGATATAATCCTTACAGACAACGACAGGAAGAAACTCGTAACTTGGTAAACAAGTGGGAGCCTACCGGATTGTTAGAAGGTATAAAGGAAGAACAGAAAGTTCATGGAATGGCAGTTCTACTTGAGAACCAAGCTCGTCAGTTAATCGATGAAGCTAGTTCAACAGGTACTTCAGCTAATTCTGAAGAATGGTCTGGTGTTGCTTTACCATTGGTTCGTAAAATCTTTGGTGAGTTAGCAGCTCAAGAATTTGTATCTGTTCAACCTATGAACCTTCCATCTGGTCTGATTTTCTATCTTGATTTCAAGTATGGTACAGCACAAGCTGGATTTGGTGATGGTGACCAAGTATTTGGTATCACATCTGGTTCAGATGCAGATCCTTCACAAGGTCTGTATGGAGCAGGTAGGTCTGGATATTCTATTAATGACCACGCTACAGAAGCTTTTGCTATTGGTACAGCAGCCACTGGTGGTGCTAACGCTACCGGTTCAATCACTTGGGCTGATATTGATTTTGAACCAGGTTTATCAAGTTCAATCGGAAACTTATTGTATTATGACTTCCCATTGGCTCAGATGACCAATCCTGATAAAGAAGGTGTTAAAGCCTTTGAAATCACTGGTTCAAGTGCTTTTACAGCATTTTATCCAGCTTACACCAAAGTTTTAGATGGTGTGAATGGTAATGAAGTAGAGCCTTCAAGTGGTGAAGCATCCCATGTACGATTTATCGTTCAAGGTGCTTTGGGAGCAGCTGGTACAGTAACAGTTAATTATCATAAACAACCTACTGACGTGACTCGTGGTGATTTTGAAGCTACATCAACTCAGATTGACGCTAATCCTGAAACTGATATTGATATACCTGAAATCGACATAGCTATGCGTTCAGTCGCAATCGTTGCGAAAACACGTAAGTTGAAAGCTGTATGGACACCTGAGCTTGCTCAAGACCTTAATGCTTATCATAGTGTTGACGCTGAAGCAGAACTTACTTCACTATTGAGTGAGTATGTTTCTATGGAAATCGATTTAGAAATCCTAGACATGCTTCATTTGAATGCGTTGGCTAAGACAGAACGTTGGTCAGCTAGAGTTGGATTTGAGTATAATTCAACTACTACATTGTTTGCTGAATCATCAGGTGCTTCAAATGCCTATACAAAAGGTGAGTGGTTCCAGACTCTTGGTAACAAGATACAGTCTGTTTCCAATGCAATACATCAGAAAACACTTCGTGGTGGAGCAAACTTCATCGTGGTAAGTCCTGAAGTTGCTACAATCCTAGAATCTATTCCTGGATATGCTACAGCTTCTGATGGTGATGTAAGTGCTAATTCATATGCAATGGGTGTACAGAAAGCAGGTCTGTTGAATAACAGATACACAGTTTACAAGAACCCTTATCAGTTCGAGAACGTGATATTGGTTGGTTTCCGCGGAAGTAACTTCCTAGAAACTGGTGCTGTGTATGCTCCTTATGTACCATTAATCATGACACCGCTTGTTTATGACCCGAAGAACTTTACACCACGAAAAGGTGTGAT
>VTLG01005400.1_pt1 | contig 16942 bp, 20 predicted proteins | sample 4694571 | NCBI WGS metagenome assembly VTLG01 (sample SAMN12604809, study PRJNA352737) | marine metagenome | biome: ENVO:00000447; feature: ENVO:00000209|ENVO:00000569|ENVO:01000036; material: ENVO:00002151; isolation source: viral sequences binned using virsorter ...
CTACTTCCCAGTAGTGCAAACCTCTATTGCCCCATTCTTGAAATAATATATTTAAAGAACGTCTAGCTGTTTTTAATTGATAGCCTGAAGTAGCTTGTAAACCAATTCGTTCATAAGCTTCTGCTATCGTATCATCAACAGCAAATGTTTTGTCAAAAGTGACTGTACCAGAAGTAGTATTCGCCATGCGTTACCCTCCTAATACGATTTTCTTAATTCTAAAACAATCGTGTAATGATCTAAATTAGTATGTCCATTAGTCGTTAAATCAATATCTCCATTGATACCGCCACCAGCATTATTTTTAATGCCACCAAAAGATCTAAAGTCCATATGTCCGTGAACGTTGCCTGCTGCTGCGCTTCCACCTAGAACTATTGCTACAACATTACTTGAAGCATTCCATTCTAAAGCGACTCGCATTCCACCAATATCATACCAAATTTGATCAATTGTAACTCTTGAACAAGTTTCACCTTTTGCATTAGTGTTTAAACCTGAAACATCAACTTTTGCTACAGAAGACTCACCATTGCCATCTGATAGATTTGTTAATTTGATAATAGCTCTTTTGTCTGTGTCTACTATTGTTTGACTTGTTACTGCGTCTGCCATGTTTTCCTCCTGTTAGAGAACGGGGCCGAAGCCCCGCTCTAATTTAAGTTTTTACTTATTAGCCGTTATTGTAATCAAAAGCTGCGCCAGTGATTTTAATAACTAATTTACCTGCTGTGTAAGCTGCTTCAGTAGCATCTCCAGTAGTCAAGTAAAGATATTTTTTACTTAGTGCTGCAAGTGTTGCTCCACCATCAGCAGAAACATACATACCTAAAGTTAGGTCACCATTATTTAATAAGTTTGTTCCACTTGTTAATGCTGCATTCTCTGCAGTAGTTCCAGTAGCTGAACAATCTAGATTAATATCTGGGTCTCCACCTGTTGGTACTTCTAAGCACGCCATTTCTATTTCAAAAGGAATTCCATTAACTCCAGTTGTTAGTTCTGCGATGTAAGCATTAGCTGCTCCACCATCAGTTCCAATAGCATCATTAGCTGCTCCACCACTAGCTAATCCACCATGTAGATCGATTAGAATAGTAGTATAGATAAGACCACCAATTTTATTAACAAAAGTGTTAATTGCATCATCAGCAATTCCTGATCCGTGATCATTAGGTGTTACTTTGAAAATAGTTGCTGCTGTACCTAAACTTGCATTGTTAGTACCTGTTGAAGTACCTGCTGCTACAATGTTGTTTCCAGTGCTTGCAACTTTTTCTATTTCCATACCACCAGCAGCTTTGATAACTGCATAGTCAACATAAGCTCCAGTAGTTGTGTTTTTAGTTGTTGCCTTAATGTCACCGTCCGAACGGACTGTTCCATTAAATGTAGTTGTTGCCATAATTATAATCCTCCTAGTTGTGTGTGAATACTATCTCTAGGCCGTCGACCATACCGCGTTAGTATTCTTTTATAATTGTATAGTAATTTTTTATAGCCTTTTTTTGAATAAAGCGCAAGGTATCCTGTGGTAAAAAGTTGATTTTTGATAGTCCTTAAGTTGCTATCGAAACTTCAGCTTGGGATTCAGAAATCTTAATTTTAAGATCTTCTAATCGAGCTTCTTCTAATTTGATCTGAGTAATGATCTCTTTAATCGTGTGATCAATTCTCGTCATTTCGAGAGTATATCTACCCTCTTTAAGATGCTCCTGCTCCCAGCTTAACTCCAAGGACTTCTTTTGTTTGTATAGGTCCTCGATCATGATTAACCTCCTCATAGGTTATCCATTTACGATTTTTTCTCGTAAATCCGTCAGATTCGAACTTTACCTCATTTTTTCCCAGCTTGTCAAGGATAGAATTCTCAATATCTTGAGGATTGTCATTACACACAACATTAAAGTCAGCATAATAGCCACAATATCGGATTTGAATTCTGAAGTTTTTCATAGGTAATTTCTTACTTTATAGTCGAAATGAGGCGGTTTTGAGGCCGCCTCATTAATTTATTTATTACGCACCTGGTGATCCGAAGATACCTCTAGGGTCAGACCAGCCGAAGCTGTATCTTTCTCTAGCTTTGTATCTAACGTTTCCAGTTTCAAAATCGCCTTCCATAGCTGTTTTGATTGGTGCTCTTGTAAAGTGTTTTAGTCCATTTGGTACATCTGTTTTGATAAAGAATGCATCAGAATCAGTTAAGTAGTGGTTTACTACATAACCTTGAGGAATCATCCCCATATTCTTAGCTGCATTGATATCATTATCAGCTGTTCCAGTTCTGCCTGGAGATTTTAACAATCTCTCTGCAGTGAATTGCAAGTCATTAGGAACTATCATTTTTGTTCCTTTTGCTGCAATTTTAAGACCTCGTTCGTCCTTCATTACACCGATATCTACCAGTGCTTGTTCTAATGAAGTTTCGTTCAAGTCCGCAGCTGTTGAAAGCTCGTTCTTGAAAGTCCCTGCAACGATTGTGTGAGCTGTAGAACAAAGTTCTAAGCCGTCGCCGCCAGTGTATGAACTGTTAAACGCTCTGTTAAGAACGTTTGCTGCTTTAACTTGTTTTGCGTTAGCCATAGATCTAGCTAATGCTTTTGTATATCTAGACGCAAGTCTGTCATACAAATTATCTTCAATCGCTTCTTCAGTGATTGAGAACGCTAAAGCAAGCGTTTCGTGAGTGTAACGAGCTGTGAAAGTTTCTTGTGCTGCATCGTAGTTAACACTTTGACCTTCAGGTTTAACAGCTGCATTTCCGAATCCAGATAACATTACTTCTTCTTCAAAAGCTCTGTCTGAATTTTCTGAATCGAAAATTTCTGCATGCTCGTTAGCATAGTTTTTATATTCCAGGCCGAATAGTGCATTCAATCCTGGCTCTAGTTCTTTAACTAGTTGTGATCGTGATATTGCCATAATTTATATACTCCTATTATACGCCTGTTGTTAGTTTAAAGATATGTTCGCCTGTATTGAATACAACGTATGCATTGCAATTATCTGCGCTCGTATCTTGGTTGTCCGGATCTTCCGATATACCGATTTGTTTAAATCCACCAGCTGTTCCAGATTCAGAAGTGTCTAACTCTTGAGTTGACTGTCCAGAAGAAGTGCTTCCACCTGTTCCGACAAAGTCAAAATCTGAGTTATTCATAGCTGCTGTTCCTGTTCCATCATGTTGGACTTCAAAAACGATATAAGGATCCGCATATACTGAAGCTTTAAGATCAGAAGCATTAGTGCTTGCTGGATAATAAGCGCTCCAAGTAGGTTTGCTTGTAGTAGGATCTGTGTAAGACACGCCACCGAAAATACCCGATTGTTGAGTATCTCCTGCTGCTGCCGCTTCAATTCCTCCTGCTGCAACCGCTTCTACAGTTTGGCCAGTGTAAATAGCTGTATTGTAGTTCGCGGCTATTTTGTATTCTTCAGTTCTGATTTGTCCACCAACAAGTGATCTTGCAGGTCTAAAACCAAAAGCTCCGTCTACATTTGCCATAGTTTTTTCTCCTTATATTTTCAAATTTTCGTTGGAAAGAATCGCTAATAAATTAGTTTTTCTTAGTTCCACCGAAGGTTACACGGGTCTGCCTCTCAGCATTGATTGGCATTCCTGGGTGCTGTTCCTTCATAAGATCTTGTTCTATCGCGGCGTCTGCGTCTTGAGTCATACCATCAAAGTATGCTTGGCGCGATTTAACGATCTCTTCTGGTATCCTTGCCAGCAAAAGGCCTCCAACTCCGATCACTCCCTTGTATTTACCGTCTTGGATCGTTGGATAATCAGTATCGGGATATTCATCAGCTCTTACAAGCTCGTATCCTGATCTTATTTTACCTGACATGTTCTTTGTATCATCAAAGCCCATGCTCTCGGCTCTTATCCACCGATGTTTAAAACCGTCCGGTGCAGTGGGTGCATCTAAAGATGAGGGTGGAGTCCAGGTAGTTTTTTTAGCTGTTTTAGCTCTACTCTGACTCGCACGGGAAGTTTTTATGTTGTCATTTTTCATATGCTATACCTCCTTCGTGATTCTTAATTGTTTCGCATATTCTTCTAGTGGCACACCTAATTTTTTAGCGATTGTAACTTGTGAGGGCGTGAGTCTCACTGTTTTGCGACCTGTGCTTACACTTCGCTTCGCTGAAGCTACTGTTTGTGTCGGTTTGGTCGTAACCTTGGATTCATTCTTATCAAATTTATGAGGAAAGTCAATACGCATTCTTCTATCTATTTCAGCATAATATTCGTCAGATTGTGGGTCGAACCCTTCTTCCTTGGTTAACTTATTGTGGTAATCAAAAGCCGTATAAGTCATAGCATTATCTTTACCGAACCACTCGTTTCGGTCAGCCCATGCGTCTGCTTTTGGATCAATTTGCTCTTTGGAAGCAATAGCTTGATCTAACGTTTTTGATGGAACCGGTCTTTCCTTAGCTTCCGCAGTAGCTCTTTGTTTCATTACTTCAACCCTGGCTTCTTCCAAACCTAGTTTAGCAATGGCTTTTTGAGCATCCACTTCTGCTTTTAAATCTCCAGCTTCTCTAGCTGCTGCAAGTTTTGCTTCCGCAGCTTGTAAACCTGAAGTCACTCGTCCTTCCATGGCTTTCATATAGCCAGGTTCAAGTGTAGATACTTTCTTCTTTAAGGCAGTTGATTCCGCTTGAACACCTTTAGCATAGTCTATTGCTGCTTCTTTTTGGCGCTCAGCTTCTCGCATCTTCTTAGTTAGTTTAGCAATTCGTTTTTTAACTCCTTCGCTATACTCATCTAATTCTTGTTTATCCTCAGTTTTTTTATTTTCCTGAATACTAACTTCGTCCTTTTTATCTTCTTGAACAGCAGTCTTTTCATCAGGAGTTTTAACTTCATCAATAGGTTTTTCATCTTTTACCTCGACTTGTTTTGTCTTTTCTTCTGGTAGTTCAATTTCCGCACCCGGTCCGGATGTATCTATATCTACCATTGGTTCTTGATTATCAACTTTCTTTTCTTTTTTTTCTTCTTCTTGTACTTGCTCTGTTGGCATAGTTCCTCCTATGTTTAAATATGATGAAGTATTGCTTCTGGATCTGATATTGTTCCTAACACTTCATCGTCGTTTAGAATTCTAACTTCTCCACCTTCGATGGGAAGCCTTGATCCTGCGTAGCGTGCAAACACGACCCATTGTCCTGTTTTACACCACGATCCCGTTGGAAATTTCTCTTTGTCGTAATAGGCCAACGGACCCATTTTCAACACATATCCGCAATTAACTGCGATACGAACTTTTTCTAAAGATTCTTGAGCATAGAAAATACCACCTCTAGTTTTTTCTTTAGGTGTAAAGGGTAAAACTAAAAGTCTCCAGCCGCTTGGTTCCGGTAACTGGGATTTTTGTTTTTGAATATTTTCGGGATTTAATGGTTCTTCTTGAGGTTTGGATTTGTACTTTTCTTCCAAAGCATTTTTATGTTTTGGGATTTCCTTTTCCGAGGTCGATAACGTTACCTTGTTCATCTTTTTGCTCCTTCTTTTCTAGCAGGTTAGAGATTTCCTGAAGCATGTACTGGTATGTACGTGCCTGTCCTAACATATACTGGTATTTCTCCATATTGTCAACACCACCACTAATCATGGCGTCTCCAACACGTTGAAGATTATCTCTTATTAGTTTTTGTAACTTTGCTACTATTACTAACGGGTCCATTATATAATTTCCATTGCTGATCTTTGTATTCCTGTCTGACCACTAGATATCTCATACCAGAAAATAATCAAGGTCAAACGAGGGTCTTTTTCGTCTTTTTGAGCAAACTCATTAGCACAATGCCAATAAGAGGAGTCAAATCCAATACATCTGTTATAAACATTAGAAAAACGAATCGTTTCTTCAAAATCAGCATTACTTTCCAATCTAAACTTTTCAGCTTCTTTTGAAGTTAGTTTATTTAAATTAAAGTCTCTTTTTTTAGTATTATTACGTGATGTAATCATGGGTCCAACACCTTCTTTAGGTCGATATACAGATGTTCCAGAATTTAAACTAGCGTTTGGAGTTAAATATATTAAATTTGTATGTAAATGAGGAGTATCATTATGAACCCAACCTTTACCCGATTTAGCATCAACTTTTTGAAAATAAACTGCACATTTATACCCTATCATAGGAGAGGATAAATGTATTTTAAGATATTTACTACAAATAGCGTTTTTAAGAGAAGTAGAAATTAAACCTAACTCAGGCGATCTTGTTCCAGGCCACATTCCTTGGGGTTCTGGTTTAAAATCTAAAGATAAACCAAATCTTCTAATTTCGTCTGGGTATTTGAAGAAATTATCTACACAAGTCGTCGGAAATTGAATCATATATCGCTTTCATTAGATCATACCTTTATAATATTTCTCATAGCTTTTATTAGAAACTTTTTTACCAGCTAAATCACTTTTGATATGTGATCCAACATATGTTTCTGTTTTTGGAATAGAAAACAAAGCTTTTCTATTTTCCTTTGTTGCTTTTCCATCTGGAAATCTTGAATTAGCTATTTTAGGTCGCCATCTAGGATTTACCATTAATTTTTCCTCATTTTTTTAATTTTAGATTTTTTTAAAAATTCAGCTTTTTTCTTTAAGCCTAATGTAGGGGCTATTTTTTTAATGACAGCTGGTTTGTCTTCGTATTTCTTCCACCAACTGCTCATTATTTTTTACCTCCATTACGGAATATCTGTGTACCCTTAATACCAAAAACGCTCGCCACGACGAGAATCCATAAATTTGTAAACCATTTCGGAAGGTTAGAAAAATACTCAAAAAAGATCTCTATCTTCTTCATAGCCTCCGGATCCTCTGTCCACACCGACCATGCGAGCACCAGGATGGGCAACGTAAGTATCGCAAGTACGATCTCATCCTTGTAATCGTTTTGCCGGGCTTCTAAAAGTTTGCCCTGGTAAGTTTCCTCACCTCGAGCCATCTTTTCTGCGTGCATTAATTGTGCATCAGACATAGCCATCTTCGTACGCTGTCTATTTGCATATATCTTACTTCCTGCTTGAAGCGCTATCTTTGCTAAACTAAACCAAGCCATATTAGTACCAAGTTACCGGTTTTTGGGGTCTAGCCGCTCTTGTTCCAGCAACAGGATTAGTGTCTTTTTTATCTCTGTTTTTTGGAAGAGCTTTATTGTTTCTATTTGCATCATGTGAAGGAATCACTTTTGATTTTCCTAATGGTGCATAGCCTTTTCCTTTTGTCATTGTTGTCCTCCTCTAGGTTTCATTCTGGCTAATTTTTCTCTTGACTCATTAGCCATTTCTTGTTTTTCAATTGAAGTATCAGCTCTAAGTTCAGCTAAATCTTCGTTTTGGTCAAGTTTTTCTTCTTGCATATTTTGATTCATCATAGCCTTCATACGATTTAAATTAATCGTTTCTTCAGCTTGTTTACGTTTTTGTTCATTATCCATAGCTCTAATATCAAGTTCTCTTGCTCTTAATTTAGCAATTGGATCATGATCGAACTGCGAAGTAATTTTTTTCTCTTCAAGTGCATACTCTTCCATTGATTCAGCAATTAATTCTGCTTTTCTTGCTTCAATTCTCTCTTGAAGTGCTCTTGCTTGACGTCCAATTTGTGGATTCATCTGAGCTTGTTGTAACATTTGAGCTAGTTGAGGTAATTCTTCTCTAAATTCAAGTTCAATTTGCTCTTGAGCCATCAAACTGATGTGCTCAAGTATATTTTTTTGCACTGCAGCACCAACTAAAGGCGCATTTCTCACCATATTAGTATGTAAAAAACTTAAATGTGATTGAATATGCGCTTTATGATCTTGACCAGGAAAAGCTTGGTAAGGTTTTTGTGCCAAAGCATCAATATGTTCTAAAGCCGGGTCTTTTGGTGTTGGTGGCAATGGTTTTTTTAAAATTAAATCAATATCTTTTGCTCCTAACGCTTCATACATGTTTCTGTAGATCTCATATTGGTTATGAATTGCTGGATTTGAGGCAGCCAGCTGCAATTCCGTTTGTGCTAGGGAGATTCTCTGTGTTTGAGAGAAAATATTTGGATCTGCAACTGGCACGATATCTACTCTGTCATCGAAGTCAAGTTGTTTAACTTGTCTTTGACCTCCGACAACGTCATATGGATAAATTGGAGGTAGATATAGTTTGAAAACTCTTGCTAATAAATTGAATTCTTTTTTCATTGCGGCATATAATCTTTTATGTATGGCCGACATCGTACGACTTCCTCTTTCAAGCATTGCTACGGTCGTGCCCACAGCTGCTTGTTGATTACCCTCACCTACTTGCAGATCCGCTATGGAAGCGAATCGTTGTCCTGCTTGTACCACGACGCCCATTAATGCTAATAGTGTTTGAGATGGCTCTTTAAACGGAAGCATCATGAATGCATCTTTTAAGTTTCCGCCTGGAGCATCTACATCTCTAAATTCTCCTGGTTGTATTGCTTGCGCCTCGTCTCTCATCTTAATACCACGCATTTTAAATCCTGCTGGTAAGTTAGATAAAGTTCCTGCGTCTAATAAAGATCTTAAAGCTGCTGTTGCAGTTCTAGATAATCCACCAATCATGTGAATTAAACCAAAACCATAAAAACCAAGACCTGGCAAAAATTTAAAATGAACAAAATATTGAATTTTAGATTTTTTAGGATCACCTATTTCATAGTTTCTTCTAATAGATAAAACTTTTCTTGTTCCTTCTTCCACTGTTACAATATATGGAAGTTTGATTCCTGTGGGTGAACCTTCTTGATCAGTATCTTCAAAACCTTCTAAATCTAAATTGACATGGCACTCTAAAAGAGTAAACATTCTTTCATCTCGTCCTTTTCTAAGACCTTCTAGTTCTCTTTCCTTTTTCTCAGGTTCTGTCTCATGCATATAAGATGGATTAACTTCTATGTCTCTATAGAAACCACCCACCTGTTGTTTTCTTAATTCATTTTCAGAAATTCTAATAACATGAATAACAGATTCAGCATCATCTAGTGATGTTGCTGTATATGGAACAATTAAATCATCGGCAGGAACAAACTTAGAAACAGCCCTTTGCATAATTGAATCATAATAAACTTTTTTGAAAGCAGAACCTGCTAATGGTAAATAAAATAACATTTGATCAAACTCTGCTTCGTATTCTTTCATATCAGTCATTAAAGTGTAATTCATGAATTCTTTAACACGTTGAGCTTGTTGTTCTTTTTCTGGAGTTATATTTCCAATAATTTGAGTTCTAACTGGTCCTTCTGATGGTAATAATTCTTTATAAGCTAAAGATTGAAACTGTGTAACTGCTTCTGCTAAAACGGGGTGAGTTGCTCCAGATGCTCCTCTAAAGGGTTCTGATCTTTCTTCATATTTAAATCCTAATAAATCTAAACCAGTTATATATGCTTTTTCCCAATCTTTTCTAGAAGATTTATAATCATCATAATTCGTGTAAAGATCGGTTCCTATTTTTCCTAAAATATCATCAGGAAGTAATTCGGCTAAATTAGAAAAATGATCCCCGCCTTGTTCTAGATTAACTTGTGAAGGATCAAAATTAATATCAACACTTCCATCTTCGTTTTTATTAACTTCAATGGGAGCTTGTGGATCCTGCTGTTGTTCTTCTAACTGTACCTCCTGCATTTCTTCAGGGCTAGGTATTGTTATGTTTTGTCTAACGTTAGGAAGAGCTTTGTCGATTTTGTCTACCATTTCTTTTCTCCAATTTACCTCTTGTAACCTTTTTATAGGATAACTTCAACCCTTGAGATACCGGTCCCTTCTTTGGGGGTACCAAGTGTTTCTTAGGGTATATCATCGTAATCAGGTCCCGTACCATAATCAGGAAATACATCTATAGGTTTAGTTCCTTTTACTTGATGTAATTTCTTTGCTGTTGTGCCTTTTGCATAAGCTTCAAGTTCAGTTAAATCAGACATAGTGTTCTTGGTGTCTGTAGCTCTAACATCCCAATCAATATCTTCTCCAGCAGCATCCATACGACCTTCCACTTCTTCCATTTCAAATTCTGGTTTTGTTTTTTTACCTTTGTGCTTCCCTGATGTAATTTCTTCACCGGGTTTATATTCCATTTGATAACTTTGATTATAAGCACCCGTCTGTGTTTGATGTAATCCTTTAGGAGCTGAAACCTCAATTCTCGTTTGACCCGTTGTTAAATCATGATACATAACTACATCATCTCCACCTTCAAGTTTACCTGTTTTAACAACCTGTCTTTCAATCGTTGATAAAGCTTTAGTCTCGTCTTTACCTTCATGCCAAAGTCTTTCAACTAATTTAGGAAACCATTCTGGCATATCTTGAGCCTTAGCAAATCTTGGAGCTGGATCTAGAAGCTTTTTAACAGGTTTAGTAAATTTTAAATACTTGCCTGCAGGTATCGCTGCTAATACCATACTCATAAGTTTTAAAAATTTTCTTCTACTTGGGTCAATTGGTCCATCTTTAAAACCTTTACGAAGTGTCATAAGGCCACCTTCTTTAGCTCCTTGATAACCCATTTCTTCAATTGTATTCATTTGGTTTATATATTCATCCCAAGTACCTTCTTCTCTCATTTTCATTTCATCTTCATGAGCGCTTTTTGCAAGTTGATAAAGACCACTAGCTCCAGTGTAAGCTAAACCCACAGGTGTAAACATTCTTCCAATGTTGAAAGCTTTCGATCCAACTTTTCCAGCTAATCCTAAAACTCCACCGGTTGTTTGTGCTGCAGTTTTTCCACCAAATCTTTGTGCTATTTGTTTTGCTGTTTCAGGAAATAACATTGCTAATCCTTTTTCAGGATCTAAAGCAATGTCTGTTTTTGATTTACCTTGTTCAAGTTCATCTTTAATATCCCAACCAATATATCCAAGTGCTCCTAAAGGACTTGCTAATGCACTGAAACTTCTACCTAAACCTTTACCGGCTATTTTAGCTCCAGGAATTTGACTAATTACACTGCCAGCTTTACCAAGAGCGAGTCCAGCTCCTTGTAAAATTTTTCCAATAGGTCCTCTAGTTCCCGGTGCTTCTTGAGTAATTACTTTTATAGAATTCTCTGTTTGATTTTTTAATTTACTTTTTACGCAATCATCTAAGTTAACAGGTGTTCCCGCACCAAAACTTACTCTTCCCCCACTACTGAATCCTTTACAACCTAAAGCTTTTTGTATTTTAGCTTTAGCTTCTGGGCTTCCTTTGTCATAGTCTTCAACTAATCGTATAGCTACTTTTGATAGTTTTTTCCCCATAGGGATTTTTGGAGGTTTAACTTCTTTTGGAATTTCAAGTGTGTCAGATACTTTTATAAGAGCTGTTGCTGATTTTTTGAAATACGGATCTGCTGCTTTTCTTTTTTCTATTAGTTCTCCAGTTCTTCTACTAAATATAATTTGAGGTTGATTATCATAATTTTTTGCTAAACGTTTTATAAACTCATCGGTATTTTTGTCTTTATAGAGGTAATTAATATCATTTAATCTTTTTTTTAAAGCTTTAGGCTCTCTTATATATCTCGCTCTTATTCCACCGGCTTGAATGTTTGTAATTCTGTCAAGTAATCTTATATTTCCTGCTCTCCGCCCAAAAGGATCATTTAATAAATCAAGGTGATCAACTTCTGCTGCTCTTCTTATTAAGAAATTTTTACTTCCAGTTCTCTCATAATTTCTTTTTCTAAGAAGTGAGTCCAAAGTAACTCTAGTTCCATTTGGACCAATAACAGTAGCATTTAAATATTTTGGAAGATCTACATCATACATTTTATAAACGTTTCCAAATTCTTTAGAATACAGTTTACTTGCATCAACATGGTTTAAATAATTATTTTTATAAGTCTTCCCTCGAAACTCAACATTTTCTATTGAAGGATCTACTGAAAATAACTTGCCGCTTTTATTATCAATAAATTGCCAATCTTTGGGATCAGGATGTGTTTCCAGATTAGTTATAAAAGTAACCTGAGGTGTTTTCCCTGCGGCTACTGATTGTTGATAATGTCTTTTTGCAGATTGTAAAATAAAGCTAGTTGCATTGTCCTCTCTTAATGCACCAAATCCAGAACTAAAAGGAATTCTGTTCTTAATGATTTGATCAAACTCAGCAATAGTTTTTGAGGAACCATTTGGGTTAAATCCATATTTATTAAATGAATTAGGTCTACCTAAATTTAAAAACAGCTCTTGAGTATTTGCAATAGCTTTACTTTTTTTCGTAAATTTTGCATACGTTGCCGAACTTATGTTGAATTTTTTTCTTAAATGTTCTGAAGGAGCATAAAAATCTTTTACTAAAGCAGTCTCCGAAAGCATGACGTTGTTAATGTATGCTTCCATTTTTTGATTGGTTGTTAGAAGTTTTTTTAATTTTTCTCTTACTAAAGATTGGGCAGGGCCGTCTCTAGATATATCAGATAATTTTCCAGATTTTACAAATCCAGATTTTTTAATCAACTCTCCAATGGTAGGAGCTTTTGTATAAGTATTATTTGCCTCTACAATTAACTTATCTAACTTATCTAATTTTTTTTGTGTTTTTGGAAATATTTTACCACCTCTAGGTTTTTTTTCTAATTTATAATAACCAACATATTCAGAAACATTTCTATCTGAAAATGCTTTACCTGTGGCTGTTACAAAACCTTTCTTATTTAAAAGATCAGCAAATTCTTTATTTCTTCCTTCAAACGTATTCCACAATTTTTTAAATCCAGATGGTGTTATAACTTTGCCACCATTACCAAATCCAATCCTTCCCCCTTGATTCATGTTGAAAGGTCTTGGTCCTAAATGAATTCTTCTAAGATATTCTTCGTAAGTCTCTTGACTCGGGTCGAAGCTACCTTGTAGCTCGTCTCTTAATGGTCCAGGAGTCAGCTCGTCCGAGAGACCGGCGACCTGGTTCTGGATTTTATTTTTTCTTTCGATTTCTCCAGGATCAGCTGGTCTAGTTAACCAGCCATACATGGATTTGTGTTCGTCAATTCTCATTACAGTTTTAATACTCCAACTAAACCACCTTTGCCTAAAGTCACTCTACCACCTTTGGCAAAAGAATCAGGTTCTAAATCTCCCCAATCAATTCCAAGTTTTTCTATATCTTCACCTGCATCAGCCATTTCTTCTTGAACTCTTCGAACAGCTTCTGAAGGATGTGTTTCATCTCCTGCTTTAAGTATAGCTCTAGATTTTTTAATTACATTAATCTCCTGAAGATTATACCCTTCTTTAGCTAAAGCAAGATCATCTAGTTCCTGTTCAAAATTTTTCATAATTCTCATGTTAATAGGATCTCTAGTTTTTTTAACTCCAGCTTTGGTTGGTCCCCCAGCGAGTTCATCAGCGTTCTTTTTGAGTATTTTTAATGCTTCATCTGGGGACATTTCATAATTAATGTCTTTTAAAATAATGTTCCATTGATCGTCTGAAAATTTTCCTGCTATATTAGGATCTTGTTCTGCAGAGTATCTTAATGCCTGTCTTAACTTCATACTTTTAGCTGTATCAGTTTGCATTTTTGTAGTCATATCTTCATCGATATATCCCTTTTTAGGTCCACCTTTTCTTGGTGTTAAAAATTTCTTATCAGCATGTTTTCTTAATAATTCTTCGTAATGTTTAAAACTTTCACCTTTTTCAAAAACATCTGCAATTGAATCCACGTGTTCTAATGCACCTTCTCCATAGTGTCTTCTAAAAATATCAATAGGGTCTTGGCTACCACCAGAAGGTGAATAATTTTTAACCCAGAACGCATCAGTTTCATCAAGTTTTAATTTACCCGCTTTATGTTCAGTATTTAAAAATTCTCTTAATGCTGTTCTAACATTTCCTTCTCTATACATCTTTCCACCAGGTTGCATGGTTCTTTGAGCCTTAAAAATATCTTCCATCATACTGTCTAAAGTATTTGTACCTTTTCCAGATAAAAATCTATCTAAGTCACCCCTTGCTGCTTGCACATCTCTTGTAGCTTTACCCATTGGGCTATCCCAGTCAACACCTTTAGGAATTCCACCTTTGTCTTTTAAAGACTCCAGACCTTTCCCTGTCACCGGCTTCTGGGTTCTTAACTCTATAACCTCTGCTTCTTTTGGAAACTTAGCATCGTGAACATTTTTTAAATTTTTTTGATAAATCACCATCTCCTTAGCATTTTTATTACTAAATGCATAAGGTGCATATTCTTTTAGAATTTTTTCAGCTTCTTTTAAAGCAGCAGGATTGTTTTTTAATGATCCCTTACTATAAACATGTAAAAACGGATTATGTTTTCCAACAGGCAGACTTTTAACACCTGTTCTAGTCCCCATCATCTTATTTACGAAGGGTTTACCAAATATTTTATAAAGATACATTAAAAGTGTCATAGCTTACCAATAATATTTAAATTTTCGTTTAAGTAGTTTCTCATCCCTATAATCCTCGGGATGTGGAATGAGTCCACCTTGTCTAAAGCGCATGACTGCTTGCGTCATCGAATCGACGAGGTCGTCATGATCGCCATAAGGGAACGCTGCACATTCCTCTATGACTTCCTGTGCGAAACTCTTATGAGTGGGCGCCCATATGGTGCCACTTTCAAACAGTGGTGCCACCGAGTTTACCCTTGTATGTTTATCATTTCCTTTTGAAGGTGTAAAGTTAATTACAGGGATCCCCATATTCCTAAGTTCATAGGTCAAAGGTAATCCTGATGCCTTAGCCTCAATCAAAACCGTCTCGGGTTGCCAGTAATCATATTGTTCTTTTGCTTTTCGTCTTAACTCTGGAAACTCATATCGTCCTTTAATAGCATCACATAAAATCATGTTCGCAGGTTTATCTTCGTTTTCTCTAAACACACCCCACGTGGTAATAGCAGAATAGTCGGCAGTTTCTTTTTTCATAAAAGCCGTATCATACGATTGAATGACATGCTCTAGTTTTGGCATAGTACTACTATCCCATTTCTTCCACCATTCTCTTTTGATGATTGCACCTTCTTCCGAAGTTGGATTCTGCATCCATTGTGCATTCCATTTACCAAGTGATAAGGATGCTTTGACTCCTTCGAGTTCTTTTAGCTTCCAGTATTCCGGCCATACAGGTTTACCACTTGGCATAATCGCCGGAAACTCGATGATTTCCCATTGATCTGCCTTTGCTTCTTTTTGTGATTGCATTAACATGCCTGTTAAATCCTTCGTGTTCCATCGTGTCATTACACAAACAATCGAACCTCCCGGTTGTAAACGTTGACGTGGACCAGACGTGTACCATTCGTACGCCCGTTCCAAAGCTGTCATGTTCATAGCATCTTGTTCAGAGTGTGGATCGTCAATGATCAACAGATCCGCACCTCGTCCTGTTATGGCACCGCCTACCCCTGAAGCGAAATATTCACCACCTTGAGCTGTTTCCCATCTGCCCGCAGCTTGTGAATCCTCCCTGAGTCTAGTGCTAAAAAATTTTTGGTATTCCTGTGAATCGATTAATGTTTTTGCTTTACGCCCGAATCGTATCGCAAGCTCCCCTGTGTGGGTCGTTTGAATTATTTTTAATTTTGGGTTTCTCCCGATCATCCAGGCCGGCAACAGGGAACTGGCGAACTCTGATTTAGTATGCCTAGGAGGCATATTCACAATCAATCTTTTAATTTTACCATTTGCCAAATCATTAAATTTTTTTGCAATAATTTTATGATGATAACCTTCAATAAATTCAGGCCAAATATATTTTACAAAACTTAAAAAATCAGATTTAACTTTGTCTTCTTTTTTCTTCTCCTCATACTGAATAAACATCTTATAGAAGTCTTTTCGTACGTCGGGAGGTAATTTTTTTATTTTTTCGAAGTCTATATGCATAAATGGGACCCATAATGAATTTAAGGGCTTTGACAGTCAAAATCAAGCAATAAAGGGTCGACTTTGGGACCCCTTTTTTAGTACCCCTAATTAATAATAAAAGAAAAGTTCAAATTTGAAAACGGTCTTGGGACCTCTATAAGATGAGAGCCGAGGCGCCGAAGGCGCCTCGTCCTTTAGTTGTTAGTCTAACAAAGTCATATAAGCTTTAGGATTTAACCTACTAAACTTATCTAAACACTTTTGCATTTTATCAAACTCTTCCATAGCTTCTGCCTGCTTAACCTGGTCATGAAGCATTGCCTCATCGTGAGTTAGCATTGCAGATTGACCCGAATATGGATTAGTTCTTTTTATTATTCTATTTGTATTCATACTTGACAATATATCCCATATAATATATGATGTCAATATGAAAGATATAAATCAGTTTGTAATTAGTTGGTTTGCTAAAAAATATAATAAGACTATTTTTAGACCTGGTAATATGAATAAAGTTGGTTGTAAAACTTGGGAAAGAAATGGGGATAAGTACGTTTGTTTCTTTGACCCTATGATTAATAGATATACAACAGCAATAAACCCTGTTATAACTTATAAAAGAAAGGTGAATTAAATGAGTTTTACATTTTGGTTAATCGTGTTGGTCGTATTTCACGTATTAATATTATTTGCTCTTCCTAGATAAATGGAACTTTGGGAAATGATAATGGCTGGTGTAGTTACAATATTTATATTGTACTTCTATACTTGACCAAGTTGCCAAACGAGTTAGTCCTGGCAGGGACTGTAAAAGAAGTCGCCACATGTTGGCGTAGCTCAGGCAACAAACTTGAGCCCTGATCCGTCATAGTTCTAGACGCTGTGAAAACAGGTGGCGGATCTGGGGTCAAGTAATTATACAATATGTTGAGCATGCTAAAGATTGCTTGACCAAACTTGAGCCCTGGTCCAATGATCACGCCGAAAGGCCTGAACCCTTCCAGTTTGGATAGCGTTGGACCTGGGGTCAATGATCACGCCGAAAGGCCTGAACCCTTCCAGTTTGGATAGCGTTGACCACGTGGTGGAG
>VTLG01009881.1_pt1 | contig 16941 bp, 28 predicted proteins | sample 4694571 | NCBI WGS metagenome assembly VTLG01 (sample SAMN12604809, study PRJNA352737) | marine metagenome | biome: ENVO:00000447; feature: ENVO:00000209|ENVO:00000569|ENVO:01000036; material: ENVO:00002151; isolation source: viral sequences binned using virsorter ...
CAGGCAAACATGAAACGCAATCTATTAAAAAATTTAGCTATGGGGTTAGCGATAGGGGCGCTAGTATTCGCATTCCTGTTGTTACTGTGAGTAATGATTGGGTTGGTTATCTAGAAGATAGACGACCTGCTTCTAATGCAGACCCATATAAAGTAATCAGACATATTGTTGAAACTCTTTCCGAATGAACGTAACTCTTGTTGATAGTATGGGTACTGACTTGTCGGTAGTTAATGCGGCGAGAGTATCATTTGCTAAAAAATCTCATTGGGGACATAATGTTCCTACTCAGGGTATCTATGAGCTTAAAGAAGGTGACAAGAAACTGATTCGTTATCTCGCAAGACATGGCCACTGGACTCCCTTTGGTCATGCAACACTATCATTTCATATCAAGGCACCAATCTTTGTTGCAAGGCAGTTAGTCAAACATCAAGTGGGTCTAGTATGGAACGAAGTGTCTCGCCGGTATGTTGAAGATGCACCAGAGTATTGGACTCCAGAGAAGTGGAGAAGTAAACCAGTAGATAAGAAACAAGGGTCTGGTGATGAAACGATAGAATGGTTGAATCGTAATTTGAGAGTAGGTTCGGCCGTGAGTAAGGCGTGTGACCTGGCAGTAGAAACTTATCAAAGAATGTTAGATGCTGGTGTTGCACCAGAACAAGCGAGAATGGTATTACCACAGAACACCTATACTGAATGGTATTGGACTGGTTCTCTGTTTGCGTTCTCTAGGGTGTGTAATCTACGTTGCAAAGGTGATACACAAGAAGAAACCAGAGATGTTGCATGGGAAATATATGACTTGGCGAAGGAGAAGTTTCCTGTGTCATGGGAGTCATTGTTTTATGCCAATATATGATTACGCTTGTGAAGCGTGTGGTAAAGAAGTGTTAGACGTTATCCAAAGAATGGATGACCCACCTTTAGAGTTTTGTCCTACTTGTGGTGGGCATATTAGACGAATGATAACTTCTGCAAATTTTGTGTTAAAAGGCGAAGGTTGGTATAATCCATCCCCGTCTAAAGATGAAAAAGACTAAATAACTAAAGCATATTAATATGAATAGAGTGATATGTCTCGGGAATGGCGAGTCCCGTCTCGGAATTGATTTAGATGGATTAAGGCAGTATGCAACCATCTGGGGATGCAATGCTTTGTATCGTGATTGGACACCAGATCGTTTGGTGTGTGTCGATATAGAGATGAGCCATGAGATATACCGCTCAGGTTATGCTTTTAAAAATGTAGTATATTTTAGAGATTGGAGTAGATTGCCTGAGGAGGCCTATGATAGTATAGTAACTCCATCTCATATATCCCAACAGGACATAATTGAATTAGAGTCCTACATCCATGTTAGTCCCAGGGTTGAAGGTTGGAATGAGTTTACAATAAGTGGTCAAGATTTAGACCAACTGCGAGAACTCCGAGAAGATTATTTAACCGCTTGCCACAATGAAGGCATAGAAGTAAATCCAGATACATTAGATATATTATTTGCAGATAAAAGAGCTGGCCTTTGGGTGACCTGGGTCGCTCCAGAGGATAAAGTACACAAGACGGAATCATTGCCTGGAGGTTCAGATTATGGTTTTTCTTCTGGTGTTTTATGTTCAGTTTTTGCATCTATAGAACCGGAAACGGAAGAAATATATTTATTGGGCATGGACTTATATTCTAATACTGAAAAAGCAAACAACGTATATAAAGGAACTGATTGTTATATTGGGCCCGATGGGCAACCTATCCCACCAGATAATTGGATAGAACAACATCGGATGGTTTTTGAAAAGTTCCCGCATATAAAGTATTACAAGGTTAATCCTAAACCATTATCTAACGATAAAAATGATAGGGTTAATACTGTAATTGAGGAGTGGAAAGATACTCCCAACCTTGAATACATTACACAAGATGAAATGTACAAAAGGTTTAACTAAAGTAAAACCATAGGAGGTATTTACACATGGCTGGAGAAACTATTGTTTCAACAATTAAGTCCTGGATTGGTGGTCTAACCACCGTAGCAGTATCCTTACTAGGACTTGCAATCGTACTACAGGTCCTATTTGGGCCAGACGTAGTATTCGTCCCCGTTGATGTCATCGGGAACATACAGGGTCTAGTGACATCGCTAGGCAGCGCTGGATTAGCTGGTCTAATCACAGTTGGCGTCATTTATTGGATCTTTAAAAACGACTAATAAGTTTGACTAACGGATCTTGGGGAGGGTGCATCCTCCCCTAGTTCCAATTCATTATGAAAGAAGGTAATATAATTTCGATTACGGATATTATAGAGAATAAAGTCCGTAAACAAAAAGAACTAGACGATTATAATATGCGTCTAGAAGATATGAAAAGAAAGAAGTTTTGGCTTGAGAAAGAAATACAGATGGCTGAATTTATTATTGCCGCAGTACAAAACGAAATCACACCTAAAGCATTTATTCAGGCTTTGATCGAAGCCGAATTAGATTCAAAAAAAGATTGAAAAACTATTGACTTTTGTTAAGAGTCATGTTATACTAAATAGTATTGATTGCGATTATACAGCAGTCGATGTTTATACGATAATATATAGGAGATACAATATATGTCTTTTGCAGACCTAAAGAGTAAGTCTGGCTCTTTTGAAAAATTACAGACTGAACTCACGAAGTTAAATAACCCCACCTCCGGCAATTCTTTTGAAGATAACCGTTTTTGGAAACCCGATCTGGATAAAACTGGTAATGGTTATGCAGTAATTCGTTTTCTGCCACAACCATCTGGTGAGGATCTGCCTTGGGTTCGACTTTGGAACCATGCGTTCAACGGTCCTGGTGGTTGGTATATCGAGAATTCACTGACCACGATTGGTAAGAATGATCCAGTATCTGAGTACAACACTGAACTTTGGAACAGTGGTGCAGAATCAGATAAAGAGATCGCCAGGAAGCAGAAGCGAATTCTCAAGTATTACTCCAACGTAATAGTTGTGAGTGATCCAAAGCACCCAGAGAATGATGGCACCGTAAGGTTATATCGTTTCGGTAAGAAAATCTTTGATAAGATTACTGAGGCTATGAACCCTGCGTTTGATGATGAAACTCCCTTGAATCCATTTGATCTGTGGAAAGGTGCTAACTTTAAACTCAAGATTCGTAAGGTCGATGGTTATTGGAATTACGATAAGTCTGAGTTTGACAGTCCTTCAGAACTGTTTGATGGTGATGACACTCGCCTTGAAACATTATATAATGAGAAGTTACATAGTCTGCAAGAATTTGTAGACCCAAAGAACTTCAAGACCTATGATGAACTGAAGGAAAAGCTCAACAAGGTTCTTACTGGTACGTCAGTTAAGGGTACTGTTGAAGCATTTACTCCCAAGAAGAAGGAAGTCGTTGCTCAGGTTCCTGAAACAACCGATGACGATGAGACTTTGGATTATTTTGCCAAGTTGGCAGATGACGGATAAATCGTACGGCAACTACGATGGGGGAGTCCTTCGGGGCTCCCTTTTTTTATGTCCATGCATATTTTATTGAAGCACCTAAAGAACCATATACAGGAAGTTTCTTTCCGGTGGCTCGCATGGTATTGGCAAGTTCCATTGTAGTAGTATAATTAGGATCATTACCAGAACAAATAACATGATGAGCAACTTTAGTAATCATCCATATATTATTGTTTCGATCTTCACCCCATATATCTTTAGACCCTGCAAGACCAGTTTCTGCAGGAGTACCAGAGCCTAAACCAATTTGAGGAAACTCTGCAAGTGCATTTTTACCGATCTGCAATCCAGAGATACCAAACATTTCACATTGTATTCTTTCGTAACCTAACATATGGTTCATTTGCATTTTTCTTAACAGGCCATGATCTGGTGTACCTACTCCCCAAGGCGTATCTGACCGCCAAGTATTTTGATTGATATTAGTCATATCACCAGCACTAAAACTATTATACCCAACATTTGCATTAGGCCATTCTGATATCTTTTTTCGACCAGCGCCTTTATCAAAATATACTGGTGTTTCTGATGCATGGGAGTATGTATCTTTCTTTAATTGTTTTAGGTAATCACTTTTATATACGTCAAAGGATTTATGGACACTATTATGTCTGATTTGCTTTGCAGCCCAGGCACCGGCCCGAACTGATTTCCATTTATCACCAGTAGTAACATACTCAAAACTTTTACTTCTCAACATTGCAGCTGTATAGCCTGTAAGACCAGCACCACCACTTGATTGTTCTGATGTTCCACTGGTGGTCATGGCGTTGTTTAATGTGAAAACTAAATCATCACTAGACATTTCTCTTTGTAAAGGAACCATAAACCATCCACCATCTTCTGTGGTCATTCTTTGTGCAGTTTCAAATATAACAAAATCAGAGTGTTGGTTTTTAAACATATTCATTGACATAGATTCTTGCGGTCCTCTAACATCATCTCCTGTATATGATTGTGCAGAGTTTGCTAAGAATGTAATTAAATCGAATGGGTGCATATTAGGTGTGACGAAATGTTTTAGCCCGATTGTTCTTGCACAATAGATAGGCTTGGCGATTTTCATTTCCTTTATCATAATATCACCAATAATACCATCAACACCACCACTTGCACTATTACTACCGATAGTTCCTTGAAATGTTTTTGATAGTCTCATTCTATCATTTGTTATCATTTCAGTGGAACAGAAATGTAGTCTATATTCTAGATGGGACTGTGTGGTCTGTCCTGTATTAGATTCAGGCGATACAATTTCTTCAATTTTATGGATATACATTGGGTATCCTCTAACTGCCCAATTACTCAACCCAGCCTCACTTGCACCGGCAGTTTCAAAATCTAACCAGAGTAGTTCTTCACCAATGATAAGAGCATTGCGAATGAGATTGATATTGTCTCTGATTTTTAACCAACCCGAAATACCAAGTTGTTCTATATCTTCAAAGAAGTGTATCTCCATGACCAATCTAGAGATGTCATAGAGCTTATCATCTCCATGTTGGATAGTACATTCTTTTAGGTTAAAGGATCCTGGGGGTGGTGAGTTACCATCTGCTGATCTAGTCTCAGCTATTGCCTTTAACCCTTCTACGATATCAATTGCCATTTTGTACTAATAGTTTAAATTCACTGATGAATGCTGTAAGATATGCCGCATCTAATAGTCTTATCTCTTTTCTATTTTCATTTTCTTCTGCTTCATATTCAAAATTAGTAACAGCAGTTGCAGAAGGTTCATCAGTCAATTCTACCTTTATTTTTGTATTGGTGTTTCCTGACTTTTGAGATATTTCATAGTGATGAATACCATCAGGATTTGTATACTTACTTATAACATAAGCCTGTAGATCACGTTGAGTCATTGGCCAATCATAATAACGATCATAATATTGATTTAACATTAATATAATCCAATGATATTCTGATTTACCATAGTAAGTAAATGAAATGCTTTCAGGAGATTCACCTTCCAGTACTTGATACTTTGTGAATAAAACATCCCGAGTTTTTACTTCAGCTCTAGCAACTACTCTCGTTAATATGTCGGAGACTGTTTGAAATATTTTATTACCAGTGACATCATATGCAATGGTGGGAAAGTTGTGAAAATACATAATTAATATCCTGCGCCCGGTACAGCATCCATATCTGATTGTGATAGAAGTTGTACTTCCTTAAATTGTAATGTTAAGTCAACTTGTACTGGTGCCGAATCATCGAACACCGAAAATCTATCACCACCATATACGACATTAATATTTGTTAAGGCACACTTGGCAATATTATTCATATGTTTCATGGGTCCATTTCTACCATGATACGAAATACCAAACAATTTAGGAAGTTCGTATATTCGCATTATGTTTCCTGCTAATTGTTTCGGTGCAGAATTTACTTTAAAGAATTTTACAATGCGGCGTATGGTATCAGAATCTTCACGGGCTAAAGGTTTAAGACTGAAATTATATGTGAAGTCTCTAAATGCAGGACCTGTATAGGTAACGTAGGTATTACTAAAAGTTGCTCTACCAGAAGCACGTTGTGCCGCTGCCTCGCCCATTATCATTTTACCCACAGTACCCAGGATAGCACCACCACCACCTAAGGCACTTTTCATAGAGTCTTTAAGTTCACCTATTGAACTACTTACCGTTCTGTTTGAGCTCATGGCAGTTTCTGCAGCCATTTGTACACCGGATGCTAATAATCCTACTTCTTGTTGATCCCAACCTTGTTCGTAGGTTGCACCAATGCCACTAGGAATAGGTAGACATACAAATTCATGTGGCCCTTCAAAATTTATATCACTAGTACTAGAACCAACACCGCCACGCATTGTGAAAGATTCAAACATCATGTAGTTAGAATTTTGTGTAGTCATTCCCAAATCGGGTGGATGTACCATTACATTAAGATCCACAACCTTTCCTGTTTGGGTGGTTGTGCCTGTTCCTACATGACTTTCACCTCGCTGAGCCGCGGCTGCTTGTTCATTGGCTGTATTAATAAATTCTTGTGATTGCTCAGCCTCTTTCTGTTTCTGGGCAGCAATGTGATCTATTGAATTTACAGACATATATAATTCCTCTAACGTGTATAAGTATTTATATGGATAATAAGAAATACACACGGCGCAAACCTTACAAAGGGAAGTTTCAGCCTACTGATCCGAGTAAGTATAAAGGTAACCCACGAAACATTATCTACCGCTCAATGTGGGAACGGCAATGTATGGTCTATTTTGATCGTAATGAAAATGTTATTGAATGGTCTAGTGAAGAAATTGCTATACCTTATGTGTCTCCCTGGGACAATAAAATACACAGATACTATCCTGACTTTTTAGTAAAGGTGAAGAAAGGTCAGTTAATAGAGACTAGAGTGATTGAAGTAAAGCCGTCAAAGTTTCTTAAACCACCAAAAGAAGGAAGAAAAAAGACTAAATCTTATCTATATGAGGTGAGAGAATGGGGTCGTAATACTGCAAAGTGGGCTGCGGCCAAAGATTATTGCAGTAAACGAGACTGGATGTTTGACGTTTGGACAGAAAAAACTCTGAGGATGTAGATAAATAGTCATGTATGAGTTTATTTACAGAGATAAAAGAATCTGCGGAAGGTAGAGAACTATCGCTTAAGTGGTATAGAGATAGAGTAAGAGCGTTGGGCAAACTTAAAGCAGACATAGTAATTAGAGAAGGCAAGGCCGATGCCTCTGCACAGGCTCGTCCTCAGTTTGGTATGTTGAATCTGTTTAATTACAGACCCAAAGACCCGATGAGGATTCCTTACTATGATGTATTTCCTCTTGTTCTACCTGTTAAACGATTAAAGACTGGGTTTGCTGGTTTGAACTTTCACTATCTGCCTATCCCAATGAGGGTAAAGCTTCTAGAGATGATTGTCGCTGGATATGGTGACGAGACTGCACAGACTGCTGTGGTGACATGGGATAAGGTAAAGGCGTTACGATTTGTGGCACCGACTATTAGACAGTATAATGCAAAAAAGGTAGGTTCTCTGTTTTTACGAATACCACTTGATGATATGTTGATTGGTGCATTACTACCAGTGCAACAGTTTTATAGTGGGGAGTATAACAAACGTAAAAAGGTACACAATAATAAAGTGTATAAAGAATCTCGGGAAAAGATTAACTATGGCACTTAATACATTTACTGCTAGATTAACTGAGAAAAGTTATCAGAAACAAAATAAGTATAAGGTTTTGATTGGCTCTCCTAATGGAGCAATGCCTCAACCTATGACTTACTTTGCTGAGACTGTAGAAATACCAGGGCAGACTATTATTAGTAGTCCTGATGAATTACGTTATGGTCCTGTTAGAGAACAAGCAACGGCAATGAGTTATGGGCCTACAAGTATAACCTTTATTTGTACTCCGGGATTACCAGAGCGGGAGTTTTTTACTGCATGGCAAGCAAAGATTATTAATAAATTTACTTGGGAAGCTAGATATTATGCCGACTATGCCAGTCGGTATACCATATCAATTTTTGCATTAGATAATCAGGAAAAAGAGAAATATGGAGTAACATTACATGAGGTGTTTCCCAAAACTGTTGGCGGACAAAGTTTTTCTGCTGGTAGTAATGATGCATACCAAACATTAGATGTAGAATTTGCATTTAGATATTGGGATGAAATTAATTTAGGCGGGTCCGGTGCAGGAGCTTATAGTACATAGAATAATTGAAACTATATTAGGAGAATGAAAATATAATGAGTTTACCAGTAATTAATACCCCAACCTATGAGTTGGAGGTTCCTTCTACGAAGGAGAAATTGAAATACAGACCATTTTTGGTCAAAGAGGAAAAGATTCTATTGATGGCAATGGAAGAAGAAGATACAAAACATATGGTGAATGCTGTCCGCACGATAGTAGATAACTGTACGTTTAAGACTCTTAAAGTTAATAAGATGCCTATGTTTGATTTGGAGTATGTGTTTCTTAACATACGAGCCAAGTCAGTAGGTGAGGTTGCGTCTGTAAAGGTGTTGTGTGATGATGAAGAAGATACATATGCAGAGGTTGATATACCACTAGAAGAAATTGAAGTTAAATTTCAGAAAGGTCATACCAACATTATAAAGTTGACTAAAGATATTTCCATTGAAATGTCATACCCAACATTTGAAATGCTTGATAATTTTGATGCAGAAGATACAAAAGGTATATTCGATCTGATGGGTAAATGTGTAGAACGAGTAGTAGATGGAGAGACTATCCATGAACGAGCAGATTTTAATAAAAAAGAATTAACAGATTTTCTTGATAGTTTGAATACAAAACAATTTGGTGAGATACAAAAGTTTTTTGAGACTATGCCTAAGTTGAGTTATGAAGTAGAGTATCAGAATCCAAACACTAAAAAGAAACACAAGAAAACATTGGAGGGCCTTAACAGTTTTTTCGTATAGCTCTTTCTCACGATAGTTTAGAGCATCATATAAAATTGAACTTTGGATTAATGCAACACCACAAATATGCGTATTCAGATTTGATGGATATGTTGCCTTGGGAAAGAACTATATATGCTGCACTTCTAGTTCAATGGTTGAAAGATGAGGAAGAGCGAAGGAAGGCAGAGGCTAGGAGATAATATGGGTGACGAGAAACAAGTATTAGTAACCGAGAAAACTTATGAAGTCGATAAAGCCGACTTTCTAGTTATACAAGGATTTGACCAGAGTAAGACTTGGTATAATAAGACCGCAGGCTTTATGGATACTTTGCGACTGATACCTCGATTACTGATGATTGCTTATGGTTATGTATTTTGGATGTCAACACAATGGTTCATGGGACTATCTGATCCAACCAACGCACAGGCAGCGTTTATATCGACCATCGTAGGTGCCGGTGCCGCATGGTTTGGTTTGTATGTAGGTAGTGGACATAAACCCGCAGCGAGTAAAAAGTAAATGGCAGACGCAGCAATAGACAGTAAAGAACGCCTGGCGGCGGTTACTGAAAAACTTAATAAGATTGAGGCTGAACGAGCTTGGAATATGTCCAAGGAAGGTAAGGAGGCCAATAAGAGACTTAAAGAATTACAACTCCGCATCAAGAAAGAAAATGAACTTCTGGACAAACAGGCTAAAGATACTGATAAACTAGAAGATATTGAGGCTAAAAGAGCCGATCAGGCCGCAGAAATTGCGAGACTTGATGCTGCTATTGCATTTGCGAGAACGAGAGATGCTGCGAAAGATAGAAAGGCTGATAGAAAGTTTGCTAAAGATGAAGCGAAAAGACAAAAGAAGTTAGACGATGCAAACCGAAAATGGAGTGCTGAATTTTATGATAGTATATTTGGCACCTATAGTCTAATTGGTTCTCTTAAAAATATGTTCCCCAAACCTGTGCAGATACTTGCCGGTTGGGGTTTTGATAAGATTAAGAAAGGGGTAACTCAAGGCGTTGGTAAGTTAGGTAAGGCCATGAAAGGTGGGATGGCTGCCATGTTTGGTAGTAAACCTGACGCAGATGCACCTCCTGAAGTTAAGGCTGCAGCAGCCGAAGTTGCACCAGCAGAAGCGGCTGTACCTAAAAAGAAACTACCAGCACTAAATGCATCTGCATTTTTATTAGGTCAAAGAAAAACTGATGCCGAAATAATGGGTGGCGATGGCGGTGCTGGTGGTGCTGGCGGTGCCGGTGGAGATGGTGGTGTTGCAGCTGCAGAAGGTGCCGGTATTGCAAGTCCTGTTATTGCTATGGATAGTGTTGCTGGTAGTTCGGCAGAACAGTTAGAGGAGATGAAAAAACAAACAAGATTTTTGGCTATAATTGCGGACGCCAGTGAAGGAGAAGATGCATCAAAATCTGGTGAGGCTATGCTAGAAAGTGGTGATAAAGGTGGTGGTAAGGGTGGTGGTAAGTTTGGTAAACTTGGTAAGATGCTGGGTCCACTATTTAAAGCGTTTAAAGCGATCTGGAAAATGGTTAAGGTTTTCTTGAAATGGAAAACTGTTGTTGTTGTCGCCATTCTTGCACTGGTAGGTTGGTTGACAGTTAAATTCTGGGAACCGATTAAGAAGGCCTTCCTTGCAGTAGTAGATTGGTTTAAAGGTTTATGGGCATGGGCTAGTGATGCAATCTCTGGTGCATGGACAGGTTTGACCGAATTTATCCAAGGTGTGTGGGATGGTGTTGTTGGTTGGTTCAAAGGTCTATGGGCATGGGGTGCGAAAACTGGTGCAACCATAGCAAAAACATGGACTGGTGTTGTTGATTGGATTAAAGGTGTGTGGGATAGTGTTATAGGTTGGTTCAAGGGTTTATGGACTTGGGCTAGTGAAGGTATTGCCACGGGATGGACTAATGTAACCACATTTGTTAAAGGTGTGTGGGATAAAGCTATAAGCTGGTTTAAAGGTTTATGGACATGGGCTTCAGAAGGTATCTCTAAAGGTTGGACTAATGTAACCACATTTGTTAAGGGTGTATGGGATAAAGCAATCGGTTGGTTCAAAGGACTCTGGACATGGGGTTCGGAAGGTATTGCTAAAGGTTGGACTAATTTAACTACATACGTTTCTGATATATGGACTAGTGTTAAAAAGTGGTTTACAGGTCTATTCTCTTGGGGAGATGAAGATGAAAAGAATGTTGATGAACCAGAAAAAGGATGGTTGTCTACAATATTTGATAAAATCTTCCCAGAATGGATTACAAGTCCTGTAACCTGGGTAAAAAAGAAATTAGGTCTAGTTGATGCCGAAGGTAAACTGACAGATAAAGGTGCCGGTGTTGTCGAGGCCGGTGAGGGTGGTATTGCCGCTTCGATTCAGGCAATATTTGCTGACATATTCCCAGATTGGTTACTACATCCAGTAAAATGGATAAAAACAAAATTAGGTATGTTAGATGCCGAGGGTAAGAAAACAGATCCTGCAGCACTTGTAGAATCTGGTGAAGGTGGTATCGGTGCTATGATTGGTGCTCTCTTTAATAACATATTCCCAGAATGGATTAGAAGTCCTATAACATGGATCAAAAAGAAATTAGGTTTAGTTGATGATGAAGGCAAACTTACTGATAAGGCTAAAGATGTTGTAGATGCATCCAAGGGTGGTATTGGTGCCATGATTAGTGCATTGTTTGGTGACATATTCCCAGAGTGGATTACAAGTCCTATACAGTGGATTAAAAAGAAATTAGGTATAGGTGCGGAAAAAACAGACGATACTGGTGGTTGGGAATTCCCAGGATTTCCTACGATAGCCGATTTAAAAGAGTTCCTTCCAGAATGGTTGACTGATCCAATTGGTTGGGTAAAGGGTTTCTTTAGTGATGATCCTATTACTGATTCTGCCATTACAGAAGCAACCAGTGAACATGGACAGACTTTGAAGGCTGCGAAAGAGGCCAATCTTTATGATGAGGACGCTATAGGTGCAAGTGAAATCAATAGAGAAGCATTGGCAGCCGGAGTTAAATCTGGTGCTGTACAACAAGAAATGCTACAGGCCATTATAGACGATAAGGACTTGCGAGATGAAGATTTACAGTTTATGGAGCAACTTGTAAAACAGGCTACGACCCCAGGTTCTCTTTACGTCCATGACATTGAGTTAGCAAATATCCTTAGAAAGGGTTTCGGTATGTCATCTGGTGATGCAAATGTTATACCAAATAACCAATTAACACCAGGCAACGATATTGCCGCAGCAAGTTCTAATATGTTTGGGGGTGGTGCAGGAGATACAAATAATGTTATCACAAATGCGCCTGTCACTAACTCCAATAGTAGTACCGTGATAAATGTACAAACGCCCAAGATGGCGTCAGATCCTAATACACAGAAACAATCGGGATATGCGTTATCTGGTTGGGCGAAATTTGATTAAGGAAATATAAAATGAAAGTATACGCCAAGATACTCTTGGTGTCCCTCTTGTTGCTCAGTCCCGTAAAGACGTATGCACAAGACATGACCCACGTGGACTTGATGTCCAAAGTTTTAAACTCCACAGTTCTGGTAAGGGTTGAAAAAGATAATCAATCTCAAGGCCATGGTTCTGGTGTAATCATATCAGCAGATGGTAATATATTAACGAACTATCATGTTATCCATGGCGCAGACAAAATTAGAGTATTATTGCATAAAGATAAAGGCAGAAACTACCATGAAGCTAAGGTGGTAGGAATAGATCCTGTATCTGATTTGGCACTGATCGACATTGACCCCTGGCCCGAGGAGGTGTTTAACCACGCCAGTTTGGAATACGATACCACTAAAATAATCGCAGGCGTAGATGTGTATGCAGTAGGTGCCCCATTAAGTTTACAATGGTCGGTTACTAAAGGTGTTATCAATTCAATCAATAGACAGAGTTTCCTTACACCCTATGTCTATCTTATACAACATGACGCAGTAATACAGGAAGGTAGTAGTGGTGGTCCTCTATTCAATACTGATGGTCGTGTTATAGGCATCAATACATATGTTATTGCACCAACTAAAGGCAAGATTGAAAAGTTACAATCCTATAGTGGTATGGGATATGCAGTACAGACCGATGTGATTGCCAGTTCTCTAATGTGGATGTCACAAGGATTAACACCAAGCAGACCTGCATTGAAACTGAATGTAATTAATTTAAATGATGATGTTAGAAAATTTATCTTAGCCAAAGAAGGTAGAGAAGTTCCAAATACGTTTGGTATAATAATGAACTTTCTAGATGAAGATGAGTATGGTTATAAACAAGGCATGAGAAATTTTGATGTCATTGTGGCTATGGATGGGTATCCTGTAAACGATATGAGAGACATGGCCACCTATATGGCAAATAAGAAACCACACGATACGGTTTATCTGATGATAATCCGCAACGGAGAATTTCAGATTCTTCCGTATAAGTTAGATGAGTTAGCAATTCCTATGGAATATTATGATAGGGATAATGTCTCTACCATACCTCCTCAAGAAGAAGATGAAGAATCGGAAGAATCAGAAGAACTTGAAGAATCAGAAGAACTTTCACCCTTTGAAGAAGAAGAACTAGAGGAAGAAGATAAATAGTTTCATGTACGAATATGCCTGCAAAATAATTAAAGTAATTGATGGTGATACTGCTGATGTAGATATAGACTTAGGATTTGGTGTTTGGTTAAAGAAACAACGAATCCGTTTTTATGGTATGGATACTCCTGAATCTCGTACCAGTGATGCAACTGAAAAGATATATGGGAACGCTGCAAAAGCGTTTGTGCAGTCGTATCTACCAGTGGGCAGTGCTCAAACACTAATCACGCATAAGGATGCCGTGGGTAAATATGGTAGAATATTAGGTCAATTCAAATGTTACAATTCTGAAAAAGACGCTTGGATTATTCTTAATGAATTGATGATAGAAAAACATCATGCTGTGGCATATCATGGTCAGTCAAAAGATGAAATCGAAGAACAACATTTGGCGAACCGAGAGTTAGTAGACCTAGGAGAATGAAGTACAGTGATAGGAAACGATATCAGTTAGGTTATGGTAACGAGAGTCCATCTCCTGCACTGAAAAAACATTTAGAGGGTAGAAATATGGCTTGTGATAATATAGATTGTCATTGTGAGGACTGCACCTGTGATCCGTGTGAGTGTACAATAGAGAATCCTTGTGGTTGTGAAGATAGAGTACATAATAAACCAACAGGTCGTATAGAGAATGAGTGGAAAGGTCTAGTGTGAGAAAGGAAGAGTATATAGTTTATGGGTCAGAAACGTGTCATTATTGCACAATGGCCCAAGGACTATTAGATCATTATGGTAAGAATTATACCTATGTGGACATAATGGAAAGTCCTGATGTACAGAAAGCTTTTTTTAAGAAAACGAATAACGCCAAAACTGTACCTCAGGTCTTTATGTATGATCCTGTAAGAGCATACGGTAATGAAGAAATGGAGATCCATATAGGCGGTTATGAAAAACTCGAGCAGTGGTTGCGTGATATTAAAGAATACGAGCGAAAGCTTGACAAAGACCGTACAATATGAGATAATAATATTGTGGCAAAAACTTATAGAATAGTAAAGTTAGTATCGGAAGAAGATACTGGTGTTTACTATATGGCAACTAAACCAACAAAAGGTCCTAAGACTGCGGATAAGTTGAGATTTAAGAAGTATGATAAAAAACTTAGGCGCCATGTTTGGTTTAAAGAAGTAAGGAAATTAAAATGATAAGACGAGGACAACCCCGTGAAGTACCTCCGGAGAGCAAGGCCATGGGTGATCCGTGCATATCTGTGTTATTCGGTATGTCTGGATGTGGTCGTGGTCGGAACACTGGTATGGTACTTTCTGATTAAATGAGTATCACAGTAACAGATGATGCCATTAGGCAGATGAACAGTATCCTCGAACGCAAGGGGGATGCTGCGGTACGTTATGAGCTTAAAGGTGGTGGTTGTGGCGGCCTTATCGCAGAATGGAAAACAGAACCCCATTACGAACCAGAACAGGGTGAACAGACGTGGCCATTATCACAGGGTACGTTTGTTATTGATGAGTTTACAAAAGATTTCATTGATGGGGGTATTGTCAACTACGACCTGACCAACTTTATGCCTAACTTTGTAGTAACTGTACCAGGCAAAGGACAATGTGGTTGCGGGTCATCATTTGTACTATCGGAGCCATGCTCATGAATGTAACAGTAACACCAGAGGCAAGAGAAAAGATCGCCGAGATGTGCGTAGAGAATGACATGGTAGGTATCCGTGCATATGTCTACGGCGGTGGTTGCGCTGGTATGCAACATAGTTTAACCTTTGTAGACATAATCGAAGAACGAGACACCGAAGTAGCACCAAATTTTTATATTGATCCGGTTGCACTTGTGTATATGGATGGTGCAACTGTACATTATGACGACACGGGCATGAGCCCAACATTTGTATTCAATGATGTATTCAAAGAACAAGGAGGAACTGGGATGTGTGGTGGCTGTGGTGGCGCCATGGGCCCAGGAAACTATCACTAAGGAGGCAAGTAGATGAATCGTACTGATGCAATACTTGAAGATGTAGCAAACCATTATAACAACCTAGTACACGAACACCAAAAACTCCATCAAGAAATTGAACACTGCCAATATTATGCACCCCACGCAGACCTGAAAAATCTAAAGGTTAAAAAGCTCCGATTGAAGGATGAAATCCAAAGGTTAAAAAACAACCTAACGTCCTATATAACATAAGTATATTAAAGTTTTCTAATATAGTCTAAAAACGACATCACTTGTCTAAAAACGACATGGCAAAACCTCTGTAAGTCATTGATATTTAAGGCTTTTTTTCAGAAAAAACGTGGCGGCCCTGCAAAATCGGGCAGAATAAAACCTATATAAATCAATGACTTATGAGGCGATTTGACCTATGGGTGGAAGCTGTGTATAATGATGTTATGGAAATGAAAAAGATGACCTTCGCACCAGGCTGGGTGCAAATCATAGATCCTGCCAATGAGAAACGGGATCTCCTCTCATATATATCGGACACCTATAAATCAGTTTATGGGTTCCGTCCCCGTTGGGGTTCAGAGTGGCTAAACAACGCCACCCTAAAGGACCTTCGGGAAGAGGCTGCCGATCTTGAGGCTGCCGTCCTGCGTGACATCGAGGACGAGAAAGTCCGTGCCCACGAGCGTATGCTCGAGGCAAATCGTGTTGCCCTTATTCATCGGAATGCCAAGAAGCCGGTATCCCGAACCTTTAAACCTTTTGCTAATCTCAAGGAGATGTTAGTATGACAGATTGGACAAACTGCGTGCCAGTAGTGAATCCCATGAATCGTAATGATTTTATTACGGCCTTGGAACACAATAACATTTCATTGGACGAATCTCGCCTGCATGAAGTGAATTATTATTTTAACCTTTGGTGCGATACCATGAGGCACGACAATAAAGTTGGCGCCACCCATGATTTCGCTGCCTTCATAACATGGATGAAAAAACGATAATGCCTAAAAAGATACATAAAACGATGTGGACCGACCAGAAGATGAACCCTGTTGACGTACAGGAACGCATCAATGGTTATGTTGAAATGGTGCAAGGCAAGATGAATGCCTATTGGGAACGATGTGGTTTTACCCATTCCGATCCTAATCACATTTCAGTGACCTACGGCAAGAAGTATGCCCGAGTTTGTCACGAATCCAATGTCCAACGATCTGTCCATACGTTTGTCAATATGATAAACGGCGACATTTTGAAGGCTGGTGGCTGGAATGCTCCGGCACCTAATGGTGTTCGTGGTAACATCTTTGCTGAAGATTTTGGTGCCGGTGCAGTATCCGAATACGGCGCCATGTACTTGAAATAAGGAGGTAGTAACCGTGCCACAAATTTACCGAAAAGTTATCCTGGGACACAAGACCAATATGTTCAAGTGTTCC
>VTLG01002831.1_pt1 | contig 16937 bp, 20 predicted proteins | sample 4694571 | NCBI WGS metagenome assembly VTLG01 (sample SAMN12604809, study PRJNA352737) | marine metagenome | biome: ENVO:00000447; feature: ENVO:00000209|ENVO:00000569|ENVO:01000036; material: ENVO:00002151; isolation source: viral sequences binned using virsorter ...
TGAGAAGAACGATTAACTGAGAACCCGCAACGATTGGCTTTTTTGCCCCACAAAATAGCCATTCTTGGGTTCGCTCCTTGAGTTGGGCGGGGTTGTGGTTTAGTTTCCCCTTTACCTAGCGCCGCCTAACTTTGAAAACCATCAGAACAAGCCCCGAATTAACTGTCGGGGCTTCTCTTTTTCTGAGCGTGGAAAAACATGAAAAAAACAGTTTGGTTACTAATTGGTTACTAATCCATCAAAATTAGACATTAAAAAAGACAACAAAAAAGGGCCAAAAGGCCCAATTTAGTGCTTAACTTGGTGGTGGCTGGGGATCCCAGGATCGAACTGGGGCTTCCGGTTCCAGAGAACTGCACACGTGGTTATTCAATCTGATATTATCTTCAATTTCTAACGTAGATTGTAGAGATTACACAGATTGATAAGATTATATAATCGTTTTTTGGTTACTAATTCGGTTACTAAATTATTTAACGGGTCCAGCCGTTTAAGCCGTCCAGGATTTTGTCGTTTTCGCCGCGCCTTATTTTTGTGTAATTTTCAAAAGTTATTTTAGTGTTAGCGTGGCCCAATCTATGAGACGCCCGTTCCAGGCCATAGTTGAGTTCAACGATTTTGGTGGCGTGCATGTGGCGCAAGCCGTGGACGGTCATTTCGGGAATTCCAACTATTTTGGCAACCTTTTTCAGCTGCTTCCTGATCCGGTCAGGGGATGGTGGGATCCCGTCATCTTTTGATATAACGAACCGGTCCATTGGTGCTGGCCATGTACCGGGTAATTCAGAATCAAGATATATTTGCCTTCCATTGATTTCACGCAGTAATTCAACCAAATCAGGCTGGCAATAAATATCCCGCTTGCTGGTACTCGATTTCAAGCTGCCAACCCGGAACCCGCCGCCTTCCCTGGAATGGCGTGATCTTTCAAGCTGAATATATGGGAAAAATGGCGTCTCGTTGTCGGGTTCCGGGTCAACTAAATGGATATCAGACCATCTGAGCCCACAAAGTTCAGACCGGCGAAGCCCCGTCAGGATTAGCAGTTCTATCGCGTCATTCAGATAATGCCGGTGTTCCTTCTTGTATTGAATAAACTTTTTTAACTCCTGGTCTGTCCAGATTACGACGTCACGGCGTTCAATGCTGGGGATGTTGACCGTGTGTAGTAAGTTGCGCCTGATATATTCCCGCTCTACTGCATAGCTAAAAGCGTTTCGCATAACATCCCGAACGAGTTTAATCGACCCGGTGGATAATGGCTTGTCACGGGTTTCAAGACGTTCAAAAAAGGCGTCCAGATGGGCCAGGGTTAGCTTTTGGATGGCTATTTTGGCCAGTGGATCTTGTAATGGGTATTTGAGTTTTTCGCTATACCCTGCAAATGTGTTAGGGGTTATCGAACCCTTCCCTGGGGTGTCGTTAACGAATCGTTTCTTATATGCCAGCCATTCGCTGATAAAATCGCCCACGGTCATCTTGCTGGGGTCGATATATGTGCCGTTGTCGAGACTCGATACTATTTCCCGTAATATCTTTTCCGCTTCCCGTTTGGTTCCCCTGTAGGTTTTGACGTTGACTTTTCTTTCACCGTCGAGGTATGTGTCCCATTGAATACGCCACGCGCCTTTATACCCAGGGTAAACGCCGCCTTTCACTAGGCACCATCCCCATCTTCTGCCAATCCCCTGGCGGTGTTCATTACAATCCTGCGCTGGCGTTCAGATATGACCCGGACGTTATCAATCAGGGCCTTTTCGTCCGGTGTAAGGTCGTATTCGGCATGGATTCGACCCAATGCGTCGGAGTCCCCGTCAATTAAACCGGCCTTGATATATAGAATCTGGGGGTCAACGTCCATAGCGTCGGCCAACCGTTGTAGCGTTCTAATGCTCGGGCTGGCTAAATATTCCATGTTACGAAACGACATCATAGTCCCATTAGATAAGTTGGCAGTCTTAAAAAGTCGGGACCAGTTTGTCCCATTACTTTCGACCCAATGCTGGATATAGTCGCGTAATTGCTGAAAGTTGGTATTCGCTTCTGGCGGCATACTTTTCCCCTTTTTCACACATTCCGACCTGGTGGCCGGTCCCACAATGCTGCAATAACCATGATAATGATTATTCGATTTGGTGAAGAGTATATCAAGCCAGCGAAGTGTTGACAATGTGCCGGGATGCGTCCATGATGAAATATCTTCAAATTAACCGGGGGCGTATTGTTAGTATGTGGGGCGAAAACAATGGCGAAAACGGTCACGATGGTCAGCAATTCGAGCAAATAACGGTTCAATATATTCCGGGAATTGATAGCGAAGCGATCCCACCAGGAAGCACGGTTATCATTGATTCCGGGATGGCTGCAGTATTCCGGGAACTACTTAAAGAATGTGTTGTGCTGAAGCCTGATAAGTTCCGGGGTCCCAGCCGCAACACTGTCAATGTATCGGAGCTTTTAACATCCCCCGACGTTATCGACCGTGAAAACGGCCTGACGGTCAAGAATTACCTTATGGGGCTTGCCCAACGGGATTGGGAAACCGTCTGGCATTGCCTGGCCGAAAATATGACGTTCTATTCCAATACTATGTATTGGACCACCGAGCGTGGGGAAATGCGGGCCAACAATCGGGCCGAGTTTATACCCTGGCTTGTTGGTTGGCGGTCAACGCTGCCTATTGTTGATTATGAATTGTCTGTTGTGTCTGTAACGTCGAGCATGGCCTTTATTCAATACCAGTTGCAGGTCGTGACAGAAGAAGGGGACAGGGTTTCCATTGTTGGGGATGACGGGAAGCTGCTGGCAAATGCCCTGGACTGGTACACCGAGGCGCAGAAATCAGACCTGGACCACTTGAGGGACGCATCTATTGACAAGGTCATTCAAGACCGCAAGCCCAAAACGTACAATTATATTGATGGTGTCCAACAGGCTATCGACCAACTGCCGCCTGTAATCTTTGAACTAACTGAGCAAACCCTGGCCCCCATGACGATATATTATCGGTTCAACGACCGTCACCAGATAACCGAAATTCGCCACATCATGGAAGCCGACCCAGCGCCATTAACGCCGAACATTTTGCAGATCAGCGAATAAGCCCCTTCACTTTCTACCGTTAACAGGGCCACCAAATTGGTGGCCTTTTCTTTTGTTTTTTGCAATAACTAAGTTAGCGAACAAAGTTGCACTTCGCCGTACTTTATGCTAGATTGTCGATATAGTTACGGCGTAATAATAGTTAGTACGCCGGAAAGGGGGGAACCAGGTGAGAACGACCGAGGCGGCGAAGTTGATGGATACCACGCCTTCGATAATCAAGAAATTGATAAAGAACGGCCAAATACCACCGGATTGTGCGACGTATTTTCCACCGGCAAAGGATGATACATACCCGTACTACCACATCAACGGCCCAAAGTTTAAGGAATGGCTTGAAGGAAACGCACATGTTACGAACGCCAATAGCTAGAACAAACGATCCATACACCAGCCACGAGGCTGCTGCCTATCAGAACACCAGCGGGAAGCGTCAAAGCGCGGCCGAACGGTGTTTATCGGTGGTAATAGACCGCCCAGGGCTGACAGCTGGGGAAATTGGTGACGATACGGGGCTCGGGCATATACCAGCCCAGCGCCGGCTATCCGATCTAAAGAACGCGGGCAAGGTGGTCATGGGGGACCGGAAACAATACAAGGGCTCCAATCAATCCACATGGTGGCCAGTAGGCCAGCAGACGCTTTTATGACCGTTGTGGGGACGGGGAAAACGTGGGGCAAGCGAGGCACCCGTGGGAAGGGCAGAAAAATTAAAGAAAAAGGGGGAAACATGGTTCAAGTAAAGAGTGAACCGGACATAGTAACCAGCCAGCAGCTAGTCAATAGATGGGCTGACCCGTGCAACATGCCGCTGGATGCAACTTTTGACGAGATTATCGAAGGGGTCCAGGACTTGCAGATGTCCATTACCAATAGGCAGGAAGCATTGAACACATTGACCGATGTATTGAAGGAGGTAGCGAAGGAAGTGGGGCCGGTACTGGTTGGGGACAAATATGAGGCAGTGATTGAGGAAGGGCGCGTTGCGAGTATCAACCTTCGCAATGTGGGGGATACCAATGGCTAACGATATAACAGTTGGCAATTTAACCGTTGTCCAAAAACTAAACGAACCATTGGACGGCAAACACGGCAAGGGCTACCGCTTCATGGCAACTGGCGAAGATGTACCACCGGATGCGTGGTTCACATGGTGGAATGATGACGGCGTCAAGCTGGAAAGCGGCAAAACCTACAAGATGGCCTGGTTTGTAACTGTTAACGGGCAATGGACAAATCGGAACATCCAGTGGGCAAACCTTGAAGATGAGCCCGACAAAAACAAACCGGACAAAGACAAACCCGACGAATCAGAGTTAGGCATCACCATCACGGCAGAGGTCGGGCAAGGCGAATCAGATGATCCGAACCAGTGGGATATCCCGCCGTCGGGATCTGACGATTTGTTTGACTTTGCAGCACCGGCGACCAATATGCGCCCCGATCCACGCGCCCTGGGCATGTGCCAGAACAACGTGGTGGAACTGGTAGCGGCGGGATTGATACCGCTGCCCGATGACGTAAAGGGTCAGAAAGATAAAATCTTCTGCTTTATCAAGAATCTGCGGGATGAGATGTACGAAGCCACGGCTGGGCAAATGTTCCGGTCCTCGCATTACTGCAAGGCACATAAGGCAACCCGGCAGATGGGAAAGAATGGCAAATGGTTCCATCAATTGATGGAAGAACACGATGAAACACCGGCACCGGATACCGAGTTACGAGTTGAAGGGAAACGGTATTGCGTACAAGGCCAGTAAAACATCCACCGGAGCCGTCACGGGGGTGTAGCTGGAATTTACCACAACATCACAACAGCCTAACAAGGAATCGAATGGAGTGTGGAAGCGGGGGGCCAGGCGGCGGCCCCAATCCACAAAAGGGGAAGGAAATGTTAAAGATTACCGAAACAACCGAGGGGGTCTGGTGTTTTCACGAACCAGACGTCGGGGTTGGTCAATCCAAGTATGTGGTCTACCGGTACAACAGCGGAAACTTCAAATGTGACACATGCCTGGAGCGAACCTGCCCACATATCCAGAAGATAAAAACCATGCTGATGGTTGGAGCGCTGAATGACTAAGAAAACCAAACAAATGTTAAAGGTTGAAGCCGAGCAGGGGCAAAAGCTGGAAGATCTACTGCCGGGCCTGATAAACGAACGCGGACGCAGTGGGGCTGCTGAGTTCGTAGGGGTTCAGCGGGCAACGTTTGGGTATTGGCTTTTGAAGCTGGGCATCGACATCAGGCGCGTGGCGGTTTCACCTGGTGACACGGTCACAATCATAAAAAACTAATAGAAAAGGGGAAAAGATTTTGAGATTTGCAATAAAGACAACGGTTCGGGGATTAACTGAGAAGGTGGGTCGGGCTTACGAACAAGCCCAGCGCACCAAGTAGCAGACGGGGGCGTGGGATGAGTGTAGAACAAAGTGCAAAGGCGTGGAAGCTAAACATCCAGGGCAGCTTGAAGCTGGTTCTGTTATCGCTGGCCGACCACGCCGACAGCCACGGCCGACACGTTTTCCCCAGCCAGGACTTGATAAGTAAGCGTTGTGGGATCAGTGTGCGGCAGGTTCGGCGCCTTTTGAATCAGCTGGAAGCCCTGGGACTGATAATCCCCGTCAAATATCCGAAGGGCGGGCGCAATCATACGACCGAGTACGAACTGACACTGGATCAACCCGAAACGGTCGAAACAATTGAAATATCAAACAAGCCCGATGTTTCGGGTGTTTCGGGGATTGTTTCCAGGTTGGGGGGTGGCTACTTCGTGCCAGAAGAATTTATCAACCAACCCCTTGAAAATATAAAGGCGGTCAATTTGTCCGCCTTTACAGAACCAGATATCGAATCAAAAACCCGGACAAATGCGACACAAAAGGCGGACATTTGTGACATAAACCCGGACATTTGCGACATAAAGGCGGACATAGCTATGTCCGACCAACCGTCAATAACCGTTATAGAACCATCAATAGAACCGTTAGATGGTGCCAAGGCACCAAAACCACAACCAATTTATCCGGAATGGTTTATTCCTTTGACGGGATTACACGGGTTTGTTAACCGCGAATATCCGAAAGCCATACCAACGATTGAAGCCCAATGCAAAGCTTCGGGGGTTTCGGTTTCCACGGTGGTTGCAGCTTTTGCGGAATATTACGCCGACAGCTACATAACGCACAATTGGAAAAATCCGGTCCTGGCCTTGAAGGGGACACTTCGTATACAAATCAAAAAGGCCCGAGCGGCCCAACAACAGAAAACAACCACGCCGCGCCAGGTGGCACCAGCCGAGGATATCGACACGGTTTGGGCGAACACGGCGGCGTTTTTTGAGAGGGATTAAAAGATGGTAACAACAGCACCGAAGATGGATTCACTTGGGGCACTTTTGAAGCAATACGCCCTGGGGCAGGGGGTGGCCGTTCCTGATTGGGCATTGTGCGAATTATCGGCATCTTTACGGGATCCCGACCGGCCCGATCATGGGCGCAGCCATTTCAAGACAGAAGAAACCCATCCATTGTGGAAGTTCTGGATATTTAAGGTCATAGAAGCCACGCCGTTCGCGCCGTGGTTTAGGGCACAAATTTATATATGGGGGGTTTTTGAGTATGAAATTATCAAGAAAGCAAAGGGTTTTATGGCTTCGTATGCTGCGGAGCGTCGGGGTCAGACCTTCCCGTGTGAATGCCCGTGGGAAATTGAGGCAGCAGTCGAACGCGAATACCAGCGCTATAAGCGCAGACTAGAACTGGTGGGGCTGCCTAATTCTGAAACCATGAACACATTGGCCAACTTTGAACCCAGGCCTGGCACAGAGAAGATGCTGGCAGCCGCCCACAATTTTGTTATTGAAGAAGGACCGCGAACCCTGATATTGATGGGCCTTCCGGGGACGGGCAAGTCCCACATAGGTTACGCGGTTGTATACGAGGCTATGGAACGGGGTGAACCTTCCAGGTTTATCGGGTGGGGTGATTTACGCGAACTGATGCTGGCCACATTCCAGCGGGACAACGGCGGTTATTCGGAACCCGTAGACCGCGCCACCATTCCCGATTTACTTGTTCAATATACCGGATATAAATGGCTGGTTATTGATGATCTGGGAAACGGGGCGCCCCTGACACCCTGGGCAACTGAACAACTGAGAACGCTGCTCGATAAGCGTTTTAAAGACCAGGACAAAAGAACCATCATTACGACCAATGTGCCGGTGGAACGTTTTGAACAACAGTTCGGGGCTGCGGTAGCTTCCCGGTTGAAGGCTACCAACCAGCAGAACGAGGAAACACCGTTGCAGATTGTAGTTCGGGGAAAGGATCAGCGGTAGATGAACGCGGAAACCATCGGCGCCATAACCGAGGCCGAATTACAGGCCACCATCCTGGACCTGGCCCAGACATTCGGGTGGCGATCCCACCACCAATATGATTCACGCATTGCCCCGAAGGGGCGCGGGGGTCGAACCATGACCGACAAGGGCTTCCCGGACTTAGTGCTGGTGAAGGCAGGAACGCTGTTATTTGTTGAAGTGAAGAAAGAAGCGGGGAAAGTTAGCCGCGACCAGGACAAATGGCTGGAGCTTTTACGGGAAAGCGGGGCGCGTGTTGAGGTATGGCGCCCGACCCAGCTGGATGACGGGACCATTGAACGCACGTTAAGGGAAGGCTGGAGCAATAGACGGTGCTGGTGTGGGGTTGATTATGACGCCCATGCAGGACTGGCCGGCCATGACTGACGAACCCTTAAAAGCTATCAGCCTCTTTTCTGGTTACGAGGGCTTCGGGTTGGGGTTAAAAATGGCGGGAATTAACTTAGAGGTTTTGTTATATGTTGAAATCGATGAATATGCCACAAACATCATCAAGGCCCGACAACGGGACGGGATCCTTGACCCCGGAGAGGTCCACGACGATATCAAGTCCCTGGACGGCAGAAAATACCGGGGAATTGTCGATATCATCTTCGGGGGATTCCCCTGCCAGCCCCATTCAGTCGCAGGAAACCGGGCCGGTGAAGCAGACGAAAGAAATTTATGGCCTGACACAATGCGAACTATTAGGGACGTGGGACCGAGATTTGTGTTTTTGGAGAACGTGCCAGGTATCAATGTTTCACCAGGAGATGGACGGCCAGCATATGGGGGAACCGTGGTCGGGCAACTTTCCGAACTCGGGTATTGTGTGGAATGGGATGTTGTATCGGCGGCCGACGCAGGAGCACCCCATCTCCGCAAACGATGGTGGGTTGTGGCCCACGCCTAAAGCCGGGAACCCCGGAAGCCGTCCAAACGGCAAAGGTGGCAAAATTCTCAACGAAGAAGTGCAGATTGCCGAAGGCTTGAGGAATCGTGGTGGGTTATGGCCCACGCCAACGGTTCAGGATAGCGCCAACAATGGGGCAATTAGTCAGATTAACCGCCACGGTCCAGCATTGAATGTTGAAGTTAAAGTCAGGGATGCAGAACAACCGGTGAACTCAGCATTAAATCCTGATTGGGTGGAATGGCTAATGGGGTTGCCCAAGGGCTGGACATCCCTGGAACCAATGGATCCCGACGCCTTTGAAGAATGGGCCACCGATATGACTATGGGAACCTGGTGGGACACTGAACGCGGTATTCCACGGGTTACAACCGAGAGAACCAACCGCGCCAAAAGGTTGAAGGCCCTGGGAAATGGCATTGTGCCGGCCAGTTGCGCCCTATTCGCTGGAACGGTTAAACGTGACTGACCATTTCGTCTTGAAGGGATGCAGCAAATGCCACGGTGACATGAGCTACCAGGCAGACCACCACGGGGCATATTACCGGTGTATTCAGTGCGGCGCCGTGCATTATTTGGACATCAGGGAGGTGGATCGTGAGCAACCACACCACAAGTGGAGCAAGCCAGATACCTATGGCCGAAAACGTCGATGACCTGGAACTTGGCCACATAAGACGTAATAAGAACAACAGGGTCCAGATACTGGTGGAGTGTCTACAGAAAAAATCGCCCGATTGTCATGGGCGTCGTTTTGTTTCCAAGACCGGGGTGGTTCAGAGCAAGAACCAGACCTGCAAGCCATGCAACATTCTACGCCAGACCGATATAAACGGCGGGTTTTTTAGGAGTTAATTTGTACGTTAAAGACCGAATCAAGAAATTTATCAGGGTTCCAGCATCCGAGCTAATACCCAACCCACGCAACTGGCGCACCCACCCGGAAGGCCAGCGGAAAGCCTTGTCCGGTGTCCTGGATGAAATCGGCATCGCTGACGCGGTTATTGCCAGGGAAACACCCGAAGGATTGCAGCTAATAGATGGACACCTGCGGCGCGATGTCATGCACGACCAGAACGTTCCGGTGCTAGTCCTGGACGTTACGGCAGAGGAAGCGGACAAGCTGCTGTTAACCATTGACCCATTGGCTGCAATGGCAACCCAGGACAGTGAAAACCTTTTCAACCTACTGGATGACGTACGTTTCAGCGATGCAGACGTTAACGCCATGCTGGAAGCCCTGGCCAATGATGAACGCCAGCTATTGCCCGACCTGCATGAACCGTTACAGGATCCCGAACCGCAGATAGACCGGGCCGAGGAACTACGGGAAAAGTGGGGAACCGACCGGGGACAGATTTGGCAGATCGGACCGCATCGGCTTATGTGTGGGGATTGTACCAGCGTCGAAGATAGGGGCGCATTATTCGGGACCGAACAACCGGACTTCATATTAACCGACCCGCCGTATTCTTCGGGGGGATTCCAGGAAGCTGGACGGGCAAGCGGAAGCATAGGAACCGAACGAGTTGACGCAGATGGCAAAAAGCGTAGACCGCAGATAGCAAATGACCGGTTATCAACTCGGGGATATCTTGCACTTATCAAGCGGGCCGTTGGTGAGACTTTATGCCAGGGCGCGTACGTTTTCACCGATTGGCGCATGTGGGTCAACCTTTTCGATGTTATGGAAGCCAGTGGGTTCGGTGTCAGGCAAATGATTGTTTGGGACAAGGGAACGCCAGGCATGGGTCAGGGTTGGCGCAGTCAGCACGAAATCATAATGTTTGCTTGTCGGTCAACTATCAAATTCGACCCGCATAAAGCCCAGGGAAACGTGATGAATTACCAGCGCACGGGAAACCCGAATCATCCAACAGAAAAACCCGTGGAGTTATTGGTTGACGTTCTCAGAATTACCGACGCGGCTGACCAGGTATACGACCCGTTTGTTGGGTCTGGTTCCACGTTGGTGGCTATCCAGAACACCGGAAAGGTGGGGTTTGGCATGGAAATCGAGCCCAAGTATGTGGCGGTAACACTGGAACGCATGGCCGACATGGGACTGCTGCCAGAGCTTACAAACTAGGGGGGTGAACAAGTCGTGGCAATAAATAACGCGGTTAAGATTAACGCCGAGTTGAGACGCAGCCAGGCTTTGCAGTTGAAGCAGTCGGGCATGACCTATGAGCAGATAGCCGAACGGCTTGGAGTGGCCCAAAGTCAAGTTCACAAGGACGTTAAGCGAAGGCTGGCCGAAGTACGGCGGGACGATAGCGAAGCGGTCCAGGAAGCGTACTCGATGGCCCATTTAAGATATGAGCGGTTACTACTTCGCTGGTGGCCTGATGCCATTGGACGCGATCCAGAACTGGCAGCCCTGGCAACTGATAAGGTAATGCGGATCCTTCGCCAGCTGGATACAATCGGCGGCCTGATACCGGACAAGCCACTTATCCAGCTGAACACCTTACAGATTAACAGCGACGGTGGCGGCACATTGGCAGATCTACTAAGCAGCATGGCAAGTGATGACGGGATAGTTGAAGGGGCTGTGGCTGATGGTAACGCAAGCAGAGAATAAGGAAATTATAACCAGGTTACGGGACAACCCTGGCCACTTCTGGAAGCATGTGCTGGGGTGTCGACCCTATGACAAGCAGATGGCAATGGCCGAGGCGTTACGGGATAACCGGCGTGTGGCCGTTGTTGGTTGTAATGGATCGGGTAAGGATTGGATGTCAGCCCGGATAATGCTTTGGTGGCAGCTTACCCATTACCCAGCCATCACGGTGGTAATAGGGCCAACCCATCGCCAGGTGTCGGATATCGTCTGGAAGGAAGCGCGGTCGGCTTACTACGAAGCCCAAATACCACTCGGGGGGTCTATGTTCAAGACTGCCAGATGGGAACTGGATGACCGCCATTATGCCCTGGGGTTTGCTACTGATAACGACTTAAACCTGCAAGGCTTCCATTCGCCCAACCTGCTGGTCATTGTCACCGAGGCCCACAACGTGGCCCAGGACCATATCGAGGCAGTCAAACGGTTGAACCCTGCCAGGATGTTATTGACCGGGAACGCATTTGCAACCGGTGGGGAATTCTTCGATGCCTTCCACGGGCTCGGGGATCTATACAAAACGATTGAGATTAGCGCCTTTGATACGCCCAACGTCAAGGCGGGGATGGACCTGATCCCCGGCATGGTAGGGGTTCAGCAGATCGAAGAACGAAAGCGGGAATGGGGCGAAGAATCGGCCATGTATATCGCGTCAATTTTGGGCCGGTTTCCTGACAACCTTGAGGATGCCATCGTTCCCAGGACGTTGTTAATGCAAGCAGTAGACCGCCAGCTGGAACCAACCGGACCCGCAACCCTGGCCGTGGACGTTGCAAGATTCGGAGCAGATTCGACAGTTGTATATCGACGCCAGGGAAACGTCTGTCGATTGGTATGGCGTACCCAGGGAAGGGACACCCAGCAGGTAGCGGGAAAGCTCCAGGCATTGGCCGAGGATGACCCGGATGTTGACACCATTGTGGTGGATGATACGGGGCTCGGTGGTGGTGTTACCGACCGACTACGTGAAGAACTTTCGGGATCCCGTGTTCAGATAGTGGCGTTCAATGGTGGCGCCAAGGCCCAACGGTCGGACCGATACGTCAACGCAATAGCTGAAGCGTGGATGGAATTGGGGCAGGTTTTCCGGGATGGGCAGATTGACCTTGACGATAACCAGGCAGTTGTAGCCCAGCTATCAAGCCGTCGGTACACCCTGCAAGGTGATCGGCGAATCAAGCTGGAATCAAAAGAAGATTATAAAAAGCGTTCAACGGGTGGCAGCCCTGACGATGCTGATGCGCTGGCTATGTGCTACGTGCCAACACCGGGGCGGGGATTGTGGTAATGACTAAGGCGCTACGGTGCAGCAACTGCAATAAGCTCCTGGCAGAACAAGCCGCGAAGGGGACGGTCATTGTGTGCTACAGGTGCAAGACCAGGAATGAAGCGGAATGATAACGCCATATTATGACGACGGACAGATAACCATTTATCACGGTGATTGCCGTGAAATTTTACCTTTACTGGATAAGGTTGATTTGGTGCTGACTGATCCACCATACGGGATAAAGCGGGATGGCAAAAAACTTTCGACCAGCCGCCAGAGCACCGGGACGAAAGAATACAAATCATTCGGATGGGATAGTGAGCGTCCAAGCGGTGGCACTTTTGAAAAGGTGCTGGCAGCCGGCCATGATTGCATCATTTGGGGCGGGCAATATTTTGCGGATTTGTTACCAGCGGAAGGTGGCTGGCTGATTTGGGACAAAGGACAGCGGCTATGTCAAGCGGACGCAGAACTGGCATGGACTACTCGCCGCGCCCCCGTGCGGATATGGTTAGCCAACAGAGGCAGCTTACACCTTGACGGCGCAGTTCATCCGACACAAAAACCGCTTAGCTTAACGAGATGGTGCCTCGAGTTTTTCCCAGATGCTGAAACAATTATTGACCCCTTCATGGGTAGCGGTACAACAATCAGGGCTGCGAAAGATTTGGGCCGCCGAGCAATAGGAATTGAACAAGTGGAAGAATATTGCGAAATTGCCGTCAAGCGATTAGCTCAGGAAGTTTTATTTTAGGAATGAAGCGGAATAAGGGGAAGGATGAAATGGCTGAAAATTTAACAAGTGACCAACTGACGGACTTGTCCATGTGGGCAATGAAAACACCGTTCATGGCGAAGCACTATTCGCCCAGGTTAAACGACCGAGAACGGCGGGTGTTGCTTTTAAGATATGGCTGGGATTATTGCAGCATCCGAGAATGTGAAAAATGCTGGGAACTTATCCCCACGCACACGTTTACTGAGTGGATGACACCATCAAATACCAACGCTTTCTGGGTACGGCCCACACGCGAGGAAAGAATGGCAATGCGCCAGGACACCGATGCCGAGGGTGGATTTATTGATCCATTTACCCAACCGGTGCGAGTGACCACAACGGTAACTAGAATAACGTCACCGGGGCCGAGCGACGTAGGTTGTTTCCTACCGGTTACGGTTGAAGACATATTACGCCAGGACACCCACCAGAAAACATGGACAACCAAGCCCCACACCCTAAAGGAAATCGGCGCCGAATTGGGTGGAATATCGGGGACCAGGGTTGCCCAGATCGAAGCCAAGGCCATCAGAAAGAACCGTCATTATCTGAACCAGTTATGGAAGAAATTCACCACGATGGTGGAAGCTGCGGATGTCGCGGAATAATGACGCACTTTTGGACTAATAACATCAGCACGTTATACCAGGCAGACGCCCGCCATTTGCCGCTGGCTGATGCTTCGGTTCATTGTGTAGTTACCAGCCCGCCCTATTATGCGCTCCGGTCCTATGGAGACAACGCGGCGATTATAGGAAATGAGCAAAGCCCCGAGGATTACGTTAATCAGCTGGTCATGGTGTTTGCTGAGATCTACCGAGTGCTTAGACCGGACGGGATAGCGTGGCTCAATTTAGGTGATAGTTACGGCGGCACCGGCCAGCACCTTGGGATCCCCTGGCGTGTAGCTTTTGCCCTACAGGATAACGGCTGGACACTCAGGTCGGATGTTATATGGTCAAAGAAATCCTGTATGCCAGAATCAATGGCTGGCACTCGGTGGGATAAGTGCCGAATAAAAACTAAGGGGCAACCAAAAGGGAAACAGTTGTCAGTGATGGATGATGGCCCACGCCGTAGGGATATGTCCAATGGTCAATACTTGGGCAATGCCGAATATATAGACTGCCCTGGATGCGATAAGTGTAACCATAACGATGGTTATGTATTACGGCAAGGGTCATGGCGTTCCACCAGTAGCCATGAACACATATTCCAGCTTACCAAGAGCATGAACTATTACAGTGATGGGGAAGCGGTCAAGACTGATACACAAGCCAACCGCCGTGACGTATGGCGTGACATAACTCCGGAACCCTACGCTGGCGAACATTTCGCCACGTTCCCACCAGACCTGCCACGTTTATGCATACAAGCTTCCACCAGTGAAGCTGGCGTCTGCGGTTCATGTGGCAACCAGTGGGGGAGGGTGGTGGAACATACTAACGCAACGGCAACGGTTAGTGCTGAATACGGCGCGAATGTGACAAATCACCGCTACGCAAGGAGGAATGTAATAGGCTCAAGTAACCTCACGCTGGCATGGAAGCCAACGTGCGACTGCAATGCTGACAAGATACCAGCGACAGTATTAGACCCATTCGCTGGCACTGGCACGACATTACTGGCAGCCCAACGGCTGGGCCGTTCTGGTGTCGGGGTGGATTTAAGCGAGGATTATCTGAACCAGGCAATTAAACGATTAAGTAAAGAAACGCTGCCGATGATGTTGGTGTAATGAATAACACGGCCCGACAACGCGCCCGGTATTGGGCCATCCGGTCGGCGATGGCCATGCCTGGGGTAATGTTTGAGATCCGCTCGGGCGATAGCTGGTGCCGGTACACCTTCATTGACGGGCTGATGCATACCAGCAGCCAATGGCGCGGAAAGCTGGAGCCCTATAAACCGTGGCTTATTGACAATTAAAATCCCCCATGCTTTAATCCGGGGAAGTGACCTTTGCGGAATGTGTCCAGGGCAACCGCCCGAATCCGTGGAGGTCTTTTATTTTGGGTTTATTGGATCGGTTCAGAACCAAGCAACCGGCAAATACCGAAGTAGCTGCCACGGTTCCCATGCACATGGGGGCGGGCCAAGCTGCATACCCTAATACTTCCTACTTAAACCTTGCATCCGAAGGCTACGCCAAAAACCCCATTGTCCACGCTTGCATCCGCGAACTGGCCAATGGTGCAGCTGCGGCAACTTACTACGTGCAAGCCCCATCAAGCGATGGGGGCACCGTACGGATTGACCGTGGGGATTTATACAACCTGATAACCAGGCCCAACCGCCGCCAGGATTGGAACGCTTTCATTAAGCTATTGGTGACTTATTTGCAAGTTGCGGGTAATGCCTACGTGTTGAAAGAACGCAGCCGAGGCAACCAGGTCATGGCCATGTATCTGCTGCGCCCGGATCGAATTCGGATTATTGCAGGGGATTACGGCGCCGATGGTTTCGTTTATACCGTGGACGGTAAAGACCACTACATTGACCCAAATGATATGTGCCACATGGCGCTGCCAAACCCATCGGGTGACGTGTATGGTTTGTCACCCTTGCAGGTATTGGCGCGGATTGTAAACCTTGATTTATCCCTGACCGATTTTGCCAAGAACTTTTTCCAGAACGCGGGGGTTCCTTCTGGTTTATTGAAACTTAAAAGACGCATAACCAGCAGCGAGGAAGCTGCCGCCGTTCGGAATTCGTGGCGCAGTAAGTTCGGGGGGCCAAACAACCAGCACAACGTGGCCATCCTGGACGACGACGCCGAATACCAGACATTATCGTCAGCGCCCAAAGACATGGACATGACGGGGATTCACAACGACACCGAGTCGAAGATCTGCGCCGTGTTTAATGTGCCAGCCATTATCGCTGGGGCGAATGTAGGACTTCAGCGCGCCACGTATAGCAACTATAAGGAAGCCAAACTATCCTTCCATACCGACACCCTGGAACCGTTGGTGGATGATATCCTGCGCTTCCTCAACTATAACCTGGCCAGTGAATACACCACCAACGAAACCATAACGGTCGATTGGGCTGCAATGCGCTCGGGCCTTGATGACAAGATGGGCGAAACCCAGCAGGTAACGGCCCAATACCAGGCGGGTATTATCTCACTGAACGAAGCGCGGACCGCCCTGGGGATTGATAGCATTGCGGGCGGTGACGTCAGGCTGGTGGGGACGGCAACCTTTGAATTGCCGGTGGGTGAATCTGCCCCGGTGGCCGTTGGTGCCCCATCTGTAGAAGAAGCGCTGGCTATTGGGACATACAAGACCCCGACGGTAGTACTGGAGCCATTATCAAAAGCGCCACGGGTAGCAAACCGGGCGCGTTCTTTAAGCCGTGACTTAATCGAGGACCGAGAAGCGGAGACCGACCGGATGACCCCGCAGATACAGAAACATTTTCGGGGAATACGCAACAGAATCGATGGGATCCTTGGCCGTTCAATGGAACGGGGCGTCAGTAATGAAAAGGATTTCCCATTTGAAACTGATGACCTGGTGCCTACCACTGAAATCAACATATTAGCCGAGATTGTACGGGGCGCCCTGGTCAGGGTAAGCCAGAAAACATTCGATCGGATGAACGCTTCCGGTGTTGCTGGAACCCTGGACTGGTCGGAAAAGCTGCCACTGGTTAGGCGGGTAATTGATCGGGCGCAGCAGCAGGCCACCTATATCCACTTCACAACGAACAAGAACGTCAAGCAAGCGGTACAGACTGCCCTTGAACGGGGTTACTCAATCGAACAATTAGCCCGTGGGGTTCTTGATGACGATTTCAAAGGGCTGCGTTCACTGTTAACCGAAACCGAAGCCCGTTCCCGCATGATAGCGCGGACCGAGGTAATGCAAGCGCAGAACATGA
>VTLG01006340.1_pt1 | contig 16935 bp, 19 predicted proteins | sample 4694571 | NCBI WGS metagenome assembly VTLG01 (sample SAMN12604809, study PRJNA352737) | marine metagenome | biome: ENVO:00000447; feature: ENVO:00000209|ENVO:00000569|ENVO:01000036; material: ENVO:00002151; isolation source: viral sequences binned using virsorter ...
CATTAGCTTCACTCTCCCATGTGAACGTGTTTGTTGCCCGTGTGACTGCCTCAGAGGGCAAATCGCTCTTGGTCATTCTTAGAGCTTGGTAGCAAAGATTTGGGAAAGTGTAGTCATAAAGCCTGTTGCTATCGGTGCATGAAAGTTGAACAGAGCTTTCTTTGTCAATAAAGCCAGAGCTAATAGCTTGAAGGACGAACTCCATGTAAAGCATCTCGTCAACAGTGGTAAGGGAGTCGGCAGCGTCATAGGTTACGTTAGCATCATTCCAAACATGGCGAACTTGTTTAGAGAAGTAAAAGCGAGGATAGCAGTTGCCGTGAAAGTCGTTGCTGTAATACCCGCTTAAAGCATTAGCGTCATAAGCTATATCTCCTATTTTCTGGATGCAGTTATAATCACTGATTGAGCCAGAACCATAACTTGCAATGTGGTAAAGGTATTCTAGGACTGCATTCTCGTCAGTTCGTCTGGTTGGAACATAGCTGCCAGTGATTGAACTATACCAGCTTGCACTGGTGTTTGATATAGATGTAGGGGCTGTCTCGTTGTCCAGCCTCCCGTTAATCTTCACGATTACGTTATAGTCTTGCCCTGCATAAAAGCTAGTGGGGTCTATGTAAACTGCTTCTAGCTCTAAGTCTGGCCTGTATATTTGACAGCTTTTGTAATGGTCAATGTCCCCTAAATCATCATCGGCAGTAGAGCTATTCTTTGTACTAATCATGTCATTGATGAAGCTTGTTCCCGAACCCCTGCCATGACTGCCTAATAAGTATCTGTAGCCAGTAGGATTCTCCGGCCTCATAGACATCTTACTCCCATAATTCACAAAGTTATTAACCTCTGTCTGATTAGCCCAAGAGCAACTGCTTTGTTTAGACCAAGCACAAGACATCAAGCCACATCGGTCAGTAAGGAACCCCATAATATCAGCATAAGAGTCAGACTTGTATATGCTGCTATCAGAAAGTTTATAAACTGCCGTAGACATTTGACTGAGCCATTCATTAGTCTGGCCCCTAAACCTATCGCTCCTGTTGTCTTTTATTGGGCTAGTCCTTATGCCGTTGCGTATTCTGACTTTAGCATCTCCAGAAGCGGTAAACGTCTTTACGCTTGTTGCTGTAAAGAATGTCCCTGCCTGTTCTCCTCCACTATGTCCTCCAGTTGTAACAGGGTTATAAGTTGTTGAGTTGTAAGCTACTGTCCCACTTCCTCCAGCACTCCAAACTTGATATTGTTCTCCTTCAATAAGATTGCCGCTTGCGACCTCTGCACTTGGCGGAGCTATATCGTTAAACACATCAATATCGTCAGAATATTGGCCCCTAGCAAACCTCTTAAAATGTATGTAGCTTTTTCCTCCAATGACTTCATAGCCAACTAATTGCTGGCGTTCTGCCATTCTCAAATTGTTTTGTATTAATCGCCTTGCAGATTCGTAAACGGGGTTCTCGTTAATCTCTCCAGCATTTGTAGGGATTCCTGCAACGCCTCGAATGATACAGCCATTTTCTAAAATGCTGTCGCTTATCTGTTTGGGGTCGCTAAACGTGTACCCGCTTTTGTCATAAGTAGTTGACGCTGGGCCGTCTGTGCTTCCTAGCCTTAAACAAACGTAGGAATCATATATTGTAGGCTTATATTCCAACAGCATGGCACATTCAATATTTACGCCTATGCCAGAAGGTAAATTCTCTTTTAACTGAAATCTAATCTTTGCCTCGTTATGGGCAGACGGGAAATAGCGAAGTCTCTTATCGGTTCCTCCTGCGGTAATGGTAAAAGTCTCAAGGATTACATCAGACCCACTTGAGCCATCAATAACATGAACCTCTGCACTCCCTGACCCTGCTCCTGTTATCTTGGCGAAATATCCTGCATAGGTAAATTTATCTGGAACAGTGTAATAAGTTCCTCCAACAAATGTGCCAGACGTTGTAACGGGCAAATAAGCATTAGCCGACTGAGGGCCAGATATGTCAAAAGTCGGATATACTGCGGTGATTGTTCCTGTGGTCACTGAGCCATAAGCAGGGGCTAAAGCGTATTGAGTTGTCAGGAAATCTTGAAACTGGAAACCTTTACTAATTCGGTTCATGTCTGAAGTTGTTCGCTCTGTTTCATTTGAGCGGTACTCCATTGCAAACCAGTTCATAGCCTCGTTTATTTGCTGTCCCTTGTATCTTCTCAGATAAGCATTGTCTTCGTATGGCCCTTCAATGTAATCAGTCAAAGGAAGGCTTTCAGTTGTGCCGTTCCATTTAACAACCTTGTAAGAAGTAAATCCCTCAAAATAAAACATCACCCCAGTAGGAGGACAAGTGTCGTATGTCTTATCACTTCCGCCGACTAGGTTTGTAAATTTAAGATCATAATTCGGCGTATAGCCATCGCCACATAATGGGCTGCTGTCTAACTTCGGGCTCGGCAAAAAGCCGCCATAGTTCTTTAAGTAAAAATGGCTGTCAGAGTAATTAATCTTACCATGTTCTTGCGAAGCTTTAATAGCGTTACTTGCTGAGTAGTCGCTTAAATCCGAAGCAACTGCTCCCCTTTGATATTTAGCCAGCGTCCAGTAATCAGTAATATTAGCAGGAGCCCTTAACGAGCCATCATTAATAAACAAAGGCACTCCAGTAGGAGCAGTCGCTAGGGTAGTCCCGGCAGGATCGAATTGCCCTGTTCCATTGATTCGCCCCTCCTCAGAATCAATAGAAGGCGACATCCCATATATAAAAGCACCGAGAGGATTAGACACATTAATGCCTTCTGGTTCTCCCGCCGCCGCTGTCGGCCATGTAATGCCAGACGCTTCTTTAATGTGGGCGTAGACTTTCCACCATTCGTCCTCTGGGGCATAAGTGAATCCATTGGGGTTACGCATCCCCCTAACTAAAGAATGTGCGTACCAGAGCAGTCTCCAAGTGGGATCAGCCACTCCGTTCTTCAACCTATCATTAAAAGCAAGAGCAAGACGGTTGTAATCTTGCGAATTTACTCCCTCGTTAACATCAACAGTAGTTGCAGTTGTATAGTCTACAGCCATCGGCTAACAACTTGGCTCCCCGAACCAGAGCCATCGCCCCCTGTTGCCCTAATATTCGCTCCCCTTGTTGTAATGTCTACTTTTGTTCCTGTGCTAGATCGAGGAGTAATCTTTCTTACTGCTTTTTGCAGTTGCCTAATCGCTTCTGATTTTTTTCCTGTTCCTGTTATTACGGTAAAATTATGGATCATGTTACTCCGTAAGCTTTGTAAGTGCTTGTGTTTATTTCATCCCCCTCAAACCATTCTTTAGTAATTTGCCACTTACCATTCCCAAGCTGCTGCACTTCTGGCGTTCTGTAAAGCCATTTAGAAGTAGCAAATGCTGTACTTCCTATAACCCCAAGCAAAGGAAGCGTGTAGTCTACGATAGATGTTGGAGGGTCAATTGTTTTTGTTTCTGCTGCCATTAATGTTTTAATATTAGCAGTTGTCCATATTCTGTTCACATTTGCATAATGCGGAAGCAAAGATGAAGTGTATTGCGTTGTTTTTGTGTTTCTTAAAACAAATTGACTAACTGTAAAAGACTCCTGCCCTTGCAAAATAAATTTGCATAAATTTTGTAAATCTTCATAAAGACTTGCTCCTCCTGTGATGGATGCTTGAGGGGCAACTAAAGACGAAAGAGGAATTTGGCTTGTAGGCCCAAAATAATCGGGCAAATCAAATTTAGTTCCATAAGGGTCTAGCATCGGGTCTCCATCTCCATCTATCCCTTTTAAATAATTTTCTATTGCTTCCTTTACTCTGGCTGCAAACCCATTTCCCGCTCCAGTTGCGTCTGCATTAATTTCTGTTTCACACTTTTTTAAAACGTCTGATTCATATACATTTTTCTCCAAGTCATTGCCATCAAGTTCCCATATACTGCTTTCTTGATATTGGTCGCCGCTTGTTCCTCCTCTTGTAGCTGTTGTGGCAGGAGCCCCTGTCCATAACGCAGAGTCAAGATTTGAAGTAACCCATGTTGCAGAAAAGACCCCAAGTTGCCCCCCTTCATCTCTTGCTAAATCAGTAGAAATAGCTCCGTCTCTCCCAGCCCCGCCAAGAACTATTCCAGTTGTTCCCGTGAAATAAGTTCCCGCGTAATCAGCATTTGAAGACCCCCCATCGCTAAAGTTTTTAAGAGCTTCAATTGGGCCTCTCCACCTTCTTGTTACAGTATAATTTCCGTCTCTGTTCCATGTTGTAACAGGCTGCAATTCTCGGACTACCTCCGATTCTGTTGTGCTTTGCCCTGATGCGGGCAAGTTAAATCCTACAAAAGTCGTATTAGCCATTTTTTTATGCGTTTGTTATTGCGTCAATTAAAGGTCGCCCTGTGTTTTTGGCAGTTTCTTTTTGAGCTTCTAAAGTTGCCTTTAAAATTTGCAACTCGCTTGCTCTTTGCCCTTTAAAAATTCCAATTCTAGCCATGCTGTCTCCCGATCTAATTCTCCCCCCAAATTCAGCCCCGCCCATCGCTGCTTCTGGCGAAAAATCTAAAGCCATAAGTTGCCTCATTTTTTTAATGTAATCTGCACTGGCTTTTCCCCCGACTGCTGCATAAGGCATAAGTGCAACCAAAAGTTTTTGCATAGTCGTTCCGTTTTCCATTACATCTGCCATCGCTGCATTATGTTCTTCTCTAGTTGCTGTAAATACTTTGCCAACCCCAGCCCCAGTGGCCCCGATTCTTATGACAATTTCAGATAGCAGTTTTGCGATTCTTTCAAAAAGTGGCAATATCACATTCCCAAGCTGTTTAGAGAAAGCCATTAAAGCTTTTCCAGATTTTGAAAGGCTGTCTAGTAATTTGCGATCTATTATTAACCCTAACTCTTTAAATAGGTCTTTATTTTTCTCAGCGTCTCCTCCAAATAATCCTGCTAATTTTTCTGCTTGAACTTGCTCAACAGTTTTTCCCGCTAATTGAGCAGTTTTCATTAACTCCATAGCTTCTTTAGCTTTCTGAACTGAATGAGTTAAACCCTTAAAAGCAGTTATTAATGGGATTAAAGCGACAGCAACTATTAACCCTATTCCCGTAGCTGCGGCAGCAGAAGCTCCTAATGCTACGGCTCCAGTTCCCGCAAGCATTCCTGCACTCGCTGCCCCTCCATATCCTGCCCGATTTACAGCCCCGGCTCCAGCCGCTCCAGCCATGCCCCGCAGTCTTCCTCCTGCCGCTGTCCTTCGCCCGCTGGCTGCTACATTTAGCCCAGAAAGTCTAGCCTCTTTCTTTGCAAGTTCGACAATAGCCTCAAGTCGTTTCTTTCGGTCTAATGTTGAATCGTTTAATTTCTTTGAAAGTCTTACTTTTTCCGCCTGTGTTTGTTTTATTTTCTTTTCAATATCAGCAAGAGAACCTGCTGTTTTTGCTGCTTTTTGGTACTCTTGTGCTAATAGCTTTTGCAGTTTAAGTTGAGTTTTTTGCTGCTCTGTTTGGCCTTTCATTTCTGCTTTAGCTTCATTTGCCTTTTTTACAACTTTATTAATCGCTACATCAAATTCAGCGGTGTCCCCCGTAAAAATAAATTTAATTTCGTTTGCCATTTTGTTCTACCTTTTCAGCTTGCCTTTTTTCCCATTGCCTTTTTGCACTTTCACCTGCATTGCTGTGGTCGTCAGTAACAAACCCGCAAGCCCCTTCGCTTTCACCTATAGCAGCAACATCATAAACAGCCTCCCCGAAGGGCATATCCATAGCTTGCTGCTTAGACATTCTAAGTTTATTCATCAATAGAATTTTCATGTAATGTAGATGATTCATTGATGCGGGTTTTTGGTCTTTGGTCTTATTAAAAAACAAGTCAGGCTCAGTTGTGGCTTTAGTTAAGTACTCAACAAAAATCAACATTGCTTTATTTTTGTTTCTAAACTTACTAACCCAGCCTAAAAACCTTACTTCTTTTGTTAAAGAGTTATCTCTTACTCCCTGCATAAGTTCCTCCCAATCTCTTTTGCAAACCCATATAGCAAAACACAAATCCCCAAACTGCGGTTGCCTTTCTCCTGTTACAAATGGGCTTTGATAACGTGTCAGCATCATTATGTGCCCAAGGGATAAAGGTCTCAACCGCTGTCCGAGGATTCGGGCTTGGTGAGGTATTACTGCTTTTAAATATTCACTTTCCAGCGACACTATTAAATAGTTTGAAGTGCCACTGTTGTAGTAGTTGTGCCAGCAGGGTCAGCATATCGACTACAAGGCAAAGACATTCTCATTAGGTCTGTATTACTTCCTGAGATTGTTCCTCCTCCTATGTAGTTCCAAGTTCCTGCCACTTCGGCTGGAAGGGTAGCACCATCTTCAGCGTCTTGAGCAATTGTAATAACTGCCCCCGGTGAAGGCAAAAGCATCTCAGCCGCAGCATTCGCTTCAGAAGCAGCATAGAATATTATTTCAAAAGTTGCTGTCCTTCTGTGATTGTAAAGGTTGTATCCAAAGACATTTCCTCTTTGGTCACGAGCTTCTGCTGTGTCCATTTCATCGGTGAGGTTGATGCTTTGCATATAATTCTCACCTATTGTTACCGTCCCGTATGCGACAGTACCGTCTACGCCATACACTGTAGCGTTTCCTACTATGGTTGAATTTGCCATATCATTATCCTTATTAAGTTATATTTACGTTTAATTTGCTTCTTACAAAGCCAGTTACTTTATACCTCACCAGACTACCAATCGGCTCCTCCCTCCCCATGCGTGTGATGCTGGTTGAGCGGGAGCTATTTGTTCCCGTTAAAGTTCCGGTAGGTATCTGGTAATTATCTAAAAGCACAAACACCGATTCGGCTACTGCCTCTGCGGTGAAGTATGTGCCAGAAATTGGGCGATTGACTGCGGGATTTTCTATACAATCAACTTCCCAATTAAAGTCCACAACGGTTTTCTCCAAGACTCTAACCATGCTAACAGGGCGAAGAACAACAGCCATAACCCTAACACGGTTAAGCATCTCCTCCATCTTGCTCTGTACGTCATCGTCTTCCTTAACTAATCCGGGCGTGTGAGCTGCTCCAGTGTTAAACGGTGATTGACCATTTAAACGGGTATGCAATGCCCCTTGGATTGCTGTTAAGTAAACCGCCATTATAAAATTCTTGCTCCAGAGTCAGTTGGACATCCACAATCATCTGTAGTTGAGGTGACTCCGTTCTTAACACTTGCTACGTTATTGATACAAAGTTTCTTCTTGTAGCCGTAGCTTCCCCTATCATCATAAAAAGCATCAGTAGTTTCATTTGTTGGTTTTGGTATTCCAAACCTACAATCAGCAACCTTCTCCATAAATTGCATAGCACTGTTATAAGCTGCTATGCGAACGTCTGATACATCTGTGACAGCACCCCCCACACGTTTCATCAACTCGACAATTATTATGTCGAGTGCCGGGGAGTGGAGAACGTCTGGGAGGGCTGCCGCAGTTGAAGCCAAGCCATTACGAGGGCAGCCTTTAATATACCCTCGTACCAAAGATGCAACGTCATCAGATACCTCTTGGATTAATCCCGAAGAAGTTTGTCCAGCCGCAAGTCCGATAGAGTTATATTTAGCTAACTCCGTATCAGTCATGCGGGTTTGAACGTCAGAAGTTGCTATGGTAGACCAAGCCATCAGTTTCTCCTATTTGTTAGCATTTTTATGGATGCCATGACGAAGGAATAGGGCGAGCAACGAAGTTATGACCACATTAGCCGCTGCACCTAATTCCAATTCGCCAGTGAAGTAACCAGCCACGCCGCCGATTGCTCCAGTGATTGCCGTCCAGAATGTTTTACTCTTAATCATATTTATCTATTAGTTTTTTTATCTTTAGCACTATGTAAATCAAGGAAGCCATCGAAATGCCTACCTTGAGAATCAAATCAATATCTACCAACCAATTTCCTAACCCAGTTGCACTGGCAAAGAACACTTTTATATCGTCGAAATTCAAGCTGGTTCATCTCCTATGTATTCAAGATCGAAGAATGGGGTGTCCAACTCAAGCTTTCCGGGGATAGACTTGCAGCCGTTTAGCATAAAAACGATAAACAGGCATGAGCCGATAAATATTGCTAGTGATATTTTGTTAATCCTACTCACTATCTTCTTCTGAGTCCTCCTCAGTATCAGCTTCAGATTCTTCCTCTGCGGGAGTTTCTTCTTCCGCCGGGGCTTCCTCCTCTGGAGCTTCTTCTGGGGCCGCTGGGGCTACTTCTTCGACTTCTACGGGGGCATTGGGGTCGCGAGTCAAGCCAAGTTGAGCGAGGGCTAAATCACCAATATAGGTGGCATCGTCCACATCTGAACCCCAGTTATTCCAAGATTCGCCAGAAATGTTTAGGAGCGTATTCACTAAAGGATTTGGCGACCATGTCTCATTACCTTCGGGGTCGTTATATTTCCCGAAGCCGTTCACTAGAAATTGCATCGAAAACATGGATGCAGAATTTAAAGTAATGACTACCTTGCTCACGTTTAAAGACTGAGCATTAGGTATCGTGTTAATTTCAATAATTTGAGTACTCATTTTATTTATTTACTTGATGAATCTGAGGACGAAGTATCTACAACGTCCATCTGTTGGGCAAGCATCTGAGTCAGCCTAGACATTCCCTCGGCGTTGCCTAAATTAGCAGCTTTACAATTTATACTGTAGCGACTGCTAAAGTCTGTACTGCGTTGCTGTGAGTTGCTTGTTGTAACTGAGCCAGTTGCAGTTGTTTCGTGCGAACCCGAAACGCTAAATCCTACTCCCCAAAACTTGCCAGAAGCCGAAGCCGAAGCACTTGTCTTTGATTCGTCTGTTTTAGTATCTTCTGTAGATGAATTATTCTCTGTGTGGGAGGAAATCTCCATGTCAAAGGTGACATCTACGTCAGTAATTCCTACGTTTGGAATCTGAAGAACAGACAGCAATGGAACTTTAATTTTCTGCTTAACAGGAGTCAGCTTATCATCGTCTCCCTTAGTCATTCGTTCCACTTCGACCTCTAGGTTTCGGGTATTCCCGTCTTCGTCAAAGCAAACTTTATCAATAAAATTCATCGTTGACTTGGCCAAATCCAAACCGCCATCAGAAGCGGCTAAAATTGGAGTCAAAATTAAATCCTTTATGGGGAGATTATTATAATCTGCGAGTTGGTCACTATCTGCTGCCATTGTTCTAAGTTGTTGGTATTAATTTGATTAACGAATCCCCAACCCGAGCCAGCCCTTCGGCTTGGTCAGTGCTGGAAAATTTTATTCTTATATTAGCCATTTTAGCTTTTCTCAGTTTCCCTAAACATCCTAAACATTCTTTCCCATCTTGGCCTAGATTTAGCTCTAAATCAATTTCGCATTCTTCAATCTTTAATGAGTTGTGCGGAACTAATGTAAATAATGGAGCTTCTACTGTTTTCCCTCCTAGATTTAATTTGACCACTTTAGGCTTACCGTCCTCATCGAAGTAATTATCCCTTATTCGCTGGGAAGCCGACTCCTCAACCGAGGTTTGGGCTTGCACTAAAGCCGTGTAAAGATTGTCAAAGAATTTCTGGAGTGGTTCAGCCGCCATGTACCTCCTCTGATTTAGTTTTACTGTTCAGAATCCTTAAAGTGTCAACGTGTCCCTCCAATACTCCGAGGTCGCGTTCGATATATCTTAGCCTCATGTTCTGCTCAGAATCGTCAGGCAAAGCCCCTAGATTACCTAGAGGCCAGTTTACCCTAAAATTGCTGTTCATCTCGACTGAGTCTTTCATTCTCAATATATCAATCTCAGCTTGGGACAGCCTTGACGTTAAGCCAAAATAGCCCCAAACAGCTACGGCTGAGACAACTACGATTTGAATTAACCATTTTAGATTAATTCCTACATTCGTATTGTCTCCAATATCCGGCATTCTTATTCAGAATCCTCAGACGGTTCCTCAATTGGCTCTGGAGTCGGTTGTGCGGCCTCCCAAGCAGCAATCACTTCGTCTGTCCAAAGTGCATTTGCTGTCGCTTGCACTGATTCAGCTTCTCCAGAAACATCAGAGCCGGGAGTGACAACGTGCCTATGAAATGACCTACTGACCTCGTCACCGTCGTCAGTGATAACTGTGTCTGTGCGTACTGAGATGTCGCATAGTTGGCCTACTGTCATCTCTCCTATTACTGTTTGTTTTTCTAAACTCATTTTAAAAAATTTTTATTAAACGACATAAGTTCCGGCAATATGTAAATACACGCCGCTGTTAGCCGATATGTTGTACGAACTCCAAGCTCCCCCGTCATTTTGTGAAACAAAAATTACTTTATTTGCATTTCTGCTAATTGTCGGATTAGATGGCAACCACGGAAGATTATAAAATTGTCCGTTAATCGTGTTAGCCACGTTAGAGTCATTTGTATTTGCACTCGTAAACGGCAAACCCGTCACTTCCATCCCTCCAGATGCACCGCTAGTGTCTACGTTAGCAAATCTTATTTGAATGTGTACTAGATTTCCAATTCGAGTATAATTGCCCGTTGCAGTGGGGACACTCGTTGGAGGTGTTGCTGCTGTTAACGACCCGGTAAATGTGCCAATCTCGTATTTATCAAGTGTGTAACCCGTGCCTGTTCCTGTTCCTCCAGTCGCAGATTGAAACGCTATTCCGCTATTACAGGTCACTAAACCGTTCAACGTGGTCGTCCCGTTTAGGTATGTGTTCGCGTTATTGTAAAGCTCATAACCCGCGTTTGAGCTGACCACGCCCAATCGTGGCGTGACTACTGTTCCGGTGAAAGTCGAGGCTCCATCTGAATCAATCGTCAATGCGGTAACATCATTCGCAGAAGTGCTGCTTGTCTTAAATACCATGTTGCCAGCTACTTTAGAACCAGTTGCCGCCGCCGCTTGATTAAATTCAATCCGTGCAGCTCGGCGTTGGTCTGAGTTCGTGTCAACTCCGTAAGAGTTGATTGCCCCCAAAGGCTCGCCGCTTGCGGTAACTGCTTTGGTGTTAACTGTTGAGCTGCCACTTTTCTTGAAAGATAGTTCACTGTGGTGAACGTCTGCGGCAGACCAAGTTGAAATAATTGACTCTGTACTCGCACCTCCGCGACTAACTTCCATCGCACCGTTCGGTGCTGTATTTCCCGCTCCAACATTCCCCGTTGAACCAATCGTCATTCTTGGGTCAGTCAGTGTGTCTGTCCCAGAGTTGTCTTGAGTGAAGAAATCAATTCTTGTCGACTGATAATTAGCCGTTCCGCCGTCCCAAGCGTGGTCTGCCGTGAAATTAATCTTCGCGCCAGTTAGAGGCGGAGAAGCTGCATTGTCTGAACCTTGACCAAGCAATGTTCCTATTTCATCGCCTCCGGCAATTGAAGTGTCTTTTGCCCACAAGCTCAGACTCGCGGGGTTATTGCTCGCTCCGTTTGACAAGATTTCAACTTTCCCAGCCGAATCAATCCGCATTCGTTCTGTTAATGTAGTCGAAGTGTCTGCCGCAGTTTTGAAAACTAAAGAACCTCCATCGTTTGCATTTCGTATAGAGGTTAGTTCAGCACCTCCGTGTGTGGCTGTCGCAACTGTTGAATTTACAAATCTTAGCGATGTACTTGTTGAGGTTGCTGCTGCTCCGTTTCGTAGCTGAAATGCTGTCACATCCCCGCCCGAATTAACTGACACCTGAGTCACATTCCCAGACGAATCAATCTGCAAATGAGCATTTGTCCCAGTACCCATAAACAAGTTCGAGGTACTGTTATCAAAGCCAATCGTTGCGTCTTGATTTCCAGCATTATCGAAAAACCTAACTCGGCTTGTTTTCCCCGAGTGGGTCGACTGCAAGGCCAAGCCGACATTATCACCGCCGACGATTGCAGCTTGCGAGTCGGTAAATGAGCTTACTGTTCCTATACCTAAACTGTCGGCAACAATAGCCCCGTCACTTGGAGTGCGAGCGGTTGCGTTAGAAACTGAAATTGCCGTTGCATTCAACTGAACAATCTTCTGCGTCTGTGAAACTCCGCTTGCTGAAGCAGTTCCATCTGCGGCTCCTGCTCTGTCCTGCACCATTAGCGACTGCGAAGGATTAGCAAATGCGAGGTCGTAGTCTGTAACTGCTCCTATTTGAACGATACCAAAGCCGCTAATATTGACAGCCCCAACGTCACCGCCAGCATAAATGCGAATTGACTGAGCAGAACCGAGGTCGCTTAAAATCACCTCGTAAGCTCCTGTTTCTGTGAACTGGAGAAAGTTGCCGCTTATGTTGCCTTTAGTTGAACTAACAATAGTCCCAGTGTTTGAACCACTGCCTCCTGTGCTTGATCGAAAAGCTATTTCTAAGTTTGCCGATTCACCATCTGTGACAGTGAACTTCATTCGATATTTCTTGCCATCGGTGAAAGATTGATTCTTCCAAGCGTTGTTTCCGCTTGCCGACCCTGATGCGGTAAATCCAGTTGCAGACCCACTAAAACCTGCAAAGCCAGAATTAGTATATGAGTTTGTGCTCAACTCTGTCTGACTCCCATACTGGTCAGCAAAATCAACATCAGCACGTTGGTAAGCATTATCTACTTCTGCTTGTGTGAGTGCTTTATTCCAAGTCCTAAATCTGTAGAGAGAACCGATTATTGCGGTGCTTGCTGCATTGGCGGAAATGTAAAACGGATTAGCATTGCTGTCTCCGATATTAACTGCACTTGATCCGCTAATATCAACTGAGCCGACACTATTCCCATTCTTATAAAGCGTAGCGTTACCGTCTCTGTCAGCCGTGACTACAAAATGTGTGGGAGTACCAAAGTCTGCGGCTATATCGTAATCAAAAGCATAGTGAGTATTTGACGTAGCACGAAAATATATTTTAAGCGTGGTATTGGTTTTATCGTACCAAAACCCCATTCGATTGTCTCCAGTGTATGGAGCTGTAAAATAATACGTTTCGTCAGTACTTTCTTTTGTTTGATTTAAAATAAATTCAAGTGAGAAATCACTTGTACCAAATTTTGCTCCAGCACTGCTAGCTAACGATATGTGTGAGCTAACACCATCAAAGGCCAATCCTTGTCCGTCAGAGCTATTAATTAACTCCCGAATTATTTCGCCGCCAGAAGCGGTTTTTGGTGTTACTAAAGTTGCACTCATGTTGTCTGGTATTCCACGATTTGAACGGTGAAGGTGCTACCTCCAGCGTGTACTTTCATTGCCCCCGTGTAACCGTCCACCTTTAAAAACCCTCCATCGCCACCAAGACTAGAAGCTGGAGCCGCTAGAATGTAATGAGCATTTGATGAGGTTGGTGTAGTTGCATCAAGACGAACATAAATTTCGTCTGTGCCTAAATTCTGAAAAGTTATTGATGAACGGCTAAGATTTGAGCTAATTGCTTGCTCGCCTGTTTGACTTACTCGACCCGTTCCTGCCCCTGTGGGGACTACGTTATTGCACCAGAGTGGATTTCCCATTGTTCTATTTCCTTCTTAAAATTCTTTTCCTTGTGTTTAAAAGTAGGAGGGGCGGCGGACACACGGAAAGAACCGCCGTCCCCCCTTGGGTTGTACGAATTAGCTAGTAGTAATTCGTTTAATACTAATTGAAGATGTTACTTTGACATCTCTGCTCCAATCAACTGCGTAAACATCTGATCGGCTGCTCTCATCACGATACTCGCGAACTGCTGTGACTCCGCCACGGCCACCAGCAAATGTTTTTAGTGCTGATGGATCGTAGATTGTTGGAGTTGCACTACGCACAAAGATATAAACGTCATCGCCATTCACGAATGAATTGCTGCGAGTCTTACCTTGTTTAGTAGTGTCGTAAGCCATTGTTGACAAACGTATCTCAGTAGATGGATTGATAAGCATTGCGGAGGCTTGCCCTTGGTTTAACCCAATGAGTGCTGCACCCGGTTGCTTGGCAACCACTTTAGCGTTTTGACGAAACCTTCTCCAAGCTGTCATTCCCATAAGAATGGCATTTGGAAGCTGGCCAGTGTCTTTAGCTATCGCCTCAATCTGTGCGTCAATTTCGTCAACTGGATCGTTGGCGTCATTTGACCAGACTCCGACTCCGCCTGTGGCAGATACGGCTGCATTTACTGTAGTGATAACGTGCTTCTCATGAGAGAGGACGCTGCTTTGCACAAGGGTTTTGACCTTGGCTTGTTCCAAATCCAACGGGTTCAATGTACCCGCTGCATCACGCTCGGAATCATCTATTGTGATTTCCAACGCTTGCGGCAAGCAATTGTAGGTTGGTTCTGATACATCCATAAAGATACGTCTTGCAGGGCCACCGACTCCGCGAGAGGTGTCATGTGTCTGAAAGGCGTTCTTGTTGTCGTATGCCTTGTATTGTCCGATTGTCGCTGGCACTTGTACTTGAGGTGCAAGGAAATCGGCTGTTGCTGATTGCAAGTCATTCAAAACCCCACTCGCATAATTGGTGAGGGTTGGATTGACTGATGCTTCTGCTCTTAGTCCCATTATATTATTCTCCTGTTAGTTTATACTGCGGTATATGAATTGACTAAAGCAGCTTCAATAAGCTCGTCAGCCACTCCTGCTTCCATTGCTACCGCTGCGACTATTTTAGTGCTTGCGTGAGCTTTAAAAGTTCCATCGGTGTGTACCATTAGATTTCCACCGAGGGCTACAGTGCCACTCAGTTTCACTTTTACCGTTCCGCTTGCTCCTGCATTAGAAGCAATCGTGCTTTTACCCGATGTAGTTTCTCCATCGAGAATTACACCGAAGTTTCCATTATGTGCTGTTGCGATAGCAGCTTCTCCTGCGGCAATCTTAACTGCATAACCTTCTTTACCAGTTTGGTCAGCAGCGGGAGTGAGTGCAAAAATTGCTGTATCTCTTGTTAATGATCCTGCCATTTTCTTATCCTATTATTATTTGTTTAATTAAACAGTTGCGGGTTATCGTAACGTGTAGCTTCCCAAGCTTGCTCAAATGAACAATTACCATTTCTGGCTTGGTATTCTTTAGCGGCCCTCATTTGGGCATCGCTGTTTGGTACGATTGATCCACCTTCTTCACGTTTGGCTTGCACCACACGTTGAAAGGCGGGATTTACGGGTAAAGCATTTAACGCCATGACAGCGGAAGGGTCATTCTGCAAAATAGATACCCACTTTGCTTTTACCTTCTCGTCCTTTGGAGCTATGCGTCCGTCCTCTACGGCCTTGTCAACTGAAGATTGAGCAGCAACTTCTTGCTCCTTTTTCTTCTCATCTTCAAGAGCCTTGACCTTGGCCTTTAGGGATTTAATTTCTTCGTCCTTTTCGGCCAGCTTATCCGTCGCGGTAGTTTCCTCCTTTTTCTTGGGTTCTTCTTCCTGCGAGGCTATCGGTTTCTTTTCTTTATCTTCTTCGGTCATTTGACTTTCAGTTTTGTGATAATCACCTTCCGAGGCGACTATCGGGGTTATGTCTTTAAATGCTGGCCGATTAACAAGACCACCCGCATTTAAAGTCGTTCCGTCAATCTCTCCCTTGGCATTCAAGGTAAAGGTTGGGGAAAATTTACGGTAGTTTCTACCTTCCAAAGCTTGTTTGCCTTGGCTTGTCCATTCTACCTTGGCACGAACTCCTCCCTGTTCGGGGTCATCTCCTGCCCAATAAAATCCAGTAACCCATCCGCTTGCTTCCTTATCGTCATGGTTAAAGTCGATAAAGATTTGCTCACGATCTCCTGCGGTAATCTTGTCAAAAGACTTTTGGAGCTTTTCGGCGGTTTGGGCTGTTACTGTTAAAGTTAGTTCTGCGGGCTTATTGTTCTTAGTAGCAGTAATGTCATGCTCTCCCGGCGGGAGGTATTGAATGTCTTCGGGCAAATCATCACCAAGTATCTGGGAGCTAATAGCGTGTATTATGTCCTCAGTATTGTAGGCTCGATTCTTTGCTTCGTAAGAATTAAGGCATACTGCATACCTCTGTTTTTCATCTGGAAATTCTGATTTCATTGTCTCGTTAATCATGCAGCTTGAAATAAATTCTTCTTTTGGTTCTCCGTTTGGGGTTGGTAAAGGCATTACGCTGCCCTCCTTTCCTCTAGCTCCCCAGCCCAATAACTTACCCCTTCATTAAAAACATCTGTAATTTGCTGCTCTGTTGGGATGCTGTTTGGCCAAGGCTTCTGGGTTACTGACTTCTTGAGTAAATAATACGGAGTAAAACCCGACTCCTCTTGCATTGTAGGTGTTTCCCTTTCTGGAACCTTTAGCCCTAGTGGTTTGTTTTCCCTTTTTGGCCTCTCAGTCTTTGGCAGCTTTCTCTTTGCTTCCTTCTTGGCATTAAACTTTAACCGAGGCACAGAGCCGCTAGACTTGTCTGGCTTAACTAAAAGCAAATTGCCTTTCTTTGACTTGATAACAAATAAGTCATCAAACCTTCTTGCTGATCTGTCGTAAGCTTCGGGGTGAATCGGAATTGTTAAGTATTGAGCCCTTTTTGCAGTTATTGTCCCTCCCTTAACTTTATGCGGAAGAATTGGGCTTGCTATAACTACAGCAACCTTTCCATAGCCTTCACTTACTGGATTGTTCACACTTCCCCCGATACGCCTGTTCCAAAAGTGCGTTCTCCTGCTTGGGTTTAACTTGTTAGGCTCCGTTGCATCTTTTTCACGGTAAAACTTTCTTAAATATTCAGAAACACCCCTAGCTCCTACTTTAAGAACGTCATCAAGCTCCTTCTCGCTGAACCTCATGCGATCAATACCAGAAGGAAGTTCTACCTTGGCTGCAATCATTTCTCTGCTTTCTCCATTTCTGGCAAAGGAGAAGCTTCATATCGTTTTACTGCTCCGTTTACCATTGCGGCTCCCATGTTGCGTTCCATTGCATCCTGCAAGACTTTAGTGTCTAGCTTATCGAATAGCTCTGGCATGGTGTTCGCTGCCTTTGTGATTGCTCTTTCAAAATCTTCATCAGAC